>Ga0265293_10010244_pt1 | contig 13153 bp, 13 predicted proteins | sample Munlanlewell138R_FD_192505 | JGI IMG/M metagenome (GOLD analysis project Ga0265293, IMG submission 192505) | Leachate microbial communities from a municipal landfill in Southern Ontario, Canada - Leachate well 138R | ecosystem: Engineered > Solid waste > Landfill > Unclassified | place: Canada... | reverse complement strand
GCTTCATTTCCAACCGCCAAAACTTTATTATCATCAATTGATACAGCAACAACACTTGGTTCATTAATAACCACTCCTCTTTTAGGCATATAAACTAAAGTATAAGTTGTTCCCAAATCTATTCCTATTCTTTTAACCATCATATTATTTATAATAAATATAATATATATTAACCTCTTATTATTTTTTAGTCAATGTTTATAAATCTTTGAGACAACGAATTGAATAACCATAAGATCTATTAGCATTAGCATTAGAAAAAAAATGAGGTTGTGTGCAAACTAAAGAATAATAGTAAACAAGATTTGGATTAAAAGAAGAAGACCAAAAATAAGCTCCCCAACCACGATTTACAAAATATGTAGTTTGAATATTTCGAGCACCAGTTGTTAAAGCATTGAAGCCACTAGAATTATTATTTGGTTGATCATTACTAACATCACAAATATCATCAATATATTTACTCCAACCAAAAGTCGAGGCTAATGCTTTACCAATATTATTAGTTATTCCGTTACAAACATAATTAGGATTAGACTTAATATATAAAATAAATTCATTCCAATCATCACTTGTTGGTATATGCCAACCATCAGGACATATTCCTTGAGTATCGCTTTCATTATAATTCATAGCTTCAGACCATTGATATAATCCTCCATAAATATCACAATTACTTTCATTATCATCATAACAATATTTTTCAATATCAGTGTTTTCATTAGTAGATGTATTTGATCCATTTATCATAGTCCCAACATTCAAATTCTCCACAAACCAACATTGTTCTCCATATTGCATAGTAGCATAAGTTTGATTATCTCTATCATCTAATAATATCTCACCACAAGACCAAGTTCCTAATCCTCTGGGTGAAGCAGCTATGTTTCCAGCTGGAAAGGATCCAACATTATTACTAATACAAAAATTAATAGTATAATAACTATTATCATTAGAGGTAGAATAGATGTAGGAAGTAGTGGAACAATCTCCATCTAAATTAGTCGGGGGATAAGGTATTTGTTCCATATAGGTAATAGAATTAGACGACAGTGATTCTCCGGGATTAAGAGTAGCTGGATAGGTATTATTATCTTGATAATATAGTTCTAGGGCTATTTGTAGTTGTTTAACATCTGCTACTCTTTTGGCATCTCGGGCACTACGACGTAAATTTTGAAGAGAGACTACAGCTAGGGCGGTTAATATACCGATAATGGCTATTACTACTAATAGTTCGATGAGGGTGAAGGCTTTAGTATTATTATTTATAATAATATTATTACTATTATTCTTATTCTTATTATTCTCTTGTTGTTTTAGTATTATTCTGGTCATAGTGTATGTATAAATATATTTTATATTATATAACTATGGTATCATTTTTGTTGTTGGAGAGCAAGAATTAGAATAATATAATATCATTTTTATAAAAATAAATAACTTAGCAAAGCCAAGTTATTTATCTATATTGAGTAAGGATTTATATTATTAATCATCTTTGAGACAACGAACTGAAAAACCATTAGAATACGGAGTTTTTGATGCGCTTAAAGAAGTTTTATTATCTGCAAGTGAAATATATACAGGATAATATCCTTGTTGCGATTCCACCCAACCAATAGTTGAGGTCCAAAAATATGCTCTCCAAGTATAATTTGCATAATTACCAGTGCTAGAATTGCGAAGACCTAGAGGAAAAACATTAAATCTAGTAGAATTATTAAGATCTAAGTTATTGCCAGCCAGACATTCGGTAGTAGTAGCATGAAAACCAAAATTTGATGCAAAAGCTTTGGCATCACCTCCGTTACAAAGATAATTAGGATTTGAATTAATAGTAGAAGTTGCTATTTGCCAATCAGTTAAAGAAGGTATATGCCAACCATCGGGACATATTCCTTGTGTTGTTGAAGTATTATTATTCATAGCCGCACTCCATTGATACAATTTACCATACTTATCCATGGTTTCTAAATCTCCATAGATTCCACACCAACCAACATCAACAGAAGAAGAATAGGTTTTTGAAATACAACCATTATCGTATCTCATATTTTCTGCCATCCAACATTGATCACCTATCTCGACTGTTTCATAATATTGTCCATCACGATAATCTAATAATAAATCTCCACAAGTCCAATTATTTAAACCTCTCGGTGAAGCTACTACTTCTCCAGCTAATAAACCTCCAGATTCTTCTCCTAAACAAAAATGAATATCATAATAATTCCTTTCATAATCCCAATTATGATAAGTATCTTGCTCTGGACCATAATCTATATAAAAATAATTAAGACGATAAGAATTAAGATAAGTATAAGTATTTTCTTCTTCTGAACAAGCACCATCATTAGGGGTAGGAGCAAATGGAATAGTTTCCATATAGACAATAGAATTAGAGGCTAGTGATTCTCCGGAATTTAAAGAAGAAGGATATGAACCATTATCTTGATAATATAATTCTAAAGCAATTTGCATCTGCTTAGCATCAGCTATTCTTTTAGCATTTCTAGTATTTTCACGTAAGTTTTGAATAGCAACCATAGGCAAAGAAGTTAATATTCCAATAATAGTTATGACTACTAATGTTTCAACTAAAGTAAATGCTGATTTATTGTTAGATAATTTTTTATTCATTTTAGTTATTATTAAAATATTATTAATAATATTTTAGCAGATTATTTATTCTATGTAAATTTATAAAATTTGTTAATCTCGTCTCAAAGCTTCTACTGGATCAAGTTTTCCGGCTTTTCGAGCTGGTAATAAACCAAATAATACACCAAATATTAAGGCAAATAAAATAGCGACAATAAATGATTTTATCGGTAAAATAAAATCCCAATCTAATCCAAAATAATTAGCTCCTAAATATATGAAAAAAGAAAATAATATTCCTAAAAATATTCCCACTATTCCTCCCACTAAAGTTATTAAAACTGATTCAATTAAAAATTGTCTCATAATATCAGAAAATCTGGCTCCCACTGCCTTACGTAGACCTATTTCCGGAGTTCTTTCAGAAACTATAACATACATAACATTTAAAATTCCAACTCCTCCCACAACTAAAGATATAGCTACTATCAATAATAATAAAATGGTTAAAGCACTAGTAACTGTCTTAGAAGCATCCATCATTTCCTTCATAGTCGTTACTCTAAAATCATCTTCAATCGGATCATCAATATTATGATTATCTCGTAAAACATCTCTCATTAATTCAGCTGTTTCCTCTGATTCTAGAGGATTTACAGCTTGAAAAATGAAATATGAATAATAATTTATTCCCATCATTTTTTTCTGTAAAGTTTTTGCCGGCATTAAAATTAAATTATCAAAATCAAAGCCCATAGTAGCTCCCTTTTCTTTTAGCACTCCAATTACTTTATAGCGTCCTCGCTTTATAGTTATATATTTATTAACAGGATCAACATCTTCAAATAATTCTTCAGCTATTTTAGGTCCCAATACCACCACTTGAGATAAAGAATTATTTTCATCATCAGTAAAAAAATAGCCTTTATCAATTTCTGATTTATCTATATTAATATAATCAGGGCCAACTCCCATTATTAAACTTTGTTTAGTTTTATTTAGATAAGTTACTGAAGCTTGATTAGTAATTGATCCATAACCACCAGAAATATTTTTTATTTTTTTTAAATCTTCCAAATCATTTTCTTTTAAAGTAGTGATCTGAAAACCACCTGCCATACTACTAGCACTTTGAACATCACCCTCAGTTCCAGTTTTAGAAACAGGAACCTTAACTTCTATTTCAATTAAATTAGTTCCAAAAGATTCTATTTGTCCAACAATTAAACTACGAATTCCTTCCCCAGCTGAAAAAACAATAATAATACTGGATATTCCAACTACCATACCCAAAACAGTCAAAGCCGTTCTCATCTTATTCTTCAACATTGATAATAACGATAATCTAACTACATCTTTTATACTCATATTATTCGTAATTTAATGCTTCCACCGGTTCTAATTTACTGGCTTTTTTAGCTGGATAAAGTCCAAATATTAGTCCTATTAATCCTGATATAACAACAGCTACAAAAACTGATCCAAAACTTACCACAAAAGCCCAATCATAACCTAAGGCAGTTATGATGATTGATATCAACCAAGAAATTAAAATACCAACAATTATTCCAATAATTCCACCTATAAAAGTTAAAAAAATAGCTTCTATTAAAAATTGATTTATTATTTTTTTATTAGAAGCTCCCAAAGCTTTTCTAATACCAATTTCTCTTGTTCTCTCATTAACACTAATAAGCATTATATTCATAATTCCAATTCCACCAACAATCAAAGATAATCCAGCCATTAAAGCTAAGAAATATTTTAAAGCGTCAGTTACAGTAGTAATCAAATCTACTAATTCTGATAAACTTCTAACTGAAAAGTCATCACTTTCTCCACTTTGATCTTTAATTCCATGATTATCACGCAAAATAATTTCTACTTCCGAAATAACTGAATCAGAATCAAAATCTTTATTTATTTTTAATCCGATAACATTTAAATAATCTATGCTAATCAATCCTTTTTGTGCTGTTTTAAGAGGTAGGACAACTTTATCATCATAATTTTGAAAAGCAACCTGACCTCTTTCTTCTAATATTCCAATAACTTCAAATATTTGTTTATTTATTTTTATTTTTTCTCCAACAGCATCTGAATCACCAAATAATTCTTTTTTAACAGTATTACCCAATACTACAACTTTACTCATATTTTCTATCTCTTCTTCAGTAAAAAATCTACCGGAAAATATTTCTCCTCCTTCAACATCAAAATAATCTTTAGTTACACCTTCAAAACTAGAATCATAGGAATTATTTTTATAGGATAAAGTTCCAGCTCCATTAACATAAGCCACTATTGAATCTATGCCTATTTCTTTTTTAACCTTTTCTATTGATTTAAAATCATCCATAGTTAAAGATGTAACTACTATTCCCATAACTGAAGTAGGTGGACCGCTATCATCTGATTTACCGGGAGTAACTGAAACAACGTTAGAACCTATACTTTCAATTTGTCCTAAAATTAAACTTTGAGCTCCAGCACCTAAGGACATAATAATTATAACCGAAGCCACCCCTATAATTATTCCCAACATAGTTAAAAAACTCCTGACCTTATTAGTCAGAAGAGATTTAACAGATGTATTTATTGCTTGTTTAAAAGATAAATAACTCATGTTTTAAATATTACTTCAATAATTCGCCTTCCTTAGCGATTTTTCTGTTTTTTACCAATTCATCACTGATTATTAAACCATCTTTTATTTTTATAATTCTTTTAGCATGTTCGGCGGTAAAAGTTTCATGAGTTACTAAAATAATAGTGTTACCAGCATCATTAAGTTTTTGTAGAATTTCCATTATTTGAATACCAGATTTAGAATCAAGATTTCCAGTCGGTTCATCAGCAAAAATAACCGCCGGTTGATTAACTAAGGCCCGAGCAATAGCTACCCGTTGTTTTTCTCCTCCAGAAATTTGGTTAGTATAATAATTTAAACGATGTTCCAAACCAACACTAGCTAAAACTTTTTTAGCTCTATCACTCATATTCTTTCTATTATCAGAATAAGTCAAAGGTAAAATTACATTATCTAAAACTGAAGTTTTAGGTAATAAGTTAAAGGATTGAAAAACAAAACCTATTTTTTTATTTCTAAAACTGGCTAATTGATCATCACTTAATTCATTTACATTTTCACCTTCAAATTCATAAACACCACTAGTTAATCTATCTAATAAACCAAGAATATGCATTAAAGTTGATTTTCCGGAACCGGAAGGACCCATAATAGAAACAAATTCTCCTTTTTCTATATCAAACGAAACACCATGTAAAACCTTAGTAGCGACATCAGAATCAGAAATATATTCTTTTTTTAAATTTCTAATTTTTATTAACATGTGATTATTGTTTAGAATTTGTATTAGTAATAGAGGTAATAATTTCATCTCCCTCTTTTAATTGTTCCGAATAAACTTCAGTCATTGATTGATCTCCACTTATTCCAACTACAACTGGAATTTCTTTTACTTCTTCATTTAATAAAATTCGGACATATTGTTCTCCATTATCTTTATTTAATATGGCTCTATTTGGTATCACTAAAACATTATCTTTAGAATTGGTTATAATATCAACATTAGCTGTCATACCAGATTTTACAACAAAATTATTTTTATTAATTTCATCCTCGGTAAAATTTATTTTTACTTTATAGTATATAACATCAGAAATGGAAGTAGCGGCTGGATCAATAAAATATACATGACCAATTATTTTATAATCATCACCAAAAGCATCAAAAGTGATATCAGCTTTATTATTTACTTTTATTTTAGAGATATCAGATTCTGATATAAAAACCTCTATTTCAAAATTATCATCAGCTAACATATTAATTACCGGGGAAGCATTTAAAACTTGCTCCCCTATTTCATAATTTATCTCAGTTATTTTTCCGTCAATGGGAGCTTTTATAATATTATTTTCTATTTGTTTATTAATTAAATCTAAATTAGCTACGGCTTGATCAACTTGTGATTGAGCTAATTTTAAATCATCATGACTAGCACCAGCTTTCATTTTAACTAATTGTAGACGTACTACATCATAATTTTTATAAGCGGAATCAACTTGTGATTGAGCTGTAGATAATTGATGATCTCCACTTATTTTAATTGATGATAAAGAGTTAGAAGCGGTTAAAATAGCATCACTTAAATTAGCTTCAGCTTGTTTAACGGCATCAGATGCTACTATTACACTGGTATCGTAATTTAAAACTGCATTATTAAAGGTAAAATAACTATTTTGATTAGAAGAAATAGCAGCATTAATTAAATCTTTATTAGCATTAACATTAGTCTTAAAGGCATCTAAAGAAGATTGAGGGAAATCAGAAGAAATAACTGAATTTTCCAAAGCACTAAAACAATTATTTAAAACTGAAAATATTTCTTGTAAAAAACTGCCTAGTTGTTCAGAGGCTGTTTTCAAATTATCTTTACTTGGATTTTTTCTAGCTTCATCTATGTATGTCTTTATTTGAGAAGATTTCTCAATTGTTTGATTATATTGTTTTTCAGTTTCAGTTTTATAATAATAATTTTTAACACTAAAAACACTATCTAAATTATCATCATCTAAAATTCTTTTAATAGCATCAAGCGATGATTTAACCAATGAATAGTTATAATCTAAAGAAGACAATAAAGAGCTTTGACTATTATCTAAAGTTTGTTTGGTTGTTTTTTGAGTATTAGCTAAATTAATTTTAGCTGACTCCAAAGCTTGTTTAATAGCCATTGGAACTTCATCGTTTGCAGACTGTAAATCATTTAAACTTTTTTGAGCTTGAGAAATATTTTCTTCAACTATTTTTCTAGTTTTTTCTAAATTTTCTTTAGCTGAATTATACGAAGATTCAGCCTGAGATACTTGAGCTTCTAAAACAGCTAAATCTTCATCAGAAGATCCTTTCTTTATTTTATCTTGATTAGTTTTAGCGATACTTAAAGCAGCTTCGGCTTGTTCTTTTTGGATAAGAACTGCTGAATAATCTAACTCCGCTAAAATATCTCCGGTTTTTACCGAATCTCCAACTTTAACATTTATTGTTTTTAAATTTCCGGATTGCAAGAAATTAAGACCTATTTCTTGACTAGCCTTGACTGCCCCTATTTCACTAACTGTTTGAACTAAATTTTGTTTTTTTAAAGTTACGGTGGAATACTCAATATTATCTTTTTTAAAAACAAAAAGAGAAACGATTATTAAAATCGTTATTACACAAGAACTGATAATAATTATCTTTCTTCTCATAATTTTATTATATTGAAAATAAATTAATCTAAAACCAAATCAGATTCATTATTATTATTTTCATCTTCAATTAAACTAGCTTCTTCTCTATCAGTTATTCTCATAACTTTATTAGAAAAAGTATAAATATCAAATTCACTTTTTAAAAAATAATAATTGGCTCCTAAACCAACACTACGACTTCTACTATCTTCATCACTTAAATCAGTAAATATAAAAATTTCGGCGTTATTAATTTTATCATTTTCTTTAATCTTTTTTATTATTTCCAAACCATCCAATTTAGGTAAAACAATATCCAAAACCACAATATCTGGTTGAAATTTTTCTATTTTTTTAATTATTTCTTCTAACTCTTCCATAGAATCATTAGTTTCAACTTCGTAATCATTAGAAGTGAAAAGATCATTTAAACCGCTTAATATGTCAGAATCATCTTCTATTATAAAAATTTTTTTCATATTTTTTTAATTAATAATAAATATATTTATTTTACATTTTTTAAAGACATTAATCCATTTTGAGCTCCAAATTTAGTAACCAAAGAAGCTGTATTCTTCATACCCCAATACATAGCTTTTTTAAAATTACCATTTAATTTTAACATCATACCAATAAAAGTAGAATTAAAAGCATCTCCTACTCCGGTAGCATCCACTTCAACTGACCGACGATAAACATCTTGATGATGGAAATTTTTTCCATCATAATAATAAGCTCCTTTAAGACCATTGGTTAAAATAATAATTTCTGGACCACTATTTTTTAATATTTTTAATAAATTTTTTTCATTTAATAAATATTTATCTTTATATCCTTTCATACTTGGAGTTTTTTTTATTAATTCCAAAGCTTCATCTTTATTTAACATTAAAACATTAGTTTCTTTCAAATATTTATCTATTTTATTTATACCACCCGATAATTGTTTTAAACCCGGATTCCAAGCTATCTTATTTTTCACAGAAAAAATATCTTTTAAAATATTATCAGACTTATTAGGCAAAGATGTTAAATAAATCCATTCTGATTTCTTTAATATCTTTTTTTGTTCAGATGAAATACTTAAATTATCATTAGTTCCCCGACAAGAAAATATTATTCGATCATTATTACTGTTAATTATAAAAGAAAAACCAGTATTTCTTTTATTATCAAAAGAAATAATTTTAGTATCAATTCCATTTGCTTTTAAATTATCTAATACTTTTTGACCACGAACATCACGACCAACATTAGCTAAACAAGCTACTTTAAAACCCATTTTTGCCAAATTAACAGCCGTATTAGAAGCTCCACCACCAAAACAAGAATAACTTTTAGTTATATTTATTTTAGCTCCATATTCAAAAGCTAATAATTTTTGTCTTAGTAAATCTTTTTTATTATTTAACACTAACCCTTCTTTAGTGAAAAAAATAACATCTTCGGTAACTCCACCGACACTTATAAAATCATATAACATAAAAACTTATTAAATTTTATATTTTAACACTGTTTATTATAGCATTAAAATGGATGTTTTTCAAAGCTTAAACCCTCAGAATGACCTTTCTTAGGATTTAGAAAATAAAAAGAAATTATTACCCCTATCAGCATCCAAATTATTTCCTTTAATAAATTTAGCCAAAAAACACCATTAAACCAAAATATTCCTGATAAACTATTTTCAAAAGGTAAAATTATTAAATAGAAAAATAGATTAAAAAATAAGGTTATAAAAAAACTCAAGGCTAAAAAAGAATAAATGGAACGATTGGTGAATAAATTTTGCCAAATAAAATTAGCTAAAAAAATTGTTATTAAAAAAGAAAAAGAATAAAGACCAAAAGGATAGAAAGAAAAAATATCCATAATTAAACCTACTGATAAAGAAAAATAAAGAGAAATTCTAAAATTACGAAAAATAAAAAGCCAAATTACGAAAAATAAAATTAGATTTAATCTTCCTAAAAAACCAGGCAAGGAATTTAAAAAAGAAAATTGAAATAAAAAAACAATTAAAGCTAAAATAAAACAACCTAATATTTTCAAATATTTAGACATAAAACTTACTGTTTAGGAATAATAACTGAAACGATATTAAGATTATTAATATTAAATAAGGTTTCAGCATTAACATCTTGCCAAATATCATTAACTTCTTTATTGATAAAATTTATTCTACCGACAGCTAAGCCTCTAGGAATATTGGATTCTAAACCAGAACTCATTATCATATCTCCAATATTAAGATTCTCACTTTGTGAAACATAATTAAGTTTAATTGATAAACCTAAATTACCTTCAGCTAAACCAATACTTTGTTGATTATTATTAACTGATACTGCCAAGCGACAAAAATTATTACTAATAATACAAAGTTTAGAATTTTTATTATTAACTTCTATGATTTTTCCAACTACTACTCCTGATTCATTCACAACAACTAATCCAACTTTTAAACCATCATCATTTCCCTTATTTATCACTAAATTTTGATTATAAGTAGAAAAATTTAATAAATTTTCTTGCCAAACAACGTTAGCCATTACATAATCAAAAGAATTTTCTTCAAAAAAATTTAGATATTGTTTTAATTTTTTATTTTCTTCTTCTAGCGAATAAAATTTAGCTAATTCAGCTTCTTTGGAAGCCACCTGACTTTTAAGAATAGCCATTTCTTCTATCAACTCCGTCTTACTCTCTTTATTACTTTCCTTATTTGAAATATTTCTTACTTTTTTTCCAACATTATTAACTAATCCTGACAAAACTCTTTGACCAAAAGAAGAAAAGCCAATCAAACTTAAAAAAATAAGCAGTAAAACAACTGCCAAAAAAAATCTATATCTTTTCTTTCTTTGCAAAAAATCCATAAGTTTATAAATCTAAAACTGAAGTTATTTTCTTCAATAATTCTTCATCGGAAAACAAACTTCCAGCTCCTCTAACCATAGAAGTTAAAGGATCTTCTATCACTATTACTGGTATTTTAGTAGCTTTGGCTATTAATTTATCTAAACCATAAAGCAAAGCTCCACCTCCACTTAAATATAGTCCATGTTCATAAATATCGGCTACTAATTCTGGAGGAGTTTCTTCCAAAGTTAATTTTATATTCTCTATTATTTTAATAACTGTTTTTTTAATAGCTTCTCTAACCTGCTCATCGGTTATAATTATAGCTGTTGGTAGACCATTAGTTAAATCACGACCCCTAATTTCCATTTCTCTATCTTCTTCAAACGGAATAACTGAAGCTAAATTTATTTTTATTTTTTCAGCCAATTGTTCTCCTATTAAAACATTAAATTTATCTCTTATATAGTCAATGATATTATTATCAAATTCATTACCAGCTATTCTTAATGATTTCCAAGAAACTACCCCCCCTAAAGAAATTACGGCAATATCAGTTGTTCCTCCTCCAATATCAACCATCATATTAGCTCTAGGACTATCAACTGGTAGGCCAGCTCCTAAAGCTGAAGCCATAACTTCTTCAATTAAAAAAACCTTTCTAGCTCCAGCTGATTTAGCGGCATCTTCTACCGCTTTTTTTTCTACTTCGGTAATATCAAGAGGAATACCTATAATGACTCTAGGTCGAGGAAAAATAGAAAAACCTTCTCCATGAACTTTATTTATAAAATGTTTTAACATTTTTTCAGTAATTTCAAAATCGGAAATAACACCATCAACTAAGGGTTTTATCGCTTGAATATGAGCTGGGGTTTTTCCAACCATTTTTTTAGCTTCAAAACCTATTTCTAAAATTTCGGTAGTTTTAGTATTAATAGCCACTACACTCGGTTCATTTATAACAATACCTTTTTTGTCAACATAAACTAAAGTATTTTTAGTACCTAAATCAATGGCAATATCATAACCCAAACGACCAATTTGTTTCAAAAATTTAAACATAAAGAAAGATTACTCACTTACAGTATTATGATAATAGTATAATAAAATGCTTTTGTAAATACTGATTAATTTTGATTTTACCAACCTTCCTGACAAGCATCATCAACAATTTTTTGAAGACCCTTTTCGTTACCAAAAGTTTGATCTAGGGTGTTCTGATTCATAGTTCCTTTAGGAAAAAAACAATCAAGATTTAAAACATCATTAATTTTTCTTTGAAAATGACATTTTTCATTTTCTATTCCTAAAATAGTAATAACAATTTTAGTAGAATTATCGCTACCCATCATTTGCATAGTTACCGGTAAACATTCATTCATTCTATTAATAAAACAAAAGGAGTCCTGACTAGTACTACAATCAACCATAGTTGTTTTATCAACCGTTGAAGTAGTGGTTGAAACATTTACTATCTGATCTTGATTAGTATCAACAGAATTTAAGGTTGTCTTTTTAGAACCACAAGCAGTTAAAACTAAAACCTAATACTTTCTTTATAATTTTTTAATTAATTTTAATAATTTAATTATATTATTTTTAAATTATTAGTAAATTATTTAATACTAGAATATTAGCTGGGTATAATTATTTAGATATCCTTTTTAAAGCCTCCTTTATTCTTTCTCCACTATCTGTAATATTTTTATCAACTTGATTTAAAGCTGTTCTAGCTTGATTCCAAGAATAACCTAATCCAACTAAAGCTTCTATTTCATCACCAGAAAAACAATTATTAGACGATAAATTATAGGATCCACCCATTTTAAAAAGTTTATCCTTTAATTCTAGAACTACTCTTTCAGCTGTTTTTTTACCGATACCTGAAACTTTAGTTAAAAGATTTGAATCTCCGACCATTATTGATTGTTTTATATCATCTAATTTAGCCATAGAAAGAACACCTAAAGCTGATTTAGGACCAATACCTGAAATTGATAACAATAATTCAAAAAAATCTAATTCTTCTAAAGTTTTAAAGCCATATAAATCAAAAATATCTTCTTTTACTTGTTGATATGTAAATATTTCTGTTTCCTCCCCTATTTTAAGATCATTTAAAAAATTATCACCAATAAAAATAGAATAACCTATATTATTTAACTCTAAAATAATTTTGTTTTTTAATTTATAGGAAACCTTTCCTCGTAAAAATGAAATCATAAAAAAATTAATTATATTTTCTTAAAACTGAAAAAAGTGGTATTTTAAATTTGCTAGAAATTTCTAAAATTATTTCTTGACCACCGCCACCGCCATGAGCTTCCATTATATTATTTTTACTCTTTACATCCTTCATCTCTACTATCTTTGCTTTTATTATATCATATTTAGGTAAAATTATCTCTACCCTATCTCCAACTTTCATAGA
>Ga0265293_10010243_pt1 | contig 13154 bp, 13 predicted proteins | sample Munlanlewell138R_FD_192505 | JGI IMG/M metagenome (GOLD analysis project Ga0265293, IMG submission 192505) | Leachate microbial communities from a municipal landfill in Southern Ontario, Canada - Leachate well 138R | ecosystem: Engineered > Solid waste > Landfill > Unclassified | place: Canada... | reverse complement strand
GACTGATCCAAACATTTCAAGTTTATCTTTAATAACCTTTTTCATAGCTTCATAACCTGGAGCTAATAATTTTCTTGGGTCAAATCCTTTTCCTTCAAGGTCCTTCTTGTCTTCAATATATTTTCTGGTTGCTGCTGCAAACGCTAATTGAAGCTCTGTGTTGACATTAATCTTGGAAACTCCCATAGAAATTGCTTTTTTAACCTGTTCTGCTGGGATGCCTGTTCCACCGTGTAATACAAGAGGTACTCCCTTTGTTACTTTAGCAACATTTTCTAAAACATCAAAGCGAAGTCCTGGCCAATTTGCAGGATATTTTCCGTGAATGTTACCAATACCTGCAGCAAACATATCGACACCGGTTGCTGCAATGATTTCGCATTCTTTGGGATCTGCGACTTCACCCATACCAACAACTCCGTCTTCTTCACCACCGATAGCACCAACTTCTGCTTCTACGGAAACACCTTTTGCATGACATGCTGCAACAATTTCTTTTGTTTTTGCTAGATTTTCTTCGAATGGATAATGTGATCCATCAAACATAATGGATGTAAAACCTGCTTCAAGTGCTTTATATGCACCTTCATAGGTACCATGATCCAAATGAACAGCAACAGGAACGCTCACATTATAGAACTTATCCAGTTCTTTAACCATAGCCATTACGTTGCGGTAACCACCCATGTATTTCGCTGCTCCTTCTGAAACACCTAAAATGACGGGTGATTTGAGTTCTTCAACAGTTGTTAAAACTGCCTTAATCCATTCAAGATTGTTAATATTGATTTGAGCGACGCCATAACCTTCTTTGCGTGCTGTGAATAACATCTCTTTCGCTGATACGACTGCCATATACTTTTTCCTCCTTGGAATTTGTCACACTCTATTATATTACAAAGTATTTCATTTAGCAATGAAATTGGGGTTTGTAACCGTTCACACGATTCGAGATTTTTGATAGATAACCGTCGCTTCTATAAAGTCCCTAAACAATGGGTGTGGTCGAAGAGGTCTTGATAAGAATTCTGGGTGAAATTGAACAGCAACAAACCAGGGATGATCTTCGAGTTCAACCATTTCAACCAATTGGTATTCACTGTTAAATCCGGAGATACACATTTTGGATTCTTCAAACTGATCGAGGTATTGATTATTAAACTCATAACGGTGACGATGTCTTTCCTTAATGAGTGTTTCCTGATAAGCTTTGTAAGCTTTTGTTCCTTTTTTGACTTCACAATCGTAAGTACCCAATCGAAGTGTTCCACCTAAATCTTCATCTGTGAGTCTACCGCGTTGTAGTGAAATGACGGGATGTGGTGTTTTTGGATCAATTTCTGTTGAGTTTGCTCCAACGATGTTGAGTACATTTTGTGCATATTCAATGACCGCTAATTGCATACCATAACACAAGCCTAGAAAAGGAATGTTATGTGTTCTGGCATAGGTGATCGCAGCAAGTTTCCCTTCTGTCGCTCGAGCTCCAAATCCTCCTGGTACTAATATGCCATCGCAATCTCCTACTTGATCTTCAATATTTTTTGCATCAACTTCTTCAGCATTGATCCACTTAATATTGATTTTCTTCTTGTTAAAATAGCCTGCATGTTTTAATGATTCTGATACAGAAAGATAAGCATCATGTAATTGGACGTATTTTCCAACGAGTGCAATATTGATTTCTCCATCAAGATGTTTGATGCGATAAATAAGATCTTCCCATGGCTTGATATTGGCTTTACCAAGCTCATATCCAAAATGTTTGATGATCCACTCATCAACATGTTGCTGATGCAAATTGACGATAACTTCATAGAGGACATCCACATCAACTGATTCAAAAACAGCTTCCTTGTCAACGTCACAGAATAAGGCAATCTTATCCTTTTGCTCATCGCTAAGTGATCTTTCTGTTCGAAGCATAATGATATCAGGATGGATACCTAAGCTCATTAATTCCTTAACGGAATGTTGCGTAGGTTTTGTTTTGATTTCATTGGCTGCTTTTAAATAAGGAACTAAAGTGTTATGAATGTAGAGGGTATTATGATAACCAAAATCACGTCTTGCCTGTCTGATAGCTTCTAAAAAGGGAAGCGATTCAATATCACCAACAGTACCACCAATTTCGGTGATGACAACATCGGGTTGTGTGTGTCTGGCGACATCGACCAGTTTCTTTTTAATCTGATCTGTGATATGCGGAATCACTTGAACGGTTGCACCAAGATAATCTCCTCTTCGCTCGTGTTTGAGAACGGATTGATAAATCTTACCGGTTGTAATGCTTGAGTGACGATTTAAATTTTCATCAATAAACCGTTCGTAATGCCCGAGATCTAGATCGGTTTCAGCTCCATCTTGGGTGACAAAAACCTCACCGTGTTGATAAGGGCTCATGGTGCCAGGATCAACATTAATGTAAGGATCAAATTTCTGCATAAAGACCTTGAGTCCTCTGCTTTTAAGCAATTGACCGATTGCTGATGCAGTAATTCCCTTACCTAAACTCGATACAACGCCCCCCGTTACAAAGATATACTTAGCCATCATAACCTCCTTAACGTTTTTAATAGAAAAGAGTCCCCTAATGATCAGGAGACTCTATGGTGTGCCCTTATCTATTATATCAAAAGAAGATATAAAGACAATCGTTTGAATAGATTTTTATGAAAAATTAAAGTGCTTTAATATACTGATTATCTTTATCTTTAACAAAGCCCATCTTTTTTAAGTATTTTTGATGCTGTTCATTACCAGGTTTACTGATCAGCTCTGTAATTCCTTTATCCTTAAAAAATGTCTTTTGCTCATTGTATAGAAAATCTCCTACTTTAAAATCACGAAATGCTGGTGTTACATAGTCCACATGGATTTCTAGCTGATGATCTTTTCTTAAACCAACAAGAATTCCTGCTGGAACGGTATTTCGTAAGATAAAGATGCGTTCAAACTTGGGATTATCTAATGACTCATCATATGCCATGAAATGCTTCATGTCTTTCTCATATGATTCAATAAACATTTTAAAGTACGTCATATCTGTGACTAACAATAATTTGAAATAATCCTTTGTTGTATACATTTGATAAAGATAATAAACGTTGATGATGACAATACCCAAGTTCATCAGTGCAACCGGTAAAGCTCCTATTAAAAAACCGTAGGTTGCAAAAACTGCGGAACCTATCAAGTTAATCCAACGTAAGCGTTTGACCGAACTCATCAAAAGTGAAATTAAAACGATGAGTGAAGCCACATATCCAATCCATTCTTGCCAACCAATCATTTCATCAAATCCTTTCTACGTAGAAAAAAGGGTATACCCATGTGTGTACACCCTCATCTTTATTTATTCGTCGTACATATCTTCAAAATCGTCCATGATGTCATTATATTCGTCTTCATCATAATCTTCATCATCGAATTCGATTTCGGGTTCATCGACATCTTCATCATCTGTTGACTTAACGGGTAATTCAACATCGATATATGCTTTTTCTTCCTTGATCTCTTCATCAAGATCTTCTGTTTCTTCTTCGTCTTCTTCGACTTCTACTTCAACTTCTTCCTCTTCTTCGAGAACGTATTCTGTAAAGTCAAGATCTTCATCGGTGTCTTCTTCAATTTCTTCTGCATGAACAAATGCATAACCGTCTTTGTCCCACAGTTCAAGATTTCTTTCCTTTAAATCCCACTGATCATCCCCACAGTAAACAAATTTTGCACTCTGGGTCATATCCATATAAAGTTGAGTGAGTTTATCAATATCATCGAGTGGAATTTCTTTTGCTTCAGCAACGCTGCGCATGATATCTTGTATGCTTAGTGGGTGTTCTGATTCCTTGAGTAACACCTCAGCAATATCGAGCATTGCCATTGTTTTTAATTTATCGCTCATGTATGCCTCCTAAAACCGTATCTATTGTATACTAATCGTTTTGTTTTTGCAAGTTATTAATGAGTTAATCGTGTAATGAAGAAAACGATGGCTAAGATAACGGCTAGAACGATAAAAAGCTTAAGCATCTTTTTAACAAAGCCAATGGTACCAAAAACCAAAATAAATCCTACAAATACGATACCCACGAGTTTAATCAGTTCAGGCAATGGTGCAACAAATTCTTGATAGAGTCCAATCAATCTGTTGTCAATATCTAAAAGATTTTGAAGCCAACCATTAAAACTACCGTAAATACCCTCAAAGAAGTTTTTAATTGTTTCCCACATGAATTTTTCCTCCTAAAATTTCTGCCTATTCTCGACAGCCTTGCTCAGGGTTAACTCATCTGCATATTTGAGATCAGTACCCACAGGTAAACCATAAGCGAGTCTGGTTATACTCAATGTTTCACTTTCAAAAAGTGATTTTAGATATTTTGCTGTCATTTCTCCTTCGACGGTTGAATTGGTAGCAATAATCATTTCACTAAACGTTTTGATCCGATCAGCCAGTGAATCGATCGTTAAATCCTTATCTGTAATTCCACGTGAAAAATCGATGAGTCCTCCAAGGACATGATACATGCCTCGATAGGTTTTCATCTTTTCTATTTGAAATACATCCTTCGCATCTGAAACAACCATGAGTATCGAATGATCTCTGTGTTCATCTTTGCAGATGGAGCAGATATCTTGATCGGTTATCATGTGACAGATAGGACAATATTTAATTTCGGTTTTGAGTCGTTTGAGATGATCTGAAAATTGAATTAGATCATTTTGATCCATCTGTGTAATCAAGTGAAGTGCTAATCTCTCAGCTGTTTTTTCACCTATTCCCGGTAGCTTTTCGAAATCTTCAATCATCTTTCTTAAAATGGTGGGGTACATTAAAATCCGAACCCACCCATACCACCGGTAAATTGCCCCATGGTTTCTTCTTGTTCTTTTTCGATTTGTTTGAGGGCATCGTTGGTTGCTAATAAAATAGCATCTTGTAATAATTCAACCTCTTCAAGTAATTCTGGGTTGATTTGTACATCGATTACCTGTCTGGTTCCCTGCATAATGACCATAACACCTGATGCTTTTCCAAAAAACTCTTTACGTTCAAGAGCTTCTTGAGCTTCCATCATCTGTTTTTGCATTTTCTTTAGTTTGTTTAGCATATTGGGATTCATGGTTCTACTCCTTTATGTTGACTTTATCACCAAAGTACTCTTTAGCGAGTGATATTATTTCTGGTTCTTTTGTTGATTCTTCTATTTCTGTGTCATAGAGTTTAAGGTCAAACGGTGGAAGTTTAGGTTTCTTTTGTCCTTTTTTCCATAGGTCAAGATAAACTTCTTTAATAACCAGCCAATCTGTTTTTAGTATCGCTATGATATCATCAATCAGATGATTTTTGTTGTTAAATACTTCAAGTGCTAGTTTTTTTGTTTCAGGATGAAGGATTCGTTTGCATAAATTGATGTCATCATAAACCAAAAGCATCGTATCAGAGACAGCTTCCATATCTGCTTGAGATAAAAGATAAGCTACCATCTTAAGGTTTGCTTTGGGGTAGTCCTTTAAGTGAGACCATCCCGATAGAATGAGAGCTTTTTTATCTTTATCAGCATTATTTAATACACGTTCAACCTGTTTGATGGTGACGAGTGGTTTTTGTTTGGATGGCTCAACGACCTGTGCTTTGGGTTGTTGTCTCATACTTTCTTTCATCTCAAGGATGTCGTTTTTTAAACCTTGAATGATGCCATCATAGTCAATGGTCTTGAGCTGTTGATGTTCCATCATTTTAATGATTGCTAGCTCAACGTAAGCTCTCTTTTGATGAGTCGTCTTCATATCTTGTTGAAGTTGGTTGAGTATCTCTAAGTAAAAATAGACCTTATCGGTTGAAAATATAGCGGTGAGTTCACCGTATTTAGGATTTGTGCTTTTTGTTGTCTTTTCAATCAAAATATCACGAAGTGCTAGGATGAGATCGTTGACAATACGTGTGATCTCTTTTCCCTCTGCGAGTAATTCCTTTAAGATTTCCATCGTCACAGGAATTTCTTTGTTGGAGATTGCAGTTAACATGCGAATCAATGATTTTTTAGCTACACTTCCTGATACCTGGTGGACATCATCTTCGGTAATGGTTTCACCGGCGAATGAAATCGCCTGGTCCAATAAGGAAATCGCATCTCGCAGTCCACCTTCTGCATTTTCAGCTACCGCATAAATCGCTTCAGGTGTAATATTGATTTTTTCGCTTTCTGATATCTGTTTTAACTTAAGTACGATATCGGATGTTTCAATGTTTTTGAAATCAAAGCGTTGACATCTAGAGAGAATCGTAGCTGGTACTTTATGAATTTCAGTTGTAGCTAATATAAAGATAACATGTTTAGGTGGTTCCTCTAAGGTCTTAAGCAAAGCATTAAATGCTCCAGGGGTAAGCATATGGACTTCGTCAATAATATAGACTTTATATTGACCCACAGAAGGCATATACTTAATTTTATCTCTTAAGTCACGAATTTCATCGACACCATTATTTGATGCAGCATCAATTTCAATGACATCAGGAATAGAACCATTATCGATTCCTTTACAGACATCACATTCATTACATGGTTCCATACTGGGTTGGTGGATGCAATTGACTGCTTTAGCAAATATCTTTGCAATACTTGTTTTACCTGTTCCTCTAGGTCCTGAAAAAAGATATGCATGGGCAATTTTATCGTGCAATAGTGCATTTTGAAGTGTTTTAATGATGACCTTTTGTCCAGAAACTTCACTAAAAGCTTTCGGACGATAGGCGCGATACAGTGCTACATATGCCATAAAAATACCCTCTCTTTCATATTCATTATTATAACATAATAACCTTTGAAACTATCATCTCTTTTGAGGTTTATTTACCAAGACAAAACTTCGAAAAAAGTTCATTTAAAAGGTCATCTGTATAATCTTCACCTAGAATTTCTCCTAGTACCCTCCAAGCATGTGTTAAGTCGATAGCATAGACGTCTACTGGCATATCTAAATCAATCGATTTCATGACGTTTTCTAATGCATCTCTTGCTTCTTTAACCTTGGTGATATGACGTATATTGGATAAGTAATTGAAATCTCTTGATAGAATATCCTCTAGTTCAAGTTTTTTAAGTATCGCTTTTTCTAGATCCGATAATCCATATTTAGTAATGGTAGAAATGGCGATCACTTCTTCCATTGATAATGCTTTGGGTAAATCTGCTTTATTGGCAATGATGATTCGTTTATGATTTTTAGTCAGTTCCAATAATTCTTTATCTTCTTTGGTGAGCGCTCTGCTTTGATCCAAGACTAAAAGAACGAGTTCAGCATCTAATAATGCCTTTTTTGACCGATCAACACCGATTTTTTCGACAACATCATTGGTATCTCTAATACCTGCAGTGTCAATGAGTTTTAAGGTAATACCTTTGATATTAATATAAGCTTCGATGGTATCTCGTGTGGTTCCTTCAATTTCAGTAACAATGGCTTTTTCTTCATTCAGTAAAGCATTTAATAAACTGGATTTGCCGACGTTTGGTTTTCCAATAATGACTGTTTTGACGCCATCACGAATCAGTTGATTCTTATAGGATTCATCTAGAATGTGATTGATTTCTTGAATGAGGTCTAGTGTTTTGGGTCCGATGATTTCCTTGCTCATAACAATGGCATCATCATATTCGGGGTAATCGATATTAACTTCAATCTGAGCAATAATGGTAAGCAATTTAGATCGTAGACTTGAAATCAAATAAGATGTTTCTTTTTGGATACCTAGATTAGCTATTTTGAGTGCTTGTTCGCTTTTCGCATGAATAAGATCCATAATTGATTCTGCTTGAACGAGGTCAATGCGTCCATTTAAATAAGCTCTTTCACTAAATTCCCCAGGTTTGGCTAACCGAATATCTAATGTTAGGATGCGCTCTAAAACTTTTTGCGTGATTAAAATACCACCATGTGTTGATATTTCAACAACATTCTCAGCAGTAAATGTTTTAGGCTTTCTCATGACGGCAACCATCACTTCGTCTAAGTAGGAACCATCATCGTTGATGATGTGTCCATAATGAAGTGTATGTGACTTCACTTTTGTTAAATCTTTACCCTTAAATATTTTATTGATTTCCGTGATCGCATGTTCGCCACTGATACGAATAACGGATATACCTGCAGTTCCAAATGGTGTGGAAATCGCAGCTATGGTTTCAAAATTCATATTTACTCCTCAACGGATTTCGATGGATTTCTCTTTTCATGTGAAACAAGTGGGTTAAATCCTCTGCTAAAATCGCGAGCTAAGATGAAGATGATGATAAATACACCAAGGATTGAACCAATGAGTAAATATCCACTACCCAAAATGAGACCTGTCATGGCGGTGAACCAGATGGTTGCTGCCGTGGTGATACCTTTAATGACTTGTGATGAATCTTTTAGGATAACACCTGCACCAATAAAACCGATACCTGTGATAACTTGTGCAATAACGCGTTGACCTTCTGGGTCGATACTCACGCCAGTTGATGCAAGATATATCTGATGTTCAAACATCAGCCGTTGCATGATGGCAATTCCTGCACTCGCCATAGCGACTAATATGTGTGAAGATAAACCTGCTGCTTTCCCCACATTTTGTCTTTCTAGCCCTACAAAACCACCCACAATAAATGAGATGATCAGTGGAACTCCAATTTTCATCATAATGTCTGTAAATGATAAATCAAAATCATAAAAATACATGGTATGTTTCCTCCCTAATTTTAATCAATAACATGTACTGCCAGTCCGTGTTATTTTTCCTTTGGATTTCTTTCTTTATACATATCATTAAAGTGAACTTTCGTTTCACCTTTCTGATATCCTAAAATGGCTTCTAAATTAACATTTTGCCCCGCATGAAAGATATGCGCATCCACATTTGGATTGATCTTTCTTAATTCATCAATCATTGCTTTTATTTCTCTTCGTTTAGATGATGTCTTTTCAGCAACAACCGTGCAACCACAATTCATAGCTTGAATGCCACTTCTTTTTGTCCATCTAATAATGTCTTTTTCTTTGATATACATCATGGGACGTATGAGTTCAATATCTTCAAAATTATCTGCTTTGATTTTAGGAACCATCGTTTTAAATGTTCCGTTATAGAAGAGGTTGAGAAGCGTTGTCTCAATGACGTCATCAAAGTGATGACCTAAAGCGAGTTTATTACATCCAAGTTCTTTAGCTGCATTATAGAGGAACCCCCTTCTCATGCGAGCACACATATAACATGGATTTTCTTTAGCAATCTTACCCACAACATGAAACACTTCAGAGTTTCTTATGGTAAGCGGTATGTTGAGATACGAACAATTGGTTTCTAGAAGTTCTCTATTGATCTCTCTAAATCCTGGATCCATCGCTAAAAAAACAAGTTCAAAAGGAATTTTGTTGTGTTTCTTTAGTTCTTGAAAGAGTTTAGCCATGAGCAATGAATCTTTTCCACCTGATATACCGATGGCTATTTTATCTCCAGGTTCAACAAGTTCATAATCATTAATGGCTTGAACAAAAGGTTTAAAAATATCTTTTCGATAGGTCTTCGTCAAGCTTCGTTCGATATCATCTAATGGAATTTTAGGTGTATCGACGATAATCGTTTGACACGCTTGTACCATACTATTTTTCACCCAGATAGGTAGCTACCAGTTTTTCTGCGTCTTTAACAAACTGATCAAGTTGATCCCAAGATTCTAGTTTACATCCAGCCGCTTTGGCATGTCCACCACCACCGTATTGATTAGCTAATTTATCAATATTTGGTCCTGATGAACGGAGGCGAATTCGAATTTCATTTGGATACTCCATAAAGAGTGCCCAAACAGGATATCCTTCAATACCTCCAATAAGTCCGACGTTTGATGCTGCTTGTTCATCGGTGACATTATATTTTTCTATGACATCCCGTGTCATCTTGATATAGACAAATCCTTGTGCTGTCACAAAATTGGAATAGACATATCCCTTGAGAGCAATCATCTCAAGTGATTCTTGTGATAGCATTTGATCAATGTACTCGACATCGACACCTTTTTCTAAAAGTATTCCAGCAAGCTGAAAGGTGAGTTTTGAAACACCGCGAAAACGGAAACGTCCGGTATCTGTGACAATACCTGTATAAAGTGCAATGGCACCTTCTTCGGTCAATTTAAGTTCACTTCTAAACTTGTAGTAGAAGTAAGTAATCATTTGTGCACAGGAAGGAAACGATGTATCAACCCATCTGAGATCTCCGTAGTGATCTACAGGTATATGATGGTCAATTTTGATAATTTCTTTTCCTAAAGTATAGCGTGAATCTGAGATTCGATCTTTGACGGCTGTATCAACAACAATCGATAGAGCTCCTTCGTAGACATCATTTGTGATGGTATCAACTTTTCCAACGTAATCAACAAAATCGCTGGTTTCACCAACAACATAAACTTTCTTTTTGGGAAATGATGTTTTGATGATATTCTTTAGTCCAAACTGTGCTCCATAACAGTCTCCATCTGGACGCTTATGTCCGTGGATAATGATGGTCTCATATTCTTTGATTTTATTTAATATTCTTTGCATATTCTTTTGCCCTTTCATCAAGATCTTTTAACACGAGATCAACCTCATTCCAATCCTTTAGACTCGCACCACATGCTTGGTTATGTCCACCACCACCGTATTTTTTTGCGATATCGACGATGGTAATTCCTCGTGCTCTAAATTCACCAACGATGAGATTATTTTCAGTGTCTTCTGTGAAGTTTGCCCAAATAGGAATTTCTTTAATACCTGCCATTTGGTTGACCATACCTCTTGATATAGCTTGGAATTCAAGTCCACTTGACTGAATGAGCTCACTATCGTTTTTGCGGTACGCAACGCCATTTTCGGTTATTTCAAAACTTGAAAATAAATTCTTAGTCAACCGTTTTTGAAGTGGTTCAGTGTAGATGTAATCATAGAAATCTTGAACCGATGGTTCGAATTTCGTAATGTAGGATGCAAGTTCAAATGTCTTAGATGCATTGTTTAGATAGAGAAATCTTCCCGTATCTGTAACCATACCTCCATAGAGATAGGTTGCTGCTTCTGGTGTGACCCTTAAATTCATTTCCTTTATCAGATCAACAATCATCTCAGATGCCGATGCATAGGTTGGATCTCTATAAAACAAACTCACGTTTTCGATATCGGTATCATTTTGATGGTGATCTATAATGATTAAATCTGTAGCTAATTTATAGCGTTCATCACTGACCAATCTTGATACAGAAACATCGGTAATAATAGCCAGTGCATTGATGTAGTAAGCATCGGGTATCGTATCCATTTTAGCAAGGTAGACCATGTCATTTGAATCTCCTACAACATAGACTCTTTTATCAGGATAATTTTCTTTAATGGTGAGATAGAGTCCATATTGTGAACCGATAGCATCCATATCAGGTCTTGCATGACGATGGATAATTATTTGATCATATGATTCGATAAGATGAATGATATTTCGTTTGATATTCATAGCTCAAAACCCTTTCCAATGTATTATGGTAGTATATCATATTTGGATGAAAAAAGCGATTGATTTATCGCTTTTTATCGGTTGATATGTTCTAAAAATTAAAGCCATGGACTCTCGAAATGTGGTGTCCATACGGGATTGGTTGTTGTATTCGTATTGGACACAAAATTCCAATCAGGTGAATGTTCGCCATCGGGATTTGTTGGGTATCCAAAGACTCCCCAACCGTTTTGTTTTGCGCGATTTTCAGCAAATCTCAAGAAGGTTAAATAAGGTACATTTTTATAGGTCAACAGGTAATCAGCAGCTGAATATTGTCCAGGTACTGCAGATAATCCTTCTCTTACAATCAGAAACTGGGATAGATGACCGTTGATCCAGACAAGACCTAAACTGCGGTTATAGGTTTCCTGTACTTTAACGCCTGGAATAGATTGTATGCGAATCTCTTTTTGATGAGGACTGTTTAAGAGGTATTCTTTGTTATATTTACTTGCAACATAACCCCAGGGTTCAGCATCAACGTTGGATCCATCGACTTCAGGTGTGTTGATGTAATAATAGCGTACGGAACCTCCTGAAAAGCCGCTTGTTCCAACAAAGGTTGCGGTATCGCCATCTGCAACTCCTGAGTTAGAAGTTAAGATTGCACCACCTCCACCAACTGTTGGATCACTTGGACTTAAGAATGGCAACTCTAAGTACTGTTCTTCCAATCTAGGTCCTTGGTAGATATCTTCAAGAGTTTTGATTTCATGATCATCATTTTTTAGATAATCAAACATATCGGGTAGGTAATAGATGAAACTAAACATATCAAAAGTGGTTGAAGGTTTGTAGTCTTCCTTTTCACCTAAGCGGATCATAGTTAAGTCTTTTGAGTAATCCACATCAAGACCAACCAATCCTACAAAATCGACAACCTTGTTTTTCGCGTTCAATTCAATTCCATCGTTTCCATTAAATGGAAGTGAGCCCTCTGCATATGACATGTCATATTTGGATTTGACTTCTGTATTGTTTGAGTTGCTTGATCCAATAGCAAAATAACTTTGAGCAGCAATCGTACCCGAAAGTTCGATAGTTTGAGTTACTTCTGTCGATCCATTGGTATAAAAATTAAGCACGTAATCTTTTAAATCAATGGCATTCTCAGATGGATTATAGAGTTCAATAATGTTGTTTGCTTGAAGTGTTGCATCAAATACTTTCGATATGACAACTGGAGAATCCGTATCCTTTTTACACGCAACAAGACCCAACACTGCAAAGCTCATGATAACAAAAAGAATAATCTTTTTCATGACATCACCTCTTATATATTTTAACATATGTATCTTATCAAACTTCATTTAACAAAGAAGTTAGTTGTTTTCAGATTGTAATTTTTTCTCTCTAAGACGTCTTCTTATATATTTATGAAAAAAGAGAAAATAGGTTATCGGTAGAACAATCGCTATTTCAATAGCGATATAGGTAAAATAGAAACGATTATAACTTTGAAGTTCACCTAAGAGTTTATCGTTATAATAGATATCATCTTGTTGATCAAGATTTGATAATCCAAATTGGGTAAGTATATCCAAATTTGCATCTGTTAATGCTTGGATATCGCGATCATAGGATG
>Ga0265293_10010242_pt1 | contig 13155 bp, 13 predicted proteins | sample Munlanlewell138R_FD_192505 | JGI IMG/M metagenome (GOLD analysis project Ga0265293, IMG submission 192505) | Leachate microbial communities from a municipal landfill in Southern Ontario, Canada - Leachate well 138R | ecosystem: Engineered > Solid waste > Landfill > Unclassified | place: Canada... | reverse complement strand
TGAATATTTTGTAATTATCTTATGTATAGGATAGATCTTATATTAATAGTGGTCGTCATTCTTTTTTTGATCTGGTACTTCTCTTCTTATTTTCCGGGGTTTTAATCCAACAAAAAAACCCGCCCTTTGAGGGTTGGACTTAGGGATTTGCAAAACAAGTAAATTTAAACCGACCTTCTTCAAGCGGAACAACAAAAGAACGACCATGTTAGAGTAGAAATACTTCAGCACGGTCGTTTTTATTGTTGAATGTCCAGTTTGTATTCATTGTTGAGAGACTTTAAATAAAGCGTCTCTCCAACGCATCCATTTAACCGGCGATGACTAATAATCCTTTGCTCCAAGACTTGTCCATCCTCGTTTTGCGTCATACAAGTGTAAAAACGAAAATTGGAAACCTCTAAAATTATATTTACACTAAAATAATTATGACGAACACAGAGGAATCCCAAGGTTAAATAGAAAATCAGGAATAAGACAACTTGATTCCATTGCGTAAAATCAAATGCGAACAATGGCAGAATATAAGAAAGAAGGAATTCTGCTGTGATTGTCTTTTCTTCTGTTGCCGAAATAACTTTGCGTGGTGTTGTTCCTTCCTTGCCATTTGTACATAATGCTACCATCAGCACAATTAAAGCTATTAGGCATGAAATCAAAATACAGCTGATACTGATCATTTCTGTCCATCGACTTGATGGGTTTTCAATACAACTCTTTATATCAATAAACAGTATCGATATCCAAAGCGGAGCAAATGACGTATGGTAAAGGCTTAACGAAAATATTTTTGACACTTATCGCACCTCTGTTTTATTCCCATTTTTTTGAACCAGCTACTTCCATGGGATTATCATCAAACGGATCAACCATTCCTCTGTCGCAGAGAAGTTTTATAATTTTATCCACGGCACCGGGTTGTGTTGTATCAAACAAATCCCCATTCATGGGAATGTTGAATTTTCTTGCCATCTTCGCCCTGCTTCTTGAATTTTTCAGTTTTTGCAGATGTGCATCATTGAATGACACAAATTTTCTCGGATTGTGCCCGCTTCCTGCTATAGATGAGAACGCACTATAATCAGTAACTATACCACACTGTTCAATCTCGACAAGTTTTCCTGCACAGGCTGCTTTGTACGCACGCTCCATATTAAACAAGTTTTCACCAGCAAGTGTAAGCATATAAACGGTATCTTCCATAATAATAACATCTATGGAAGTGCGAAGAGATATAACCTTATCAGTGATTTCTGTGAATGTTCCGTTTGCCCTTAAGAATTTATGTTTTAGAGATGTCACAGGATTTTGCATAGAAATCAATTTAATAGGTTTTTCTTCTCCATCAAGATTTATTATCCCTCGCAGAACATATGCTCTTGCCTTGAATTCCAGTGGGTCGAGTTCCGTATCTGGATCTGCAATGGCTGTGATCAAAGCATTATATTCTGCTGAAATCAGCTCATTTGTATTGCTGAGCCAGTAAATAACCCTATCCACTGTGGACCCATCATATTCTTTAATATCATGATAGGAGCCAAGTACTCCTTTACTTTCATCAATATAACGATTAGAAACTTCTGAGACAAATGATGCAAGGGCACCTTTTGGTGAAAGAGAAATCTCCCTTCCGGTATATGAGGTGCCACTCTGCTTGGAAGTGTTGATCAGTAGCAGCTGTAAAGACCATGCTGTGCATGTTTGCAAAGCTGAAAACACAGCCTTCATTTCTTCGAGAGTCAATCCTATATCCTCCTTTATTGTCAATCATGCCGGTACATCTTGAAAGTTGTAGTGCCAGCTGAAGATTTTTGTTATATCATTAAAAGCCAACATAACTTGCAGTATTTAAAGCCCTATTACGAAGTTCAACATACCTCTTAAAGTTATCATTTAGATATATAGGCGGCAACTGTGTATTTTCTGTGAGTGCATGTAAATAAGGAACATGAACCGGCGAAAGTCTATTATTGTATTTAACAGTGCCATCGCTTAATATTGCAATTATATTCCTATCAAACAATTTGTGATGATTCTCACACAGCCAAAGGCCATTATCGCCATCTGTCGCAAATCGAACTTTATCATCTATACTGATTGAATTTGCGGATCTTATATTTGCAACAGGCCAAATATGCGCACCCTGAATTATATCTGGAATTGTGCATCCACACAAAGCACAATGTTTCTCGCCAAGTTTATTAAGCAAATTGTATTGATAACTTGGCGAACGAAGTTGATTACCACGGCTTTCTTCAAAAATACGCTTTTCGAAGGTCAAGTCTGTCTTAATGATATCAACCGTATCCATTTTCCTGAGAACTTGCAAACTGGAGGATGGAAGCTCCTTCAAATCTCCTTCTAATATCTCATATAACTTTATCTTTTCTGTATGCCCAATAATCATAGACATTGCATAACATATAAGACTGGATTCATATTTACTCGCACCATAGGTTTTACAATAAGCTTCATATTCTCCGTTCTCGTTTTTACTTATATAAGTGGAGTTGTTGCTCTTATTCGTTCCACGATTTTCATCACGTGCACGCATCATATCTTCTATAGTTACAAAACTGGTAACAGGAGAAGGAACCGGAAAATTCAAAAAAGTAAATCCAACCGTTTCCATAAGTCTGTAGATAAACATATGATAATCTGTTGCCGGATTTCCGCTTTTGCAGATAAAATAATAGTATAACTTCTTTTTGTCATATGGACACATATAAAAAATGTTAAATGCTGTAGGCACACTCTGAATACTGGAATTACGACCTTCAATAGCCTGCTCTGAAAAGGTTATAAAGTGCACATAATCTCTATAGCGGAGCGTTGCCAGTCGTCCTTTGTTATAGGTGTTAGGCAAAAACATATCACTGTAATCATTTTCTACATACTGGCAATCATAATCCGAACGACCAGTTATTTTTTGACAAATATCTTTCAGATAGCTGTCATCAAGTTGATCTTGAAAAGTCAATCCCGTCTGCATGGTTTTTTGTAAATTTCGTTTAATTATAAATAAAGGCTTATCGCTCATAGTTAATCACCAGTATTTCCTTTCTGCGACTTCCTGAGATTCCCAGAATATTGCCTAATTCTATTATGTGATAGTCATTGTCTTGAACCCAGTGCAGTAAATTTTGATTTAACTTGCCTTTATGCTCTAAAACATATGACAACATAAATCGACTTCCCTCACCGTTTAATCTATCTAAAAAATCAAAAAGTCTGCATTCCTGTGAGATATCCCAGCCATTAAATCCTCGTTTTCCATCATTATAAGCCCCGTTTGTAAGCATATATGGTGGGTCAAGATATATAAATGTATGTCCATCGTTTACATGACGGAACATGTCTGTATAATCTGCACAATAGAAATGAGCATCTAATTCCTTAATGCGGCGAGAAAAACTTATAAGCTTTTCCAAAATATTATCATTAAACCATCTCATACCCACAGGATTATTAAACTCGTGATTTCCATTAAAGCGAATCTGCTGTTGAAAACTATACAGTATCACAACGAGCAACAATCGTGGATCACGCTCATGTTCTGGAAATGAGTTGTAGTAATCCCGGACTTTGATATATGAATTTTTATCTCCGTGTTCCAGTCCGAAACGTTGAATTATTTTCTTCATATATACGATATAAGAGTAAGTATCATAATGCCAAAAAGATTCAATAAGTTCTTTGACAAAATGATTATACTCGTTGTAGATAATTTTCTTAGAATGGATGTTTATTCCGACATTAAATCCGCCACCAAAGGCATCTATAAATGTTTCGATATTGCCGGGAAGGTTGTCTCTTATTTCAGAAATTACACGAGTTTTATTGCCTATATAGTTAAGTGGTGATTCATATATAACATCTGCTTGGTCCTTTTTTTCAACAAAGAACAGGTATTCAAAATGCTCCTTTTTATTTTGAGATTTCCAATTCTGATATTTTTTATAGCTTATTTTTTTGCAACAATATGTTTCTGGTTTTCCGTAACGCTTCATGGCAGCCTCAATATAATCTTTGGACATGAAGCCATCACTGTTATAGCTGAGAATGATGTACCTTGCTTTTGTGGTAGCAATAATTTTGTCAAAAAGAATATTAACCTTGTATTCTTTTGACCAATCAGACCTCATAGGCATAACTGGGCGAGACCCGGTTACCTTACTCACTGAAGGACAATCATTTAAAATTATTGTTTCGAGCAAATGATATTGTGTTCCGTATTGGTTTTGTGTATATGGTGGGTCTAAATACAAAATATCGCATTCAACATCAGAAATAATGTTCTCTATTTTATCGTTATAAATTTTGACGCCGCCAGGTGCACATTTATTATACGCTGGTTTTATAAACTCAATGGGCTTTAATGCTCGTCCATCCCACTTTTTTAAGAAAGCGCCATATACCCCAGCAGTGTTTGAAACCTTTGATACAGATTCTATGAGACTAGCAAGGAGAAACATATATTCCGATTCAGAGAGCAAATCATCTCTGTACCAATCCTCTATCTGCTTTCTGAAATAATCAATCCGTGAAGCATTTTCAGGGGTAAAATACATCCTATCACTTTCGGTAGGGGCATATGTTTTATAAATAAAACCATGAAATCTTTCATTATTATGGTTTAGAAATTCAAAAGGGTCAAAATCAAGTTTTTTAAAATGACAACTTGGAGCATAAAGTCTGCCCGCCGTATAAACTGTAGCCCATTTCAAATTGTCATTTATGACAATATTATACTTATCTTTTAATCTATCAGATACAGATCCCGTTCCGCAAAATGCATCAAATAGAGTAAGCTTATCATTTGAATCTACTTTGCTTTCAATGAAGGAATCAATCTGTTCTACAATTGATTCTTTATTTCCAATAAATCTCATTTTCTCACACCTTATCTTCATCGTATACGAATTCCACAATGTCATCTACTTTGCACTTTAGCACTCGACATATCTTTTCCATTGATTCAAGAGAAACATATTCATCCCGGCGCATTCGTGTAGTGATATTAGCGCTGTACCCGGCTTCCTTCTGAAGCTCCGCAGCAGTCATGTTTCTATCAATTAGCATATGAAATAGCTTTTTATAACTTACAGCCATAGTACGCCTCCCACTTGTGCACGATATACTTATATACTATATCACGAAAGTGTGATTTTTTCAAGTGGGCGTGAAAATATCATTTTGCTTTTGAGAATGAGCTTTTGTAACCGACAGAAGAATTTCATATTTGTCAGCTTTGCTATTTGTTAGTTTTCTTCTTTTTATAATAGGTTCTCGCCTTTCGGTTGTTGCGCTCTGCTTGGCATTTTGGATTATTACAGTAACGCTGCCTACTGGAATGACGCACAAAATACTCGCCACAAGCCATGCAGGTAAGGATCGAGCCCTGTGAGTACATATAATCCAAATCCTCATCGACAGGAGGTGCTACATCCGCGACCATGCGGGCAAAGGTGTACCAAGCTATATCAAAGACAGACTGCACATCTGCACCCATCTCTATTTTTCCGGTCTTTGGATTCATTTTCAAACGCCATCGAATATCCGGAAACATATCAAGCACGTTACTCATAAGATCTGCGTATTCTTTATTGAACTCACAGAGATACTGCTCATCACTGTCTAAACGTCTGAATTTCTCAAGGAACGGCATGCTATCACAAATACGGCCTTCATAATACAGCGCTCTACCAGCGGCCACATCGTGATTGTACCGGACCTTCATAAGAACATCATAGTATTCATAAGCTGACCCAAGTTTGCACAGGTCCTTTACAAAATCACTCACGTCAAAAGTTCCATAGCTTGTTATCTCACCGCTCAGCAAATAATCCCCGTAATTCTCCTGCTCCATCATTTGACATAGAATTTCAATATTATAAGGCTGAATATTGTTTCGGCACCAGTCCCAGACCATATCTGTGATACCCACAGAGTAGTCTGGGGCATTTATTTTTTTATACAGGTTACAAAGGCTAACTAACAGTTCTTGACCGGTAATGGAATAGTCGGTTCCACTTTCCGGGCGATGAAGATATGTGCAAATCGGCACAATCGTATCTTCTTTGCGCTCGTGATCATATTCCGGTACACATTCCGGGAAACGAACTGCCTTATATATCATTTCTCCAACGCCGCCTATCTCAGTGATGGAAAAGAACTCTGTCGGAATTTGCTTCATTTGAATTATCCCTTTCTTACCATTAGTCTTACCGATAGAAAATTAACATCGGTAATATTATAGTCTATAATTACATTGTAAACAAGAGCAAATTGTAAAATCTGTTCTTGAAAATTGCGGATGTCAACCCAAAGAGGCTGTTTCCCGCGACCATGGGAGCAGTCTATCGAAATATGGGAGGTAACGGTTATGAAGGATAGAAAAAGGCAAAGGGAAAACCGAAAGTTGAAGCATAAGGAAGAACTGATTGATAGGCGTAATCATTGCGGAGTTAAAGATCTCACAGCCTACAATGCAGTGCTCCAAATCAAAACCAACGGAAAAGCCTCAATCATCCTCAAGTAAACCGGAACTGCCACCATACGAAAACGATGGTGGTATTTGTTTGCTTAAAATTCAGAAGAAAGGAGCGAATCAGACATGGATAAACAGACCATCAGTGTGCAGGAGCTTTCCTCGCAGCTCGGCATCAGCCTACCAAAGGCATACGAGCTTGTGAAGACTCCCGGTTTCCCGGTCATCCGGATAGGCACCAGAATCCTTATTCCCGTGGATGCCTTTAAGGAATGGCTGATCATCAATTCTGCCAATGACTGATGCAGAGCAAAATTTGACGGAAAGGAGGTGTGTGAAATGAATGACTCTATGCAGGAGCTGAAACTGCAGAAAATATGGATGCTGTGGCGTTGGAAAATCAAAGGAGATGGCAAACGCACGAAAGTGCCAATGTCAGCCAGCGGAGGACCTTGCGGCACAGACGCCAACTGGAGCAGCTCATGGGTAACTTTCGATGAAGCTGTGAAGGCCAAGGAGAAAGTTCCGAATGCCGCCGGTATCGGTTTCAAAATCCCGAAAGGCTACTACTTCATAGATATTGACGACAGAGAGCTTTCCGATCCGCTTGTGCAGACGATGTTTTCCCGGCATGACTCTTATGCGGAATACTCCGTCAGCGGCACAGGCATACATCAATACGGCAAGTGCGATTTTACAAAAATCCCTACTTACATTGATAAGAAAGGCAAGCTCTGCCTTGACCGGCAGTATTACCAGAAGAATCCGAACAACAATATGGAGCTATATATCGGCGGCATCACAAATCGCTTTGCAGTATATACCGGAAATGTTATCGAGAATAAGCCTCTCCGGGAATGCACTTCTGCCATACTTACCACACTGGACAAGGATATGCGAAGAAAAGAAAAAGTCAAGTATAGTGCAAAGCGAGACGGCAACAAGGTTGACTTCGATATTATCTGTAATCTGCGTAAGCAGAAAAACGGTGATAAATTCAGCAAGCTTTATGACAATGGCGATTTCAGTGATTATAACTCACAGTCTGAGGCGGACGCTGCGCTCTGTGCATTGATTGCATTCCGTACCGGGCCAGACCCAGAGGCAATAGATTCGATATTCAGAAGCTCTGCGCTGTACCGGGACAAGTGGGAACGGGACGATTACCGGGAAAGCACAATCGAAGCCGGGATTGAAGCCTGTCACGGCACTTTCCATAAATCCAAAATGGTTCATCCCTATTTCATCAAGTTCAACGAAATGACCGGTGAGCCGTATGTCAGTGTTCCGCTTCTTGCGAAATATGTTCGGGAGCATCTTCAGTATCTGCTCGTCCGGGACAACGGGAAACAGGGCCTACTGAAATATGTATATGAAGACGGCTGTTACCGGCTTTATTCCAACGATATGCTCATGGGCCGTATCAAACAGTACATTGCCGATTACGATGAGGAGCTTGTGAAAATGGGACAGGTTTCCGAAACTTTAAATCATATCGTCACAGACCTTAATTATGTGACGCAGGACGATCTGAACGACAACGAGGATTTAATCAATTTCAGTAACGGTCTCCTCCGTGTAACAGAGGATGTTCTTCAACTTTTTCCCCATAGTCCCGACGTGCTTTCAACCATTCAGATTCCTTGTGAGTGGAAAGGCGCTCCGACACCGACACCGGTATTCGACAGTTATATTCGTACACTCACAAATGGCGATAAGGCCATAGAACAGCTCCTGCTGGAGTTCATCGGAGCCTGTATCTCAAATGTGAAAGGCAGCCGAATGAAAAAATCGCTGTTCCTCGTAGGCAATGGCGATACCGGTAAATCTCAGCTAAAAAGCCTCGTTGAAAGGCTCCTCGGCAGAGAGAATTTCATAGGCATTGACCTGAAAGACATTGAAGCACGTTTCGGCACAGGCGCTATCTACGGCACACGCCTCTCCGGGTCCTCGGACATGAGCTTTCTTTCCGTAAATGAGCTAAAGACTTTCAAGATGATTACTGGCGGCGATGCAATTTTTGCCGAATTCAAAGGCTTGCAGGGCTTTCAGTACACTTACAACGGTCTGTTATGGTTTTGCATGAACAAGCTGCCAAAGTTTGGTGGGGACGATGGACAGTGGGTATATGACCGAATTATGGTGGTCAACTGTCCGAATGTCATACCAAAGGATAAACAGGATAAAAAGCTGCTCGACAAAATGTATGCCGAGCGGAACGGAATTGTGTACAAGGCTGTAAAGGCTCTGCAGACCGTAATCGCAAACGGCTACCGCTTTAGTGAGACTCCAAAGATTATCGAAGCGAGGCGGGAATACAAGAGCACGAACAGCACAGTCATCAGTTTCTTTGAAGAATGCATGTGTCCGTGGCAGCGCGGCACAATCAACCGGCATTGCACAACAGGCCGTATATACAAGGTTTATCAGGCATGGTGCCGGGAAAACAATAACGGCTATGCCAAAAACTCGAAGGAGTTCCGGGAGGAGCTTGCAGAGTATCTCGGTACTACGTTTGCAGATATGACCACAAGGCAGAACGGCAATACCTATTATCGGAATTACTCTTTGACTCTCGAAGCCAAAGAGCAGTTCAGTAAGGAATATGGCTATGACAACACCACCGATTTCCTGTAATCCGGTAGCAGTTGGTAGCAGTTCAGTAGCAGTTATAATCACAACTGCTACCATGAAAAATGCCAGTATTTCAAGGGTTTTGAGGCTTTAGTAGCAGTTGGTAGCAGTTCTTTCAACTTCTAAGGCCAACTCAAAAATGTTTGTAGGTATTGGTAATGCATACAAGGTTTGTTGAGAATGAACAGCAAGCTGTGAACAACTGCTACCTACTGCTACCAAATAGGCAAAAAGCCCGGTATATCAAGGTTTTCTCTGGTAGCAGTTCTCAAAACTTCTGCTACCACAACTGCTACTGCTGCTACTAAATGAGAGAAAAAGGACGGTGAAGCAAATTGAACTGATAATCACATTTCATAAACCGTACGGCTGGGGAACGCTATATCTTCACAGCTTTTCCTACCGGACAGCGGCACAGGCTCTCGTGTAAAAATTCGCATAAGTTTTCAGGGGAATAGCCCCAATAATTAACTTTTAGGAGGAATTTAAAATGGCAAATTATCCACTCAAAGCAACGAGCAAGGGAGGAACGCTTCTCCTTCCAAACAACTCGTACATCTCTGATGAATATGCAGAGAAAACGTGTGACTTATTCTTAAGAAGCTCTGTCGAGCAAGACGAACAAGGAAAGCTGCATAAGTATTACCGGCTTCACTCAAAACAAGCCCATAATACCGAAATGGCTCTGGCTTATGATATCCAGTGCCCGGAATGCCGTGTAGGTATGCTTAAGCAAATTGGCAGGCAGCTCAGCTACAACGAACTGGGACTATACAGATGCCCTGTCTGTGACAGGAAATAATGGAGGGGAAAATATGAATACTTACGCTGAAAGATTACCATATACCGGATCACCGGAATATGACAAACACTTCTGGAACGCTATGCGCGGCAACAATGGCAGCTACGCTGAACTTACAAAAGGCCGTAATATCGAAACAGGAACCTATGCCATGCCGAACAGTGCTGAGAACAAGTATATGGCAGCACTTGAGAAAGAAAGCCTGTTCCGTAAAATCGCCACAGTTATCAAGGCATACGGCAACGGGTACCGCATTTTCGCAAAAGACAGTAATGACTTGGCACAGTGGGTGCCTGAAGGTGATTCTATCCCCGTTTACGAGGGATTAGAGGATTTCACCACCAGCAATGTAGACAGTTGGAAGCTGGCTGCAATGGTGAAAATGGACGAGGCATTCGTCCGTGACGCCAGTTTTGACATTGAGAACTATCTTATTAAGCGCTTTGCTAAGAACTTCGGCAGATCCGAGGACAATGCTTTTATCAACGGAACCGGCATTGAAATGCCCACGGGTATTCTTAATGAAACCAGCGGAGCTGAAGTTGCTGCGACCATTGACGATATCAGCTATGACGATGTTATCGATTTGTACTTCTCTGTAAAACCGGAATACCGTAAAAACGCTATATGGCTGATGAATGACAAAACCGCTCTTGCCCTGCGCAAATTAAAAGATGAAGCCGGTAACTACCTATGGCGTGACAGCGATGATACCATTCTTGGCAAAAATGTAATCATGACCGAGTTTATGCCGGATGCGGAGTCTGGCTCAAAGCCCATAGCCTTCGGTGACTTCAGTTATTACTGGGTTATCGGCCGAAAGCCTATCGGTGTACGCACCCTCTCTGAGAAGTTCGCTACCCTTGATCAGCTTGGGTATCTGGCATACGAGTTCCTTGACGGAAAACTCATTCGTACGGAGGCAGTAAAAGTAATTCAGTTATCAGATAATAAAGGCTAAAAATCAAAATACAAGAATGCCGAAAGCAGCTCATGCAAGTAGGCACTCTTGTCATAGTTTGATTTTGCCATATTACCCGTTTGAATTCGCGTTTTTGCACACGAAGCCCCACGCCGTTGTCCGCTTTGGAAAGCCGTGGAGATTTCAATACCCCCACCCGGTAGAAAGGAGGCCCACATGGATAATAAACCTGTGAGCGTGACCGAAAAAGTCATCGGTGACACGCTCTACATTATAGAATCGACGGTCAGTGATACCGCCAAAGAAACCGCTTATGACAAGCTGAAACGCATGATTCTGGGTGAAGTTGAAAGTCAAAAAATAAAGCTGGCATCTTAACAAATTACACTTGACTTCTTCGCAGTAGTACGCGAATATGTAGTACCGCTTGAAGACTGTCGGAAAGGAGGAAAAAATGAATATTAACAGACAGTCTTTTACTGCGAAGAATGATGGCAAGGTCACAGCCCTTTACTGCCGCCTCTCACGCGATGACGAGCTGCAAGGCGACAGTAACAGCATTAAGAACCAGAAGGCCATACTCCAAAAGTATGCTGACGACAATGGATTCGGCAATACGCAGTTTTTCGTTGATGACGGGTACAGTGGCACAAACTTCGACCGTCCGGACTGGCAGCGCTTGATTGCGCTTGCGGAGGAAGGCAGTATCGGCACCATCATTGTGAAGGACATGAGCCGCCTTGGGCGCGATTATCTTAAGGTCGGCTATTATACCGAAGTTTTCTTTCCCGGCTCCGACATCCGCTTCATAGCCATCAACAACGGCGTAGACAGTGCCAATCAGCAGGACAGCGATTTCACACCATTCCTCAACATTATTAACGAATGGTACGCCAAGGACACCAGCAAGAAAATACGCGCTGTGTTTAAGGCCAAAGGTCAGAATGGTAAGCCACTCTGCACGAATCCTCCCTACGGCTACATAAAGGACCCAGAGGATAAGGACCACTGGATTGTTGACGAGGAAGCCGCTAAAGTTGTCCGTGAAGTATTCCACCTTTGTGTCTGCGGTTATGGGCCACAGCAGATAGGCCGGGAAATGATGAAACGAGGCTACATGAATCCTACAGCTTATGCGAAAGCAAACGGCATAGGTAAGCCGGATACCCGGACTGTCGGTGACGATTACACTTGGCAGGACAGCACCGTTTCACACATGCTTGGCCGGATGGAGTATTTAGGGCACACGGTAAATTTCAAGACCTATCGCAAATCCTACAAGAACAAAAAGCAGCTAAAGAACGATCCGTCTGAATGGCAGATTTTCGAGAATACGCACGAGGCCATTATTGACCAAGAAACCTTTGACATTGTGCAGCGCATCCGTGATGGCAGACGCAGACTTACGCCAATGGGCGAGATGCCATTGCTCTCCGGAATGGTGTTCTGTGCGGACTGCGGAAAGAAGCTCTACCAAGTGCGTGGCAGGAACCTCCCACAAAAGGAATACATGGTCTGCTCAACCTACCGGAAGATTAAAGGCGGCTGCAGCTCTCACCAGATACGCAATGAGGTAATTGAGGAACTGCTCCTTGACGGAATCCAGACTGTGACCGCTTATGCCAGAGAGCACGAGGCAGAGTTCGTAGAACTTGTTACGAAGAAGTCACAGGCCGAGCTTGAACGGAACCTCAAGGATGGAAAGCGTGAGCTTGAACAGGCACAGAACCGCATCCGCAAGCTGGACGAGATTATTCAGCGGCTTTACGAGGATAACATTGAGGGTAAAATTTCCGATGAGCGTTTTGCCAAGATGAGCGCCAACTACGAGGAAGAACAGCGCACACTCAGTGACCGGGTAAAAGAGCTGAAAAGGCTCATTGATTCTGAAAAAGAAAGCTCCATCAATGTTGACCGCTTCCTCAATCTTGTGCGTAAGTACACTGATGTCAAAGAGCTCACAGCCGAGATTATACGCGAGTTTGTTGAGAAAATCTACGTTCACCAGATGGAGCGCATAGGTGGCCAGAAGGTACAGCGCATCCGAATCGTATGGAACTGCATAGGCGAGTTTACATCACCAGCCATTACTCAAAAGGAAAAATCGGCATAGCCGGTAAATACATACCAAACTATGCCGATATTTTTTCCGGGATTATATATCCCTAATTTGCACCCACATTCCGGGCGGGTTTTTCGACAAAACTATTCTTCTTCTTCAAACTCGTCAAAATCGTCGTCAAAGTCTTCTTCCTCTTCTTCGTCATCCTCAACGACATCATCATCCATGAAATCGTCTTCCTCCTC
>Ga0265293_10010241_pt1 | contig 13156 bp, 12 predicted proteins | sample Munlanlewell138R_FD_192505 | JGI IMG/M metagenome (GOLD analysis project Ga0265293, IMG submission 192505) | Leachate microbial communities from a municipal landfill in Southern Ontario, Canada - Leachate well 138R | ecosystem: Engineered > Solid waste > Landfill > Unclassified | place: Canada... | reverse complement strand
GTTCTTGTTTTACCATAGGAAAATAGAAGCGCTGTCATTTTGTCATTTAATATTACAAATTAATTGACATTAGCCCTATTCGATGGTAGCGTGAAAACGAATTTGAGGAGGAGTGAATGAAGAAAACACTAGGATTTGGAATAATTGGATTGGGTAACATCAGTGAAATACACGCCAAGGCTATTCAGGCGATGGAAGGATGTAAACTCGTCTCTGGCCTTGCTCGCAGAGAGGAGTCAGCAAAGAAATTCGCTGAGACCTTTGGATGCAAAGGATATACTGATATTGATGCCTTCTTGGCTGATGAAGAGCTAGATATTGTTGCGATTGCAACTCCATCAGGCCTTCATTTGGAAGGAGCTATTGCTGCCGCAAAAGCAAAGAAACACCTGATCATCGAGAAGCCTCTTGAGATTACCAAAGAGCGGGCACAGCAAATCATCGACGTTTGTGAGGAGAATGGGGTGAAATTGATGGGCATCTTCCCCTCTCGTTTCCACGAAGCTCCTCGGATGGTCAAGAAGGCAATCGATGAGGGACGCTTTGGGCGTATCGTTATGGCTGATGCTCAGATTAAGTGGTACCGAAGCCAGGCGTACTATGACAGCGGTGCATGGCGAGGAACATGGGATCTTGATGGCGGTGGTGCTTTGATGAACCAAGGAATCCACGCAATCGATTTGATGCAGTGGTTTGCTGGTGAGGTTGATGAGGTCTTTGCATTTGCCGATACCCTTACCCATGAGCGTATTGAGGTCGAAGATACTGCAGTGGCAGTGCTACGTTTCAAACATGGTGGACTTGGGGTCATTGAAGGGACGACCAGTGCTTACCCAGGCTTCCTCAAGCGCGTTGAAATCCTCGGCAGCAAGGGCAGTGTGGTGATCGAGGAAGAGTCTATCGTCAAATGGGAGTTTGAGGAAGCAAAACCAGAGGATGAAGAGATTCGGGCAACATTCCTCAACAGTACTGCCACAAGCGGTGGAGCAGCTAATCCGATGGGCATTGGTATTCATGGACACAAGCGTCTCTTCGAATCCTTTGTGAACTCATTGCGGACAAACACTGCTGTCGAGATTGATGGACCCTCTTCTTTGAAGGCAGTGGAGATTATCGAGGCGGTCTACAAGAGTGCACAAAATGGAAAGAAGGTGAGTTTACCGCTCTGAGCAACCTTGACCGAAGATGAGATCCATCTTGTTGTTCAGAACGTAGGTGGCCGCTCCGATGGCAGGTCCATAGTGTCCCTGGGTCCCCTTGAGGATTGTCAGGTGCGTGGCCTGCCAGTCAAGGATTCGGTCATAGACCTTGGCTCGCACACGATCAACTAAATAGGAGCTCAAGTCTCCCAATGGTCCCCCGATGATGACTTCGTCGGGGGCTATTGCGTTGGCAAGAGTTGAAACAGCAATGGCAATAGGCTCGGCAATATGGCGTAGCGCTTCACGAGCATCCTCATTACCCTCTTCAGCTAATGCAGCAATCGCAGCACCGGTCAAGTGATCGTCTGTAAGTTCTGCAAGGTAAGTGGGCTGTTCGGCTTTTCGGTGATGGACAAAGGAGAGGAGAGCACCTTCTCCGGCCATTGCTTGGAGGCAGCCTCGCTGACCACAGCCGCAAAGCGGGCCATGGGGGTCGATGACCATATGGCCGATACGATAGTTAGTGCTATTCATCAACTCTTGATCGAGGTAGATCGATCCAGCTATTCCTGTCCCAATTCCCAAATAGATGACGTTATGCTTACCGCTGTGGTTGCCAAAACGAATTTCAGCTAGACCATTGGCCCGATATCGGTTGATGACCAGCGCTTGTTTGCCAGTGCGTCCTTCAATGATTTGTTTAAGCGGAATGATCTCTTTCCAGCCCAGGTCATCGGCACGGTAGATTGATCCGGTGAGGTTGTCGACTAGGCCTGGGGCGCCAATACCGTAGCCAGGCAGAAGGGTGTGGCTTGTGGATCGCTGTATCTCAATAAGACCGGTAATCAAGGCTTCGATGACTTCGTGTTGATCAGTGGAGTTGACCGCAATGCGTTTGCTCTCCACGATCTTACCGACAAGGTTGATGATAAGAAAGTTCCAAGCTCCAGAGTAAAAGGCAGCTCCCAAAGCATGCCAGACTTGCTCGTCGAGGGTGAGCGGAGTCCCAGGTCTTCCTCGACCGCGTTTTAGGCTCTCAAGTTCGGTGATTAAGCCAGCTTTGAGAAGCTTTTGGGCAAGCATAGACGTAGCGGTTCGACTGAGTCCGAGGTGTTGGGCTACTTGTGCCCGAGAGGGGGTGGCAAGATCATGCTCGATAGCATGCAGCATGTTCCTACAGTTAAGGAATTCCAGATCATCGTTCTGCATTACAGGTAATTCTATGCCAATGAGAAGGGCTATGCAAGAGATTAACATTTATTTTGTCATTCCAGTTGACAAAATAGAAAACTGTGATAGTTTACTAACTTAGAGAGTGATCCCTAAGATGGGGATCCATAACAACAATTGGAGGAGTTTTATGAAAAAAACCTTGTTGGTCCTTTTGATCCTAGTGGCAAGCATGAGCATGGTCTTTGCCCAGGGTGCAGCAGAGCCCATTGAGAAGTTTCCGAGTAAACCAGTGACCGCTCTGCTAGGATGGGCAGCTGGTGGTGGTGGAGACATCGTCTTCCGAGCACTTGCTGAAGTGTTCCCCAAGTACGCGAACGGGCAACCGTTGATCATTCAGAACCAGGGAGCAGCCGCTGGTGTGCCTGCTATCACTGAGTTCATGAAGGCTCCAGCGGATGGATACCACACGCTGCACTGGAACGTAGCCCACGTTATCAAGACCCACATGACCCAGACCCCATTCACTGGTACAGAGTTTGATCCTGTCTTGCAGGTCGTTGCATCCTTCAACTATCTGGTAGTCAATGCAGACGCAAAATGGAACACTCTCGCTGAGTTTATCGCTGACGCGAAAGCCAGGCCTGAGGGAATCTCCATGGGTAACGCCGGAGCCGGTGGTGGTAACCACATGGCTGCCCTCCTCTTTGAGGAAGCATCCGGAACCCAGTACATCCACGTACCCTTCAGCGGCGGTGGCCCTGCCATCACCGGTTTGATGAGTGGTCAGTGTGACGCTGTCATGGCAAACGCACCCGAAGGTATTGCAAACGTACAGGCTGGTCAGCTCAAGATTCTTGCAGTATTCAGTAACGATCGACTGGACTCCATCCCGGCAAAAACCGGTCTAGAGCAGGGTGTAGATCTTGTACTTGAGCAGTGGCGCGGAGTTGTTGTTCCCAAGGGAACTCCTCCGGCACTTATCGCCAAGCTTGAAGAGATTTTCCGCCAGTGTGTAGAGGATCCGGTGTACATCAAGAAGATGGAAGAGTTGGGCTCGATTCCCGTCTACAGGAACGGTCCTGACTTTGGTAAGCTCGTAGCTGATGATGATGCACGCTATGAGAAGATTGTTCGCGAAGGTAAATTCGGCGACAAGTATTAATAACGGATTTCGTATGTGTTGCTCCAGAATTTCTGGGGCAACACATCGTTACCCCCCAAATTGTTCAACAAAGAGGATGAACAGATGAAAGAGACAAAACGAGTAGATTTCTGGGTTGGCATAGCCCTGATTGCCTTAAGTGGTGCAGTCTGGCTATTGACCGCCAAACTGCCGGTGCCCAAACGGGGTATTGGACCGGGGCAGTATCCACGGGTCATTGCCACCGTCATGTTCATTCTTGGAGCAGTCCAACTTTTGACAAACCTCAAGGGTGGTTTTCCTGAGAAAGGGGAGCCAACGAATTGGGTGCATCTTGGACGTGCTTTGCTTTTGGCAATCATTGCCTTTGTATATGTCCGTCTATTGAAGTTTGTCGGATTCCCCTTGTTGACTCCCTTCCTTCTCTTTGGAGTTATCAGACTCTTTGGCTATAAGAAGACAAAGATAGCAATCCTTCTTTCCATCGGAGCGACAGCAGTCATCTTTGTACTGTTCAATATCGTCTTCATGGTTTTCCTTCCACTTGGAATACTCTTTTAAGGGGGCTCAGATATGATGGCAAATTTACTTACCGGTTTTTCTTTGGTCTTTCAGCCCCTCACATTCGCCCTGATGGTCTTTGGTACCGGTATGGGCGTCATTATCGGATCACTTCCCGGTCTTACTGCTTCGATGGGCATCATCCTTTTGTTACCGCTGGTCTATCGCCTTCCAGCCGCCGTCTCCTTGGTCATGCTTTGCGGCCTCTTCTGTGGTGGAATGTTTGGCGGTTCGATTTCAGCAATTCTTTTGAAAACACCCGGCACCCCTTCGGCTTCAGCAACGATACTTGATGGGTATCCGCTCTGTGAACAGGGCAAGGCAGGTAAGGCTCTGGGCATCGCCACCGTCTCCTCATTCATCGGTGGGATCATGAGTACGATATGTTTGATCTTGATCGCCCCCCAGCTTGCAAAAGTTGCCCTTAAGTTCCAGGCAGCTGACTACTTCTCCTTAGCAATCTTTGGCCTTTCGATTATGGCCAGCTCTTCAGGCAAGAACGTCATCAAGGGCTTGATCGCCGGCTGTATCGGTCTGTTGGCCTCGTGTGTTGGTATCGACACCATCGTCGGGGTGAATCGACTTACGTTTAACAACATGTATCTTGCCGGCGGTTTCTCACTGCTTCCGGTCCTCATTGGCGTCTTTGCCATCTCAGAGGTTCTGACCCAAGTCCAAAGAAATAGCGGACAAAGTAAGGTCATGGCCCAGACGGTAACCAACATTCTGCCGGACTGGATTGACATCAAGCTAATCCTCCCCACTGCCTTGGTGGGAGGACTGTTGGGTGTCTTCATCGGTATCGTTCCGGGGACCGGCGGTGCCATTGCCTGTTTCCTCGCCTACAACCTTGCTTCAAAGTTTGCCAAAGACCGCAAGATGTTCGGTAAGGGCGCACTCAGTGGAGTCGCTGCTCCAGAGAGCGCCAACAACGCGACAACCGGTGGTGCCTTGATCCCGATGCTCTGTCTCGGTGTCCCGGGAGACGTAGTAACCAGTGTCATGCTCGGTGCCTTGATTCTCATCGGTGTACGTCCTGGCCCACTGCTCTTCGTCGAGAATGTGGATATCGTCTACTCAATCTTTGCCGGAATGGTCATCATCCAGTTCTTGATGTTGCTCTTTGGCTTATTGAGTTCACGCTACGCCCCATCGATCCTCAAGGTGCCCAACACCCTCCTGATGCCCATTATCCTGGTGCTCTGTGTGGTAGGATCCTTCTCTTTGAACAATGCTCTCTACGATGTGACCGTTGCCCTCTCCTTTGGTGTCATCGGCTACTTCATGAAGCGTTGGGAGTATCCGGGAGCCCCACTAGTGTTGGGTATCATCCTCGGCCCCCTTGCGGAAGAGAACCTCAACCGAGCTCTTTTGGTCTCCAATAACAACTGGTCAGTTTTGATCCAACGACCGATTTCCTTGACCTTCCTCATCCTCTCGCTGGCATCAATTGGTATTGCCATCTACTCGGCTCGTAAGAAGGAAGCGTAGGGATGCAGATCCGAACCGGTGGGAGCGGGTCGTGGCAGGTCATCAATGGACTGCTCGATCCGATCAAGGTTCCTCGATTCGCCAAGGTGAGGCAACAGTTCGCCTCACCGGTGGCCATTGACGTGGAGTCTCGGCTCACCGAGCTGCTTGACAACGATACCCACTGGAGAGCTTTCAAGAGAGGGGATAGTGTAGCTATTGCTGTAGGAAGTCGTGGCATCGACTCGCAAGTCGAAGCAGTGCGGGCGATAGTACGGGCTATCAGAGGGCGAGGGGGAAACCCATTCATCGTCCCGGCGATGGGCAGCCACGCTGGCGCTACCGATGAAGGCCAAGAAGCAATGCTCCAAGCCCTTGGCTTTGATGAGATGAGTGTCGGTTGTCCAATTCGCTCAAGCATGGAGACAGTAGAGCTAGGACGCACCGGAGAGGAGAATCTGCCGGTATTGACCGACAAGACAGCCCATCAAGCTGACCATTTAATCATCGTCAACCGCATCAAGGCTCATGTTTGTTTTCGTGGTCGGTACGAAAGTGGGTTGATGAAGATGATTACCATCGGACTGGGCAAACAGCAGGGCGCAGAAATTGCCCATAACCTGGGCTTTGGCCGAATGGCCCACCATATCACCGATATCGCAACCGAGGCACTCCGACACTTGAAGGTGCTCTTTGCAGTCGCCCTAGTAGAGAATGCAGCCCACCAGGCATGCTTGGTGGAGGTCATTGAAAAATCCTTGATAGCAAAACGCGAAGAGCAGCTCCTCATTCAGGCCAAAGCATGGGCTGGAAGACTTCACCTTGAAACCTTTGATGCGCTGATCATCGATGAGATTGGCAAGAATATCAGCGGCTCAGGCTTTGATACCAACGTGGTGGGCCGATATCACTCTGCGTGGATCGAAGGGGGGCCGGCTATCCAGCGAGTGGCAATCTTAGATATTGCCAAGGAGTCCAACGGTAACGGTAATGGCCTGGGGATGGCCGATTTTACCACCGTACGGGCAGCGGAGAAGTTTGATTTTGCTCAAACCTATCCTAACACCCTCACTGCACTTTTGACCGGTGGAGTGAAGATTCCTATGGTCCTTCCGAACGATCGACAAGTGTTACAGGCGTGCATGAAGACATGCCACCACCACGATTGGCAGGATACGACAATCATTCGTATTCATAACACGCTGACACTTCAGGAGATTGAAGTGTCTGAGAATATTCTCCCGTTGATAGAAAAAGATAAAAGATTTGAGATCTTGAGCGACCCGTATGAACTCTCATTCGACGATCAAGGCAATCTCTTCTAATACACAATAAGGCGGTATGCAGATGACAAGAAAAGAAGAATTAGCTATCAAACTCGATCGTATTCGTAAATTGATGGAAAAACTGGAACTGGATGGGGTATATCTGAAGCGACAAGATGACTTTGCCTGGCTCTCTTGCGGTGGACAGAACTACCTCGGATGGGGAGAGATGGGTCTCTGTGGGTTGTTGGTGACCGCTAATGATACACACGCGGTGACCAATATCATCGAGAAGCCGCGAATGATTGACGAGGAGCGACTTGAGGAGATGGGGTTCAAAGTCCACTCATCGGTGTGGCACGTCTTGGACTTCGAAGCAAAAAAACTCAAGGAACTGGTTCCTTCAGGAAAACTCGGTCTGGATTTCAACAGCCCACTTGGACGAAATATCGAAGGCGATATCAAGACACTGCGCCTCTCGCTGACCACAGCTGAAGTTGAGAGAGTCAAAGAGGTCGGTGTGTTGGCAACTCTGGCAATGGAGGAAGCTGCAGCTTCACTCAGGCCAGGTGTCAGTGAGATTGAGGCAACCAAGCGTATCGCCATGGCGCTCTATGACCAGGGAATGGAGTTTACCAGCCTCATGTGTGCTGCCGATGAGCGCCTCTATAACTATCGCCATGCTATTGCCACTGATAACAGAATGCGTGAGCGCGTACAGATTGGCGGTAATATGCGTAAGTGGGGTTTGACCGTTTGTCTGACCCGATACGTAAACTTCGTACCGGTCACCGAAGAGATCCGAGCACAGTATCGGCTCAACCAACTTATCGATTGTACTCTCATGGAGAAGACGGTTGTTGGTAGGCCTTACAACGAGCCCTTGCTTGCTGCCAAAGCACTCTACGAAGCAAATGGTTTTGCCGATGAGTTTGACAAGCACCACTTAGGTGGACCGATTGGCTACGCCAACCGTGACTATCGAGTCGATCCAACGATGACCATCGAGGTAGTTGAGAACCAAACTTTCTGCTGGAACCCTTCAATCACCGGAACTAAGAGTGAGGACACGATCTTGGTCACCAGTAAGGGCTTTGAGTTCATCACCCGACCGATGCTCTTCCCGAGCAATGAAGTGGTGGTAAACGGTAATACATATGTGAGACCTGACATTCTCGAAAAGTATTGATTGACTTCAATCACCGAACAAAGGCAGTGGACGTGATAGTGAGTCCGCTGCCTTCTTCGTGTTTATCCTAGAGAAATCGCCTGTTGCTGCTTTGAAAATGGTAAGAAACCGACTTGGCAGTACGATCAATCATCCTGATAGCCACAATCGGTGAAAGTTGCTACGCTAAGCTGACAACTGGGCGAGGAGCTGGAAGTGGGTAGCAACAAACAGTACTTGAAAGGAATTCTCATTACCCTCAGTGGGGTCATTGTGCTCAGCGCTGACGCCCTCTTAATCCGCATGAGTGGGACAGGGGGAGCACAAGCTGCCTTTTGGCGCGCCCTCTTCACCTTTCTCTCCCTCTTTACTGTGCTCTTGGTTACCAAGAAACGTACATGGCTTGCCACCCTTACTGGAGGTGGTGTCGCTATGCTTTTCTCAGGACTCTTATGGGGGATCAGCGGGATCTCCTTTTCCATCGGAGTACACAACAGTGGAGCTGCGGTAATGTTGGTGATGATGGGTCTCTCCCCATTCTTTGCAGCAGCTCACTCTTTCATCTTCTACCGTACCAAAGCCCATCCGCTGACTTTGCTTGCTGCAGCTGGAGCTGTAGGTGGTATCTTTTACATGTATAACTCTCAGATTGGGAGTATCGGACCATCTGATTTTCTCTATACGATTTGGACTCCGCTCTTCTTGGGAACGAACCTCTCCTTCCTCCGTCAGCACGCTGGCCTCGATCGCATTGCTATTTGTACGGTAGGAGGGTTGCTGGGGACCAATATCGCCTTTGTCATGGCGAAGGCACAGATTGCCGTAAGTCTCTCGGAGTTACTGCCTCTTGTGATTCTTGGTGGTTTGGTCATCCCGTTCGCCCAGCTTTCGCTCAGCTGGGGAACTAAGTTTATTCCGGCAGGGGAGAGTGCTCTCATCTCTTCCTTGGAGACGATTTTTGGCATTTTCTACGTGTGGGTCTTCCTAAACGAGGTACCCTCTTCTCACACCCTTATTGGAGCAGCAATCGTCTTCGGATGTATCCTCCTCAACACCCTCATCCAAGCTTACTGGGTCAAACGGTGAGCATGAGTGAACGTATCACGCTCATCAGGACAACACCCTAAAAAGAGACCATTGATATATCGGTACCCCTTTAAGCGAAAGGAAAGTGAGTAACGAGAGCAATATCTTACTCTACAAAGTCAGCACGCATAGGGGTGAAAAAGTCTAAAAGAGTGCCTGCTTCAAGACACACAGCCCCATGTACTACGTCGGGCTCTTTATAAAGAGAGTCACCAGCTACGACGATTTTTTTTACTCCGCTAATGTCGAATTCAAACTTACCACTGACCACATAGCTGATTTGCTGATGAGGATGGCTATGTAAGGCTCCCACTGATCCAGTTTCAAAATGAAGTTCGCACAACATCAGATCGTCATTGTACGCAAGAATCTTTCTGGACACCCCTTCACCAGCCGAAGTTGCTACGATATCGTTGCCAAAGACAAAATTTTCACCTTTCATTTTTCACTCTCCCTTCAAGTGTGCCACCTGCACAAATCTAATCAAATGAGAGGAAATCTACAAGAGAGCGTGATGAGATAGAAAATCGATTCAGCGTACAATGAGAATCTCTGCAATAGAGTATCCAATGATTTTGGTAATGAATAAATTCATTCAGGGCAAGTAAAAAGCGGCACGTCTGTGCCGCCTGATCTCTTATGCTCTCACCTGGCTCTTGGTTACTTCGTAACCGACCTTGGTAATGGCCGCTTCGATCTCTCCGATGGAGACCACCGAATCATCGAAGTCAAGTTTGACCTTGCTGGAGTTGAAGAGCACCTTCACGCTCTCTTTGTCCACTCCATTGACTGCCTTGGTCGCCCCTTCAATCTTCTGTAGGCATGAGGGACATGCCAGTCCTTCCAGTTGTATTGTTGCTTTAGCCATTATGTGCTCCTTCTTATTCTTTTCGTTTATATGATACTGCTCTTTTCAAAATTGGTCTTTGACCTACGTCAATTTTCTGAGTCGATAGCGCAAGAGGCGCATACCGTTGAGAATTACCACTAGGATACTTCCTTCATGAACCAGCATACCGATCGTCATGTTCATCCAATCGCTGAGGAACAGGCTCAAGAGGAGAAAGAGAACGACGCCAACAGCGATGAAGATATTCTGCTTCATGTTAAAGGCAGTGGCCTTGGTCAGCCCCAGAGCATGGGGTAGGCGACTGAAGTCGCTGTTCATCAAGACCACATCACTGGTCTCAATGGCCACATCGGTTCCTCCTCCCATGGCAATACCTACTTCACTGAGGGCAAGCGACGGGCTGTCGTTCACCCCATCACCGACAAAGGCGACAATGTGACCCTGGCTCTGCAATTCCTTGATGAAGGCAGCCTTATCCTCGGGCAACATATTCCCATGTGCTTCGCTGAGTCCGAGCTCGCTGGCGACCAGGTCCACAGTACCTTGGTTGTCGCCGGAGAGGACGACCAAACTCTTCACGCCCAATCGCTTCAGGCGCTGAAGATCGTCCTTCACACCTGCTCTGATCTGATCGCGTATACCAAAGAGAGCAACAGCGACCCCATCGACAGCGGCGATTACCAGGGAGTTTCCTGCCTTCTCAAAGTGGGCGATATCTGCAGCTATCTCTCCCTCAAGAGCTATCTTTTGAGCTTCCATCAAGGCAGCATTGCCTACCACGATTCGCTTCTCTTCAACAGTGGCGACGATACCACCACCCTTGATTACGTCAGTATCAGAGACCGGCAGAGTCGATACATCGGAGAAGTATTCAACGATTGCCTGGGCAAGTGGATGGTCCGACTCGCTCTCTACGCTTGCAATATAGCTACTGATGGACTTTTGATCCTCATTGTAGAAGCGGGTGTCGGCAACCTTGGGGTTGCCAATGGTCAAGGTCCCGGTCTTATCAAAGACAATGGTGTCGACACGGCTGAAGTCGTGGATGACTTCACTGCCTTTGAGCAGAACTCCATGGCGTGCTCCGTTACCAATACCAGCTACGTTGGAGACCGGCACTCCAATGACCAGAGCGCCCGGACAGCCAAGGACCAAAATGGTGATAGCTAGCTCGATGTTGCGCGAGATGAGCCAGACCAGTGCAGAGAGAACCAGAACAGCGGGGGTGTAGTACTTGGAGAAACGGTCGATGAAGCGCTCGGCCTCACTCTTGGAGTCTTGAGCTTCCTCAACCAACTCGATAATCCGACCGAAGGTCGTATCCTCCCCAACACGGTCAGCGACAATCTGCAGTGTTCCATTATCCAGGATGGTGCCCGCAAAGACCTTCGATCCTACCTCTTTGGAGACAGGGATTGCCTCACCGGTAATCGAGGCTTCATTGATGTGCCCCTCACCGACCAGAACAGTCCCATCGACAGGAACTTTTGCTCCAGTGCGTACAAGGAGGGTGTCACCGACATCGACATCCTCGATATCTACCTCTTCAAACTGGCCCTCCTCAGTTTGCCTCAGGGCACTTTCGGGGGCCATCTCGGTCAACTCCTTGATTGCTGAGCGGGTCTTGTTCAGCGTGCGCTGCTCCAGGTACCCACCGAAGAGAAAGAGGAAGGTAACGATTGCCGACTCCTCAAAATTTCGGATGATGATGGCACCGCTTACAGCGATGGTCACCAGCACATCGATGCTCACCACCTTCACCCTCAGGGCTTGGTAAGCTTGGATGGCAATTGGGGCGATTCCGAGGAGGCTAGCCACAACCAGTGCCCACATGCCTATCTGCTCTTGGCCAAGGGCCAGGGCACTAACAAAACCCGCGACGATCAAAACCGCACTGATGGCCGCAATCTGGTTTTTCTTACGTAAGATAAATCTTTGCACGTCTAGCACCCTCAACTGTGGTAAGCGCGATCGAGGTCACCGAGCATCACATAAACTGCCTCATAACTCTCACAAACATCATCGGGAACCTGATAGTCGTTGGTAATCTTTCTCAAGTTGGCGAAGACCTCATCGAGGGAAGTCTCTTTGGCCTTGATGAGGTCTTCCATCTCGTCATAGAGGGCATGCACCTCGAGGAACTCGGGGTGCTCCTTACCATGGACACGGGCGACGATGGGAACATAGAGTTTGAGCGTCTTGTCGTGCTCTGCTCGTTTGGTGGTGAATGCGTTGATATTTGCCATAGGATGCTCCTCGCTTGTGTGTTGTTTTGTTCACTCTAACAAAGAACGAAAAGAAAGAAATTGACGTAGGTCAAGTTTGAAGGCTTGATATGTTCTTTTCCTGATGGATGAAGCAAAACCAGACATTTTCAGCAATTTGTGTCAGATGTGTGCATCAAAATGATATGCTCTTGCACTAAAATCATATAGAAGGCGTTTTTTTAGGGTGTTAGCATAACAACAGTCGGGCGGTTTCGATAGTTATGTATCCATTGTACTTCCCCCTATGCCCGCTGTGAAGGAGTTGGAAGATGCGGTTATTCACTAATACAAAATTGATCTTGGAAGACAAGATCATCAATAACGGATATCTCGTCGAAGAAGGCGGGATTATCAAAGAATTTGGCGAAGGGTCCGGAAGAGACAAGTGGGGTGCTACTGCATCCGATGTAGTGGATGCAGATGGTCTTTATCTCTCCCCAGGCTTTGTAGATATCCACACCCATGGTAGCGGTGGTCACGACTATATGGATGGGACCGCCGAAGCATTCGAGCAGGCAGCCAAAGCCCATATGCGCTTTGGGGCAACGACCATTTTACCGACCACTTTGGCTTCAACCGACGAGCATTTGTATCGAACACTGGATATTTTCAAAGAGGTACAAACGCTTACTGATGGAATGCCTCACCTCCCTGGCTTGCACTTGGAAGGGCCGTACTTCAATGCCAAGGAGAAGGGAGCGATGGAGGAGCGACACCTTCGTCTGCCTGAGAAGAGTCATTACATGCCGGTGCTGGAGTATGCCGAAGGAGCAGTTTTACGGTGGTCTCTCGCCCCTGAGTTGGAAGGGGCCTTGGAGATGGCCGATGAACTGGTCAAGAATGGAATTTATCCAAGCGCTGCCCATACCTCGGCAACCTACGATCAGATGAGTGCAGCCTTTGACAGGGGGGTCACGCACCTGACTCACTTCTATTCGGCCATGTCGACGATTACCCGCGAAGGTGGCTTCAGGATCCTTGGGGTCATTGAGAGTGGCTACCTCATCGATGGGCTGACCATCGAAATTATTGC
>Ga0265293_10010240_pt1 | contig 13156 bp, 15 predicted proteins | sample Munlanlewell138R_FD_192505 | JGI IMG/M metagenome (GOLD analysis project Ga0265293, IMG submission 192505) | Leachate microbial communities from a municipal landfill in Southern Ontario, Canada - Leachate well 138R | ecosystem: Engineered > Solid waste > Landfill > Unclassified | place: Canada... | reverse complement strand
AGATAAAAACTCTGACAGAGAAGTTTCCTGATGGTCAGATTGTTATCAAAGTTGATGGCGAGATAGCAGCTTGTGCTCTTTGTATAATAGTTGATTATGATAAATTTTCACATCATCATACATATAGCCAAATCACAGGAGATTATACTTTTAGTACTCATGATGATGATGGAGATATTTTATATGGCATCGATGTTTTTGTAAAACCAAGGTTTAGAGGGCTTCGTTTAGGGCGACGTTTGTATGACTATAGAAAAGAGCTTTGTGAAAAACTAAACTTAAAAGGCATAGCTTTTGGTGGAAGGATCCCAAACTATCACAAATATGTAGATGAGATCTCGCCAAAAGAGTATATAGAAAAAGTAAAAAGAAAAGAGATAGATGATCCTGTACTAAACTTTCAGATCTCTAATGACTTTCATCCATCTAAAATCTTAAAAGGCTACTTAGAAGGAGATTCAGACTCTGGAGAGTTTGCAGTACTTCTTGAGTGGGATAATATCTACTATGAGCGTCCAAATAAAAAAGCGACAACAAAAAAGAAGATAGTTCGTTTAGGCTTAGTACAGTGGCAGATGAGATCTTACTCTAACCTAGACGAGTTGATGCAACAAGCGGAATACTTTTTAGATACAGTCTCAGGATATCGTTGTGATTTTGCGCTTTTTCCAGAGTTTTTCAACGCACCACTAATGGCTGTAAACAACCACATGTCAGAACCAGATGCCATAAGAGAGCTAGCAAAACATACGCAAAATATAGTCAAAAGATTTTCTGAACTCTCTATCTCTTACAACATAAACATCATCACAGGAAGTATGCCAGAGATGAAAGATGGAGATCTCTACAATGTTGGGTATTTGTGCAGAAGAGATGGAAGTACAGAGAGATATGAGAAGATTCATGTGACTCCAGATGAGGAGAAGATCTGGGGAATGCAAGGTGGAAGTGGTCTTAAGACTTTTGATACGGACTGTGGAAAGATAGGGATACTCATATGTTATGATGCTGAGTTTCCAGAACTTAGTCGTTTGCTTGCAGAAGAGGGAATGGATATTCTTTTTGTACCATTTTTAACAGATACGCAAAATGGATACTCTCGCGTAAGACTATGTTCTCAAGCTCGTGCGATTGAAAACGAGTGTTATGTGGCATTGGCTGGGAGCGTTGGAAATCTACCCAATGTACATAACATGGATATACAATTTGCACAATCAGCAGTATTTACACCATGTGATTTTGCATTTCCTACCAACGGGATCAAAGCAGAAGCCATAGCAAATAGTGAGATGGTTCTCATCGCAGATGTTGACATAGACTTGCTAACTGAGCTTAACACCTTTGGAAGTGTAAGAAACTTAAACGATCGAAGAAAAGATATTTTTGAAGTTGTAAAAAAATATTAAAATTAAAATAAGGTAAAAAAATGAAAAATAAAATTGTATTAATAACAGGTGCTAATGGCGGGTTAGGACGTATTTTTGTAGAGAAGATTTTAAAATCAAATCCAAAGAAAATCTATTGTTCAGCAAGAGATCTTAGCAGTTTGCAAAAGATCAAAGAGTTGAGTGATATTGTAGAAGTCATAGAATTAGACATCGCATCAAAAGAGTCCATAGATAAAGCAGTAGCAAAGATAGACAAGCTTGATATTCTTATAAATAATGCTGGAGTAAACTCAAATACAAAGATATTTGATGATAGTTTTATAGATCTAGAAGTGAACTTAAAAGGAACTAGTAACTTAACAAAAGCACTTTTTGAAAAACTAAAAAGCTCAAAAGGCATGGTTGTAAATGTTACTTCAGTATTGGCGCTAGTTAATCTTCCCGCCTTAGGAAGCTACTGCGTTTCAAAAAGTGCATTGCACTCACATACACAAGCATTAAGAGCTGAGTTTGGGTTATTTGGTGGAGAAGTTTATGAGGTGCTTCCTGGACCTATTGATACAAAAATGACAGAGGGCTCTGCAATGCCAAAAACAAGTCCGCAAGATATTGTAGATGCGACTTTAAATGCAATTAAAAATAAAGTTTATGAGATCTATCCTGATGGGTTTGCACAAATGATTAGACAAAGACTTCAAGATGAGCCAGAGAAGGTTATAGAAGAGTTTGCTATGAGCATTCAAGGATAGAGAAAAGTTCTTTAAAAAATATCAAGAATTATAACTAGATTGTAATAGCATCATAATTTAAAATTAAGATACTGTAGTATGTCAAAAAAAATCGGAGAAAGTATGAAAAAAATTATAATTGGGTTATTTGTATCATTGATGCTTGTTGGATGTAGTTCAACAGCTGAGCCAGAACAAGCAGTAGAACCAAAATTAGTAGTTGGTAAAAGTTTATCAGATATAGCGTTAAATGATCAGTTTGAAAAAGCACATAAGGTAGGTGCATCTACAAAAAAAGTAATATTCGCATTTTCTAAAGATATAGCACATACATGTAATGACTTTTTTGTAACACAGTCTCCTACATATTTGAGTCAAAATGATACACAGTTTGTAGCAGATGTAAGTGCAGCACCTTCGCTAATAAGAAGTATGTTTATATTACCAGGGCTTAAAGACTTTAAACACACAGTTTTACTACTTGACGATAAAGAAAAAGCAGCACCTTACAGATCAGAGATGAATACTGAAAAAATAGTTGTTGTATACGTTGAAGATGAATTAATTACAAAAATAGTAACTCTTAGCTCAGAAGATGAGCTTAAAAACGTTATAGAAGCTAAGTAGCTTCTGTAACAAACCTCTCTTAGTGAAGTTTTAAAATCAAAGTCTATTGTTTAACAGAGTGAAGTAAAGATTATAGTTTTTGTGATAGAATTATATTAATACAAAATATATAGGAATCTTTATGGAAAATCAGACAAACTTAGATAAATTAAACGATAAAATATCTCAAATACTACAAAGCTATAACTCCTTAAAAGAAGAAAATAAAACTTTTCGCACAGATCTCATAACGCTTAGAGCCGAAAACCAAGCTAAAGATATAGAAATAGAAAAACTAGTAGAAGCAAATCTAATGAAAGATTTAGAGATAGAAGAGATAGTTGAAAAAATAGAAAGTATCTTAGGGTAAAGAGATGAGTAAAAAGATAGGTTTACTTATAGGAGGTCGACGTTTTGACGTTGATGTAGAAGATAGTTTTGCACCTTTTTTAGAAAAAAACATGGCAAAAGACTTTAATAAAGATGGAAATAACGACTTAAAAAAACTACTTCATGCTTATGTGAGAAGAACGCATGAGCTTTATTTACAAGAAAAAAAGATAGAAGATTTACTCAGCAAAACAGAACTCTAATTTTAAATAGTTGCCATTTTATAATAGTATAAGCTAGAATGGCTATAATTTCATCCTCTTTAAATAAGAGAATGGTGTGCGCTCGTAGCTCAGCTGGATAGAGCACTGGTTTGCGGTACCAGCGGTCACACGTTCGAATCGTGTCGGGCGCACCATACTTTCTTAAAAATTATTTCCCACAAATTTAATTCTTAATTTTTTGATTTTATCAAATAACATCTCTTTTGTCATGTTTATTTGCTTCGATTCATTAACATATCGCGGAATAGAGCAGTTCGGTAGCTCGTCGGGCTCATAACCCGAAGGTCACAGGTTCAAATCCTGTTTCCGCAACCAAAACTAAATCCTTTATTTATAGGTTTTATAACAACATTTTTAAACAATTTAACTAAACTTATACATCGTATCATTAAGCTACATTAAACACTTTTAGGACCCGTCAACTTGTTATTTCCCTATTGTTAAATGATTTAATAACATTAAAATAAAGGAAAACAGATGTCAAATCAAAATATCAATCAGACACAAAGAGTAAAAGTACTTTTAAGATTATTAGATAATCAAGAAAACATTGAAATAGCTTGTAGTAAAGCTGGACTAAATGTAGAAGTAGCAAAAAAAATATTATCTTTAATCTAAGATCATAATAAATTAAATTAATGGCACTCACGGCATTGATTTAATTTAAATATATTTTAGACAATACTCCTTATCGCTTAACTGGATAAAGCAATCCCCTCCTAAGGGATAGCTCGTGGTTCGAGTCCACGTAGGGAGACCAAATCTATTTTAGAGATATACTTCTTAAGAAATTATTTTAACATTTCAAATTATTTAGTAGTAATTTTTTTATGGAATAAAAGATTAAATAGACTTTATTTACTTGTTGTAGATGTTTAAGAGTGGTGTCAAGAGGTCTACTGTGAATCTCTGCAAAGCCCCAAGATGTAGGCAAATTGACCATTTCAAAATCCTTATTTAAGTTTCCCAAAAGTTTCTCATCTATCTTTTAAGTAGTAAATTGTAAGCCAAAACAGCTTAATGGTAGTTTTTTTGGTAACTTTTTTTTTAAAAAAAAGGTAGAAAGCTTAAAAGCAACAATTTAGAGAAAAGTCACAAAATGCAATTTTAGGAAGCTTTTTATTCTACAGTTATTTTTGCATTGTGTGTTTTTCTTTTTAAAAACTCCTTAGCTTTGAGAGCATAGCTCAACTCTCTTTAAGAGAATAGCTTTCTATTCTCAGAGCTTTAGCTCCATTTTCTCAACGAGAAAATAGATGTAATTTCACCATGAAAATATTATCGTAGATAATTTTTTGTGGTGACATTAAACATCGTGCATAATAATTTGCCAAAATTGTTAAAACATTCTTATAATTAAATATCTAAAGGAGTGCATATGAGCAGCACATTTTTAGAAATCAAGAGTTATAAGTTGAGAAGGTCTTTTATGAGTAGGTTGCAGCACAATGATAGAAAAACAAATCTATCAAGCGGCAAGGCTAAAGGTCAAGAGTTTATCAATCATGTCAGTATCAATGATAGAAAATCTTTAAGTAAGAAGAGAGAGCAAAGAGAAGATGACAGAACAAGAACTATAATCTCAAATGAGATTAGTAAGTTAGAGTATAGAATGAAAAGAGCCAAGGGGCAAAAGTCAAAAGATAAAGCAAAAGCAAGAATTGAGAAGCTGATAGAAGAGAGAGACAATACAAGCAATCTTGTCAAAGAAGCTCACAAAGCTTATACAGAATTAACTTTCAGTATAACTTCTCTACCTTTATACAGGAGGGATAAAACTTATGCAAAAGAATTGAGCGAGCTTGTTAATCATTATGTTTCAAAAAACTTTCCTAGCATGAAAGTTGTCTTATCTGTTGCTCATCTTGACCAAGCAAGCCCTCATGTTCATGTTAATGGCTTCTTCAATGAGTATGATAGTTTAACTACTGACTTAAATAACAGTTTCGGTAAGCAACCTTTTGGCAAGCATTATTCATTAGTTCAAAAGGACTTTAATGATTATGTACAAAAATCAGGAATAGCTGACAAGTACAATATTAAAGTTGATAAAGTAGTTAAGGGCGGCAAGAAGACTTATATCAAAAGTCTTGCATCATATAAAGCTATGCAAAGAAGAGCAGATAAAAGAGCAAGTGATATAGTCAGTAAATATGTTGATAAAGTTTTGAAAAAAAATGATACATGGGCAGGTATTGATTATCAAAAAGCTATAAAAGATATCTCTTCAAAACTCCAAGAACAATATGCAAAGAATCTAGTTGTGAATTTGAGATCTGATGAAATTTATGAGATCATGGAAAATTCTCTTTCTCTTAAAAGTGAAGTTGAAACATTGTCAAATAATAAAGTAGCGTTAGATAAAACATTACAAAATAGTCTTTCAAGATTAGATAAACTTAGTGATTCTTATGTTGATTTAGAGAGTAAACATAAAACACTTAAAAGAAGCAAAGAAGAGCTTGAAACTGCACATAGTAAAGAGTTGAGAGAGTTAAAAGATAAAGTTAAGGAATTAGAAAACAAATTAAATCCACAAGTTGAGCAGGTTAAAAGCTCTTTTTCTAGGAGAAGATAGTTTTACTTTTTCTTTAAATTCAGCATTATATAAGTTTTTTTATGTAATATACAAAAATAATTATTTTCAACTTATAATTAGTATCCAAAGAAGTAGAAACTTTTGTGGTCATGCCAAGCCGCCACAAAAGTTTTTGCTGGGATAAGAGCTTGGCAGTTATTATCCCAAAGGATAATAATTTGAAAGCTCTCTCCCAGAATTCTTTTAAAACTTCACAAAATACACAAGACATAAATCTCACTTCTCATTCATATTTACCAGAATATCTCAAAGAAATAACTGACTCTCATCATCACTATGTTTTTCCACATACAAGAAGTTTGTATAAGTCACAGCTCAAAGAGTTTTTAGATTTAAAGATTCCTTTAGCCTCCCCTTGTTTTACTAATAACACTAATGTATCCCTACTTCAATTTTCCAGGGATGAGCATTCTGATTACTGTAAGAAGGCTTTTCATTCTTATTTTCATTATAAGAAAAAAGGTAGAGAAGCTTACTTTAATAATAGTAAAAGTATCAAATACTTCAAAAGCAAAAAATCAGGTAAAATAGGCTTTTATAAGGAAAATCTTCAGCAAGAATATAAAGATAAAGCTATAGAAGCAACTATGCTTTGGAATCAAATAGAGCAAGAAGCTAAACTTAGCGGCTTAATACCTGTTTTTTTTACTGCTACACTAAAAGGACACTTGCATCCTTTCCCAAAAGGTGGCAATATCTCTAAAGTTGGCTTTGACTATGAAAGAGACTTTAAAGCTGGTATTGCTGATCTTCAAAGTTTGCATAGGGATATAATGGTTCAATCAAATAGAACTTTGAGCTATAACATCAAATTTTTCAGAGCATTGGAATATCACAAAAGTTATGTAGGTCACAGTCATGCTGTCTATTTTGTTAAACCTCAGGATTCAGGTTCTTTTGAAGCAATACTAAAAAATAAAATCAGTCTAAACCAAAACATTGGTAAGCATGATATAAAAGTAATTGATGAATATGAAGAGAATTTTTCTATCCCATATCTTCTTAAATATATGAAAAAATCTGCTTTCAATATGACATTGGATGAGTTAGAAGTTTTTGATGGCTGGAGGAGAGCTTTAGGCATCAGAAATCTTTACTCACAAAGTAGATTAACTGTGCCCAAGTGGGTTATTAGAAAGACCAAGTACTATTTTGGAAAGACCACACTCAGTGGCAAGATTAATAAAGATTATTGGAAGCTTAGTCATAAGTCTTTATATGAGTGTATAAGAGCAAATGTAAGCATAAATAGTAAAGTTTATGATACTGAAAATAATTTGCTCAGAGAGTATAATGTTGATCCACTGGAGCAAGAAAAGTATAGAGTAGCGAGAACTAGAGAAGAGATTTGTCACTATGAAACTTTTAATAAAGAAGAGTTTTTAAAAAGAAAAACATACAAGACAAAGAGCTTGACTGTCAAAAAGATTTTAAAGAATAAGGAACTTCTTGTTTATGATAAGGGCTGGTATGAAATGTTAGAGATTGAGGTGGGGGCTTGCTCAAGAGTTGGGCATGGTGTACTTGCTAAGTTAATGAAACTTGAAGCAAAATCAAAACAATTAAAACTTATTACTTCTTCATTCAAAAAATGGTTTAATGAGAATGAAACATTGTTTTATATAGAAAATTTCTTGAAAGAAGAAGAGTTGATATTAAATACAAAACTCTGAAAAATCTACTTTATCCATGAGTTCTTTTAAGAGTTTATAATCTCTTCTCATTCTGATGTAGTGCTTGTCTGTTATGTCATTCTTTGTGCTATGTCCCATGAGTGACTTGTGATTTAGGTCATTAAAGTTGTCACTTAGAAAAGTGATTTGAGCAAAATTTTGTCTCAAACTTCTTATGTTGATTTCTCCTTTAATCCTTTCTCCCAAAACTTCTTTAAAGATTTTGTTAGTATTTGTTCCTACGCTTTCTTCTCTATATATCTGTGTAACATCTTTTAGCATGTCATAGAAGACAAAGTCCTCTTTGTCTTTGTTTTGTGTTTGCTCTTTTATTATGTCTGTAATGCCTATATGTAGGGGTATAATTCTCAGAGCATACTCTGTTTTGGTTCCTTTGGTATCTATGAAAGACTTTTCAAAGTCTATGTCTTTGACTCTTAAACTAAGCATCTCTCCTCTTCTCATGCCAGTGTGTAACATAGATTTTATAAAGTTGTAGTCTTCTCTTAAATTATGTTTTATAGTGTGTTGCAAGATTGCTTTTAGCTCTTCTGCTTCAAAAGCTCTCTCTTCTGTCCTTTTATCATTACTTAGCTTTTTCAATGCTTGAAATGGATTATTGTATATGAAAACTTGCTCAGCAAAGTAGTTAAATAGTGTTTTAGCTTTTACAATAACTTCATCAACTGTTCTAAGTGCTTGTCTTTCATATTTGTCTAAAAGTTTTTTCCCCGTAGCACTTTCTGTGAGTGTTCTCAAATTTTTACCCTCAAGTTCTTTGATACTTTTGTAGTTTCTTGGTAGTTGTAGTAAAAAGTTTCTAAAATTACTTGCTTCAAGTTTATCAATGTTTTTGACTAGTGTGTTTTCTCCAAAATACATGTTCAGGTAGTTGATAGCTTGTTTATACTTTATGAGTGTTTTATTGCTTGTCTTTGCAAGTTCTCTAAAGTTCAAGAAGTGTTCAGAGCATCTTTTTAAAGTGTTTTTGTCTCTTGTGGTTAGAGTTGTAGAACTGACATTATGAGTTTTGCTTAGTCTGTTAATCTTATTTGTTATAGTTGCTGTTATTTCTTTTATTAATTTTTCTTCTTCTTCATTCTCTGCAACTATAGTAACTGTATTCTTTGATTCAGCTGTTATAAAACCTTTTCTTATCTCCCACATTTTGAGCCTCTTCAATATTTTTTCTCTTAGAATGATACTCAATGTGAGATTATTTGTAAATAAAGACTTCTTAACAATGCAGTTTTTGTCAATTCTTATAACAAAGTAGTAAGTCTTCTCTCTTTTTAAGAGATGTTTTGTGTTATATATGCCAATTTTCTTTAAATGTTTCTCAGCTCTGCTAAGTTTCCCAAAAGTTTCTCTTATGTCTTGAAAGTCCCTATTTGTGGGGGTTCTAGGGGTGTGATTGGTGGTGTCAAGAGAGGGACTCGAACCCTCGACCTCCGGCTTATGAGATAGAGGCTCTAAAAATACAAATTGATACAAAATGTCTATTTTACGATAGTTGAAGTTGTTTGTTAAGTTTATATATAGTAATATTCGGAATATTATTACAGATGATTACAATATAAAGTATTACCAAAAGTATTACCCAGGGAATTAGATGGCTTTTCCAAAGTTGACAAAAACAAACTATAAAGGGATAAATACATATAAAGATGTGGTTAAAGGAACAGTATTTGTAGGCTCATTTAGAATAGCTGGAAAGCTATATAAAAAAATAGTAGGCTACACGAATGATAGATATAATACAAATGCTAAAATGGCCTTTATTAACAAAGAATCTCTTATTGAAAAACATAAAAATCAAGACTCTCAAAAGATAAAAAAGATATATACTTTTGAGCAGCTTTTTGATGAATACATAGAGTCTGTTAAGCAAGCTCAAACAGTTGCAACAATAGAAACTAAAGAATACTATTTTAAAAAGCATATAAAAAGTAAACTCGGCACTAGATATATAGCCGATATTATTCCAGGGGAAATTCAAAAAATCATAAATGAAATGTTGAAAAATGGCTATGCTCCTCAGACTGCAAAACACTTAAACAATATTGTAAAAGCAACATTAAACTATGCTATTAGAATGAAGTATATAGATTCAAATATAGCTGATAATGTAGAACTTCCAAAGTTTGATAATACAGTAGAATACACTCTTACGAATGATGAAGCTAAAAAGCTGTTTCATGTAATTTTAAATTTTAACGAATTGGTTTATAGAGGCATTTTTAGTTTTTTACTTCACGGACATAGAAAATCAGAAGTGTTGAATTTATCCTGGGAATATATAGATCTAAATAATAGAGTTTATGAAATACCTGCAAAGATCAATAAAGCAAAGAAAAACAAGAAACATCCAATTACTGATTTTTTGTTTTCAATACTGATAGAAGTTGATGATAAAAGTGGTTATGTTTTTAAATCTCCTGTGACTGGAACTAAATTTAATGATATTAGAAAAGCTTGGGCAAGAATAAAAAAAGAAGCAAAGATTAATAAACCGTTTCGTATCCATGATATAAGACATTTGATAGGGAATACAACTATAAATGAGCTTGGACTTAGTTCAAATGTTGCAGCAGCTATCTTAGGTCATTCAACAACTAAGATGGTGGAAGAAAGATACAGTGATGTTAGAATAGATACAATGTCTAAAGGCTTAGATTTAATATTTGAGCATCTTAAGAAGTGACTACACACTATACACATAATTTTATTTATTGTTAAGTAATTAGTGTGTATAATGTGTATATAAAAGGGGTAGCATGAATGCTAAAGAGATTTTAAAACTATTAGAACAAGCAGGGTTTTATAAAAAATCTCAAAATGGTTCTCATGTTAAAATGACAAACGGTACTAAAATTACTATTGTTCCAGACCATGGAAAAAAAGATGTAAAAATTGGTACGGTAAAAAGTATTGAAAAACATACTGGCGTCAAACTCTTAAAGTAAGGATTTATTATGAAATATATTGCATTCATATACGCGGATGAAGATGAAGACGGGTTTAATGCTATGATTCCAGATTTGGATGGCTGCTTTTCTTGTGGTGATACATTTGAAGAGGCTTGTGTTATGATTAAAGAAGCTGGAGAGCTTTACTGTGAAGATTTAAAAAAACTTCCTAAGGCTTCAACTTTGAAAGAACTTTTAGATAGGAATGATTTAGACATACCACAAAATGCTATTCCTCAACTGACAAATGTAAAAGTTGAAAAACTAAAACGAATTAATGTAATGATGCGTACTGATATTATTGATGTATTGCCTGAGAGACTTGTAGAATTTAATGGAAATAGAAGTGCGTATCTACAAAACTTAGTCATTCAAGACTTGCACTCACACAAAATAGCTACCTTTTAAAATTGCTTTACCTTCAATCTCTCTTGAGGGATAATCTACAAAGAACTAACTAAATAACTAAGATGCTAAAAGAAAGATATAGTGATGTTAGAATAGATAATATGTCTAAAGGTTTAGATTTGATATTTGAGCATTTGAAACAATAGATATTTGTATAAGTTTATATAACTATATATATTTTTATGTTATATTCCACTATAATGACGAACTTAATTGAAAAGAGTGTAAAAATGAATTTACCTGTAAAGTTAGGCAAAGTTTCAATAATTGATGTAATTACTGAGTTTAGATTTAGTAATAAAAAAAATATAGAAGATATTTTTATGGATATGTACAGTTCTCTAAAAGTGGAAGGGTACAGCTATAAAAAACTGCCAATTATGGAATTACCTTTAGCTATAAGGGAAGGCGATAAGAATTTAAAATATAATCCTTATTACCAATTAACAAAAGATGCTATGAATATAAATATAGGTCCAAGTGTTATTTCATTTAGTGTAAAAGGTTATTATTCGGGATGGGATGATTATAAATCATTAATTCTTGATAACATGAATAAATTTAATCATCTTCTACTTGATTGGGGATTAGAAAGATCTTCTATGAGATATATTAACTTTTTTGAAAATGATAAAATTTTTGATAATTTAAATATTAATATTAATATAGACGATAACTTGTGTGGAATGGTTGCTGCTTCAAGTACAAGTATTTATGCAAATGAATTTGTTTGCAAAGATAATATAACTCTAAAAATGCAAATAGCTGAGAATATTGAAATACAAAAAGAAGACTCAACTGAAAAAGAAATTGGATCGATGATTGATATAGATAGTTTTTCTTATGACATAAAAAAATCAGTAGATGATATAATTGAAGAGTTGCATAGTAAAGTAAAAATAGTATTTTTTAACTTACTTAAAGATGATTTTTTAAAATCATTAAAACCTAATTACGAAAAGGAATGATTGTGTTAGATGCATTATATGTTCCACCAAGTACAAGAACTGCACCATCTGAATATGTTTATTACACAGAAAATTTAGATGTTTTATATGCTCAGTATTTTAATGTGACATCAAAATATCTTGATATCAAAAGTTTTGATACTAAAATATCATTATCAACACAAATTTCTATGGAAATTTCGAAACTAAATTATAATATTGTAGATATTAAAAAAAGTGAATTTAAAGATGCAGGAAAGTCTTTTAAAGTTTACACAGTTGAGTTAGAAGAAAACATAGAAGACTACTCTGTTCTTCTTCAAGAAGAAAAAAAAATAAGAAGAGATTTGGGGCTATACGATAAAAATATAATTTTGGAAATAGTTTGAGTTTTATCACTGAACAATACTATAAAAAACTTTGTGACGCACAGCTTATTCAAATCAGAAATTCGACAAATATTAAACCACCAGCAGATATTGAAGTACTACAAAGAAATCTTGTAAGCAGGTTATATTACACAGCTTATTTACACTGTTCCAATGTAGTTAGCAATAGAGATACAACTACAGAATTTACACACAATAAAGTAATAAACATATTATCTAAAGAATATAAGTTAGAAATGACATATCTTAAAGGACTTCGAAGAAAAGCTGATTATGAAATGGATATTTTTCTTGAACCATTTAAAATAAAATCTGGCTCAGCTAAATTAGAGAGACTTAAAGCAGTAATTGAAGATATCTTAAATCAAGATGAAAGTTCTTTATCTAAATAATAAAAATTATTTAATATTATATAGACACAATTACATTTTAGGATTTTAAGAAAAAAAATATACACTATAAATGAAACTATTTATAAGAAGATATTGAACTAAAACAAGTCATACTATCCTATTCAAAATTAAAGGATAAAAATGAAAAAGATATTATTAGTTGGATTGTTTGTAATGGCGACTTCTGCAATAGCAGATAAGGAAATGGGTTGTGTTGAAACAAATTTAGGAGATTGTAATTTTTTTTATAGTTGCAAAAATAATGTAAGTATATCAATAAAAAAAGAAGTAACTGGTGGTAATACTAAAGGTCCTACTTGTGGCAAGATAGTTGAAAAAAATATTATAGTTGATAAAACTAAGTCTGTTATAACTATAGCTAATCCGCAAGGTTAATTAAAAAACCTGATATCTACATTTAACATAGTTTTCTTTAAATAGTT
>Ga0265293_10010238_pt1 | contig 13163 bp, 8 predicted proteins | sample Munlanlewell138R_FD_192505 | JGI IMG/M metagenome (GOLD analysis project Ga0265293, IMG submission 192505) | Leachate microbial communities from a municipal landfill in Southern Ontario, Canada - Leachate well 138R | ecosystem: Engineered > Solid waste > Landfill > Unclassified | place: Canada... | reverse complement strand
GCTTCCCGAAGTTTCGGGTTAATAGTGTCTTTTCGAGCCATTACTTTATCTCCTTAGCTAACTGCCCCGCCCTTCGGAGCATGATAATCAACCGAAGGAGTTTACACAAATCATTTTACACTCTCGCACGCTTGGAAATAATGAATTTAATTTTACAAATCCGATACAGTTTTAAACAAAATGAGACATTTTGTAGAGAATTATAACTTGATAATGCTAATTAAATAAGACAGGTAGAAGATAGAATGACATTTTATTCGAAAAGAGCTTAAAAGAGTGCTTTCTTTTAGTGCCACAGCCGTCCAGGCTGTGGGCGCTTCGCGCGCGGCCTCAGCCGCGACCAATCGCTGACATCCGTGTCGCGATTGAAGAGAGGGGGGGCGGGGGGAAGCTCTCTGATATCGTTCAAAGCCCTCGATCTTGGAAACTTGGCGTTACACGCATATAATGGATGAAGGGCCGAAGGATGCAGCCCTTTGCTAGAGGTGGAATTTGAACGCAAAACATGTGATGAAACTCGCATTGCCGAAAAAACGTAGGCTTGCAAATATCATTGATTTTCTCTCATTTAACCAAGAAGTACGCGGCTTAGTAGATATTTTAAACTCGGAAATCTCGGCGCCAGATAGCCTTGTCTTCCGACCTATTTCGCACCCCGCAGGCTTCGCGCGATTGATCACAAAACGGCGCTTAACCATCGCGGAAGCTTATCTCAAACTCACCTCAAACAGCGCAAAGAAGATGTACAACGAGCGCATTGAGTCTTTGCAAGTGCTCGTGCATCACATTTGGCACGCAAAAAACTTATCGATGCCGATCAATACGGCGCGCGTCCAGATCGCCCTTATGAAGGAAGCGGTAAAACGCAAAGGCGATAAGCGCCGCCAACTCGAATTAATGAGCGACTTCTCGCGCGCTTCCTACGGAAAACCCGCGGTTATCCGCAGACTCCTACGCGAGTTACACCTACTCGAGATTCCAGAAACGGGTGAAACACTCGCCGAAATGTCGATCGGTTGGGATGACCAAGTGCATGACTCCATGACGGAGGGGCGCAAATCACCGTCGCAATTAGTGCTCGATGCCTTCATTAAGGGCATGTCTCGCATCACGGTGGCATATTACGACCTCGCCGATCCGTGTGTGTACGAAGAAGTTTTTCTAGCGGGCAAAATATTAGGTATACGCGTACAAATCGGCATAGAGTTTAGCGTTGGCTTGCGACATGAGCGCCAGCATTTCATGTATGTACCGCCACAAACGAGCGATTTTCAAGATCTGCATAACTTCTTTGAAGATAAGCGCGAACAACTCCGCCCCTTCCTCGAAGGGCTACGCGAAAATGCACTGCGAAGGCGAAACAATGTCAACTCCTTGCTCGACTTCTTTAACAACTCGGGGCTGCGCAGTTTTAACGAAGCGTACCTTGATCTACCTGCACTACAACTCCATCCCCTGTCTTGGAGCGCAATTGAGCGCGTAACTACGCAAGGACAGGCATCGCGCATCCATCTTGGGCAGGTCATCTACCAAGCCATTAAACCCGTACTCCTCAAGCGTGTACTTTATCTAAAAAATCAGCATCTCTCACTGTACTTGCGCTACAAACACGGCGAAAGCTCCGCATGGGAGGTGGAGCGCTGCCAACAACGATACGAAACCACTCGCCAGGAGTACGAAAACTTAACTCCCGCCATCATCGCTGAGCGCTACATCACGCCGCGACAACAACTCGACTACAACTCCGTCTTTGAAAAAACAGAAGACATACTTCCGCTGCTAGCCGAATGTGGAGGCTACATCGTCTTTATCCACCCACTATCTCAAGGAGTGCAACGCGGTATCGATACATTGCTTGAGAACTACCAGCTCATCACCGACGTTGAAGTCTTTAACTTGGTCGATTCCCTACAGCGCGATCCCATGGATATACGCCGCTTTGCGTTGCTCATACAGCATCTGCACCACAAACAGATACAGCTCATCCAAAGCCTGTTTGCTGAATGGCGAGTGGCACCAAAGGATAGCGCGTATTTGCAAAAACTTTGCCAGTTCCTGCACAAGCGCCCCTTTTACGTTCGCTGCTCAAGCGACGCAGTAGGTTGGTCGGCAAACATCCCAGGCATGGGCTTTGTATGCGAAGAAAGCCTACCGCCAAACTCCGAAAAACTGCTCAAACGCACGAGGCACGCAACAATCCCGCAACCCGCTGCAACGCTTATACAACAACAAAATAAGCGCTATGACAGCAAAGCGCCCGTCTACCTCTTAGCTTCCATTGCAAGCAGCGCAAAAAACGAAGTCGGCGACGAAAATGACAAGGAAAACATTACACCGCTGCGATTTTGGCGCTATATCCACACAAGCCTACGCTCCCTTATCGTCATGGGCTTAGGCTTTATTCCGGCATACTTTATGCTCGGGTGGGCTTACGCCATCTTTTGGTTCTCTATCACCGCATTCCGCAACATCGTTGTCGACCAAATTTCTACCGCCGGCATCGATCCACGCATCTGGCGCTGGGGCAACCTCGACAAAGACAACATCGCCAACTGCCTCTTTTTTACAGGCTATTCAGTTCCCCTGCTCTATATGGCAAAAATCGGCTTTGACCACGCTTGGGGGGCGGCTGGCTGGAGCGAAGGTTTCATATTCGTTTTCCTAAAATTCTGGACCATCGCCTTTACAAACGGTCTCTACCTAGCCACCCATAACACTTTGCGCGGCTTCGACAAAGCCGCCATCCGCGGCAATTTCTTCCGCACTGTCCTCTCCTGGCCACTCGCCACCCTCGGCTCATACGGCTTTACGCCCCTAGGTGTGCCAGATGTCGTTCAGTCAAAAATTTGGTCCGAAGTCGTTGGTGGCGTCATCGAAGGTAGCGTTAAACTCCTAAAACAAGCCAAATTAGCACAAAAAGCTTTGCTCGAAATTTATCGCCAAATCCTTGGATCCGACAACCTAAGTAGCAGCATCGCACGCATCGACATTCTTTTCTTTTGGGCAAAATATCAACAAGGCTTCAAAGCACTCAAAAAATTCATGCACCTAAGTCCGCGCCAAGAAAAACAATTTGCCCCCGAAGTTGTTCAGGAAATACACAGCGCAAACTCCCAAATCTACGAATTCTTCACCACCGAAGGCTCAATTGAAGCCCTAACCTACGTCACCCTCGAGTACTACCCCCTCGAAAACCTCGCCGTACTCAGCGATTTCATTGGCCAATCGCACGAACCCTTCGTCCAATGGCTCGAAAAGCACTGCTCAGATCGCCTAGCTGTCGCCGAAAACGTCCTCGAACTCGAAGCCAAAGAGCCCGAGCAAAGCTCCGACGAGTTTCCCGAAACAAGTGATGACAGTGAAGTGCACCTAGAAATTGACCACTAATGGGAAAGGCAAAAAAAGTCTTTTGGGGGCCGAGCCCCCTACGCGTGGGCTTCCCTTAAACTTCGCTAAAATTTGCAAAATTTTGCGCAACGTTCGAGCTAATCGCTCGACCGCCGCGCAAAATGCAAACTTTTGCGAAGTTTTCGGGCGATCCCACGCTACCCCCAAAGCGGGGGGGAGAACCCCCCGCAACTCCCCCCTTGGGGCAGGCGCAAAGTCTGGTTTCGCCAAAAACTCGACGGGGCGTCGCGGGGTGTCCCCGCGGAGGGGGTAGTGGCAAACCCGCGCACAGCGCGGGGTTGACACGTAGGGGGACACTTCCCCCACAAAAAAATAGCCTTGATAATTATCCATTTGACGACTTTGCGCTTGCCCCCCTTCAAAGCAGACGCAGAAAATGCTTTATGGAGCAGTTTCTATGCCCTTTTCTAGAAGGATGTTCCAAATCAAGTTGGCCAACACCTTGGAGCCAGCGGCTGAGGGATGTATGCGATCGGAGATAATATACTCCGCCTCTTTTCCATTAAAATGAGGGCGAGGATCAATAAAGCTAAGTGATTTTGGACTTTGAAAAGCCTCTTGATGCTCGTCAATAACGGCCTTTAGCGCCTGCATGCCAAAATCAGAGGCATCATCAAAATCAGGATTGGTACTCCTATAATAGCCTTGGTAGATGACGTGCTGCACCCCATCCTCACGCATCGTCTTTAATAACGCAGAGAGGCCGGTTGTTACTTCTTCGACAGCTTCTTCAAAAAATGGCCTGCACAGCGTCTTCATATCCAAATTCTCAGGATTGGGAGCGGCTTTGCACTGTCCGTAAGCGGTCAGAATAATGTCATTAGCACCGCCATCAAAGATGATGGTATGTATAGGCGCGTGTTCGGCTTTCGCTCTTTTATATTGATTGGGCAGATCACTCTCAGTGCCACCAAAACTATCCTTTGTGCCCTTCATCTCCGCGCCCACGATGTAGTAGTGCGGGTATTCCTTGCCCGACAACAGCTTAAGCTCTTTGGCAATATCACCGCTTAAGGCAAAAACGGAATCCCCCAACATGACGATGCTGCCGCGAGGCTTAGGATCAGGGGTTGTGCTCGTATCATCGGTGGCTTCTTCTAACTCGTAGAGACCACTCTCATTGCAGGAAAAAGTGAAAAAGAAATAAAAATGCAAAAAAACCAGAACCTGTACATATTAATTTGATGCTCCTAAAAGACAAAAGAACAGATAAAAGAACAGATAGACCATATCCAAGAAGTCTATATGAGGCATGGCAAAGTTTTAGAGCTCATTGCTGGCTTGCCGGTGATTATTTTGTTCCTTTGCCGTTGAACTTTAAATTTAATTCTGTGGCGCGCGGGCTACCACCCATTGCAAGCTACATAAATGCGGTTATCTGTCAATACCTTCAATATTTTTTTGGACTGGCTGCTTTCATCTCTGAAGATGCGGATGCAGTCAATTCAATAGCGCAGTGCATCGTTATGAAGTTATAAGGCGGCTTCTAAGGCTGCGCGGAGCACGAGAAAAACGGCAAAGAGGCACTACGCCTCGATGTCTTTGAAGACAAGGAAATCGTTGTTAGTGGTAACAAAAATGTAAAGATTAATTCGTTATGTTGATCCTGAAGTGGCTCATTTATTACGCTTAATCCTCTATGGCAACTGGCTTGTAGCTTGCAGATAATTGAAAAATATCACAAATTTGATAGCAGGCAAACACGCAAGTTGACTTTGCGCTTGCCTTGCGGCGTTCCACCGATAAATTAAAATTTTCATAAACAATTTCATGTTAAAAAAAAACGAACTCATACATAAGGCGCGAAATGGTGATTTAAGGGCTATGACTGAAGTCTTGCGAAGATTTAATGACGCAAGGCATTGGGCACAATTCCATTCTCCCCGTAATCTTGCCATGGCACTTAGTTCCGAAGCAGCAGAGCTTTTGAGCTTATTTTTGTGGTGCACTGACGAAGGGCCACAGCCCGCAAGCGAGCAGCGTAGGGCTAAAGTGGCTGAAGAGGCGGCAGATTGCTTGATTTGCTTACTCAACTTTTGTGACCGCGCTGGCGTAGATCTCGGTGAAGCGTTTCTCGCTAAATTAGAGAAAAACGAAGCAAATTATCCTGTAGAACGTGCCATCGACTGTGCTAAAAAGTACGACGAGTTTGATTGAATCTTTATGGGCAAATCAAAAATAAATATTTTTTGCGCTTCTTAATCCGATCCGTTTTTCCATCAACAACGACTTTTTTTAACCACGAAAGGCACGAAAGCTACGAACGGCTATAGTCGTGTTTTTGCTTATGTTCCAAATTTTACGCGCAATGCGAGCTTCATACCACTTTTTTTAAAGTAGTGAATCACCTGAGCCTTATGTTGCAATATTATTTACTGCTTGAGCTCAACAGCTCATTTTACGATACAGTTCAAAGACGGCAGCCTGAATCTTATAGCGCTCATTCATAAAAAATTTTGTGTTTTTTCGTGTTTTTCGTGGTTAATAAGTTTTTTTCATCTATGGCTTAACAAGTGTTATCAAGTTGTAAGTTTGTACAAGATCCCCTACATAAAGGTCTGCGTCTGCGCATGGCGACGCGTTTGAGGAGTTAGCATGTTGTATCGCTTATTGGGGATTTTGCTCGTTTTTTTGTTTTCGAGTTTTGCGTTTGCTGAGGAAGTACAGCAGGAAGGCACTGATTTTGTTGAAAAACCAGCGGTTTGGCTTGGCGATATAGAGGAGCAGAGCCCCGCTTGGCACAAGGCGCAATTAAAGTCTGGCGAGCTTAGCGCGCAAACTGCAGAGCTCATTGCTTATGGCAACGAAATTTTGCTTGCTAGGGCTTGGAATGGCGAAGTTTTTGCCGTTTCGACGCGTGGCAAGGTACTTGGGGATCTACGCGCGGGTTTCGCGGCGTCATGGTGGGGGCTTGATGGGAGTGATAAGCTCTTGGCCTATGATGGGAAGGCGATTTGGGCTTGTCCTTCTTGGCATGCGAGCCACGAAGAGGGCAGTTTTTTTAAAATAATGGACGCTGCGGACAGCTTGTTTATTGAACTTTCTGCCAATCAGCTTGTGCTTGCGGGTAAAGAGAAGCTGCGCGTTATCGATTTAAGTAGCGGTGCGGAGCTAAGTCGTGGCTACGGCGAGATTGCGGGCGTAGAGGCGCTGCCAGAACAGGAGGGGGCAAGCATTAGCGCGTTTGAGCCGATGGGTTTGTGGTGGCGATTTGATGGTGTGGGCGTTCTGCGCTTGCGTCACTTGCTCGATACGGCGCTCTTCGTCACGCGCGATGGGGGCAAGTCCTGGGAGCGAATGGCGGAGGGGCCAAAGCAGTTGCAACGAGTTGGCGCTTGGATATGGGATGGGAAGAGCAAGCTGCTTTCGGAGGACGCGAAGGATTGGCTTGAGGTTGAAATTGCGCAATACGAGGATTGGTCAAAGATTTTTAATTTGTCCAGTACAGTGGGGGGGGCAAAAACGTTACGACTGCTCAATAACAACTTGCCCGCGCTCCCTACAAAAGCCGACGCCGAACTCGCCGAAAACGATAAGGATGAACAAGATGGAAGTGCTGCGAATGGCAAAGTGAAGCTAGAGTATGCCCCTGTGGTTACAGGTGAGTTATTTATTGACCCCAAAGTCGATGATAAAGTTGTCGCAAACGCGCCTATTTATGGCTTTCTACAAGAAGTGAATTGCGATAGCATCGTAGATGGAGCATGCGCACAAGGCCATGAAAAGGCGAAAATCCTAAGTATTAGCGACGAAACAAGACTCGTTCTGCCGCCCCTTGATTGCGATGAACCGCTTTGGACGCAGGCGGCTCAAGGAATCGAAATTTTAGCCTGTAAGGCCGATAAAGCACATGCAAAAGTCTATGTAAAAGAACACGCAAACTCGCTGTGGTACGAAGAAAGTGAATTACCTTTACAGGTGTTTGAAGATGCAAAACTCAAAATGGGTATAGATGGGACGGTGGCCATACTCGGGCGCTGCGAAGAAAGCAAAAATAGCACAAGCCCCATCGAATCGGGAGATGAAACACTAGCGCAAGAAAGCCAAGACGCGCTTTTGGCTTCAAGACTTTGCTACACGGCTATTCGCCAAAATCTTGAGCTAGGCCGAACAGAAGCATGGCAATTAGAGCGTGTCGCGGATGTTTACGATGTGCTTCCGCATGCGTCACAAACCTTATATTTAACAAGAAATACCGATGGAACGTCGAAAATCTGGCGAACTACGGGTTTAGGTATTGAGAGCGTCGTTGAACAATTTGACATGGGAAGCTATGAGGGGGCAAAGCTAACGTCGGAGGGTTGCATCGAATTGAGCAGCCCAACTGGCAGCGTTTTATTGAGCAAAGAGGGTACAGAAGCTACGCTAGACTGCGAAGTATCGAGGCGCGTGGTGACCGAAGGCGGCGGAGTTGAGCAACAAAACGTTGAAGAAGAGCGAATTGGCGATGACCGCTTTGGTTTGCGAGTGGGGGGCGCGGGTTTCTTTGCGACTGGTGGCGTAAAGACTTGGTCGATGCGGGTTGAGGGGCTGTTCCCGATTTATGGCGGGCAATACGAAATAGCGGCCATGTTCCGCTTGGGTGGCGGAAATAAAGCCAACGCAATGGGGTATTTGGGTATGGTTTCCGCACGCTGGCGCTACGACGGCTTTGAACGCTTTGATTTCGCTGTTGGAGCGGGCATAGGTTTTGGTAGCTTGTGTGGTTACTCTAAGCCAAAGACCGAGGAAGATGCAGAGGAAGACGCCGTTGACGAAGAAGGCAATCCTATTCGCAAGAAGGTATCGGGATACGAGAAAGGCTCTAGTTTATCGATACGCTATCTGATATCGGGTATCGCTGCGTGGAAGTTTGCAAAAAATTGGAAGGCTTATTTGGCGATTGAACTCATCGGTGGTTCGACTTGGGGAGTCGATGCAGGTGCCGGCTTGGAAGTGCGATTTTAGGCTTCTATTCAGAGAGTGTTTTACATGGGAAAAGCTCTTGATACTTGCACAAAAAAGAGCTTTCACCATGTATAGAATTCAAGCATCGTATAAGTTGAGACCTTTGCACGGCTAGAAATAGTGAATTTAATTTTACAAATTCGATACCGTTTTAAACAAAACGAGACATTTTGTAGAGAAGCATAAGTTAATAATGCTAATCACATAAGACAGGTAGAAGATAGAATGAGATTTTATTCGATAAGTGCTTAAAAGAGTGCTTTCTTTTTAGTGCCACAGCCGTCCAGGCTGTGGCCGCTTCGCGCGCGGCCTCAGCCGCGACCAATCGCTGACATCCGTGTCGCGATTGAAGAGGGGGGGTGCGGGGGGAACCTTTTTTCTTTTGCAAAAAGAAAAAAGGTTCCCCCCGCGCAAAGCTTTCAAGTTTTGTCTTCATACACGGAGTGAGTATCCATAATGCCAAATACGCTAGTTGATGAACTACTAAATACCCATTGCTTGAGTCGCGATGGCTATCGTGAGCTGCTGGAGACGCTCAGCGATGAGGATGCACAGCGCTTAAAAATAGAAGCGCAGCGATTGTGCGAGCAGGCGTATGGACGCGTCGTGTTTAGGCGCGGTTTAGTCGAATTTAGTAATTATTGTAAAAACGATTGCTATTACTGCGGTATCCGCCGGAGCAACGCAGCCGTATCCCGCTACCGCCTCAGCGATGATGAAATACTCAACTGTATAAAGGAGGGTAAGGCGCTGGGCTTTAAGAGTTACGTGCTGCAATCTGGAGATGATAGGCACTATACGACTAAGCGTATGGCGAATTTAGTGGCAGAGATTAAAGCTTTGGCGCCCGAGGCGTCCTTGACGCTTTCGATGGGAGAGAGGAGTCGTGAGTTTTATCAAGCTTGTTTCGATGCTGGCTGCGATCGATATTTGCTGCGGCATGAAACGGCGAAACACTGCCACTACGCAAAACTGCATCCCAAAGAAATGTCGCTGAGTTCTCGCCTTCAGTGCTTAGAAGTCATCAAAAGCATTGGCTACCAAGTGGGAACAGGTTTTATGGTCGGTTCTCCCTTCCAATGTTACGCGGATTTAGCCGAAGACTTGTATTTTATTCAAGAATTTCGGCCACACATGGTAGGGATAGGGCCTTTTATAGCACATCATGAAACGAAATTCGCCGACATGCCCGATGGAAGCGTGGAACTAACGATTCGGATGATCGCTATACTTCGCATTATGCACCCCAAAATCTTGCTCCCCGCGACAACGGCGCTCGGCACCTTGGACCCAGATGGCCGCGAAAAAGCGATATTAGCGGGCGCTAACGTTTTGATGCCAAACCTTTCGCCGTTACGCGTCCGTGAATGGTATATGATTTACGACAATAAAATCAGTACTGGCGATGAATCGGCGCAACTTTGTACGCAGCTAGAAGAGCGCTTGCGGAAAATTAACTACCGCTTTGCAGAGGATCGCGGCGATAGCCTGATGTAGGAGAAAGCATGAGAGTTGCAAGTGGTTTAGACCTGTTTGTGGATGGACTTTACGAAGCAGTAAAAGACAAGCGTATAGCCCTGTTATCGCATAGCGCGTCGATTACGGCGAAGGGGGAGCATGCGATTTTTGCACTGCGTAGGCTAGGGCTAGAGCTAAAACGCCTCTTTTCGCCGGAGCATGGTTTGTGGGGGCTAGCCCAAGATATGGAAAGTGTCGAGCACTGCGTAGATCCTGTGGTAGGACAAGAAGTTATCAGCCTCTACGGTGAGGAGCTAGAGTCCCTAAAACCGACAGACGAGGTGTTTGAGGGGCTGGATGTCGTTATTATCGATTTACAAGATGTAGGGGCGCGCTACTACACCTACAACTATACGGCGTGGTTTTTGGCGCGTGCTGCTCTACAAAAGTCGTTAGAAGTGTACATACTAGACAGGCCAAATCCTTTGGGAGGGCGCTTGGTCGAGGGCAACTTAGTAGAGGACGCTTACCGCTCCTTCGTTGGAGAGATGCCTATACCCACACGACACGGCATGACGACGGGCGAGCTTTTGGGAATGTGGGCGCATGAATCGGGGCTTTGGTCAAAGCACTTGCATATTGTGCGCATGAAGGGCTGGGAACGCGGATATTATTTCGATGACTGCGGACTACCGTGGGTAGCTCCATCGCCCAATATGCCGACTTTGGCAACAGCCATTATTTACCCAGGTATGTGTTTACTCGAGGGTACAAAGCTCTCAGAAGCGCGAGGAACGACTAAACCCTTCGAGCAATTTGGGGCGCCTTGGTTCAAGGCGCATGCCAGCCTTGAAGCCCTAGAAAGCCTTTGCCTTCCTGGAGTATATTTTAGACCTGTGTCGTTTAGGCCAATGTTTCAAAAACAAGCGATGCTTACCTGCACAGGGCTAGAGATGCACGTTTTTGATCGCGATGCGTTCCGGCCGCTATTAACGGGATTGGCGGTAATCGCTGTATCGTATGCGCTGCACCCACAGGATTTTGCGTGGCGAAGCGAGGCATACGAGTTCGTGACCGACCGCCTTGCCATCGATCTTTTGTTGGGCAACGACCGCGTTCGCATGCAAATTCAGGCTCAGGAAAACCCGTGGAAAATCGTAGAATCGATGAACGCCGAAGCGGCAGATTTCGCTCGGAAGCGCGCAAGCTTTTTACTGTATTAGTGAGGGAAGTTCTGATTCATGGAACTTAGTGCATCAAACTTGCTAAGAAAAGCCTCATTTGATTTTTGACTGCGTTTAAACAAGCCAAGATAGCTTTCTACACTTTAGTCTAGCTACTTTTGCACGGTTTTTGCTTGGATCAGAGCATCCCTAACTCCTCCTATTTCCTCACGCTTAAACTCCTAGCTTGTTCCCCTTATCGCGATGTGCTAAAACAACTGCGCTTTGTGGGGTGCTACTTTTGAGTAGCGGGGAGGCATAACTACAAAAGAGGAGAGCGTTTTGCGTCGTATTCTTCGCAAGGAACTTTATTTATCGCGTATACACTCCTGCGACGAGCAAAGATTTTCACTGCTATGGCCACTTTATGAGTCGGCTTTTCCTAGCCACGAGCGTCGTAGTTTACTTGCCCAGCTAAGGGCGATGAGAGACCCACAATTTCATTGCATGGCGCTACATATGCGGCGCGACATAGTGGGTTTGCTTTGGTACTGGGATTGCGCACAGTTTACCTATATTGAGCATTTGGCGACTTTTCCTTCCATGCGCGGCAAAGGTCTTGGAAGTATGGCGCTACAACATTTGGCGAGGCGAAAACGCCGCATTATACTTGAAGCCGAACCGCCTGCGAGTGAGATGAATAAAAGGCGCATCGCTTTCTACAAGCGCTGTGGTTTTCATCTCAATACCGTTCGATACACACACCGCGGTTATGCCAAACGCGCCTGTCCCCACGACCTTGTTATCATGACGACGCCCGAACCCTGCGAGAGCAAGGTTTATGAGCAGTTCAAGACTTATGTCCAAGACCGAGTGCTCACTTATATTGACGCGCCATAGCGTTTGCTAGCTCCGCGCTAGACAGCAAAAAATACAAAAAAAGCCTTTTCTTGAAAAAAGGCTTTTTGATAAAATCCAAAACGCTGCCTACGCCTCGTTAATCGAAATACCGGCGAGTTTTCGAAGAGCGCTGTACTGCTCGCTGAGTGCCCAGAGTAGGAGTGAACCAACGCGATCCGCGACAGAGCGAGAGCTGATGGTAACGGCTTCTTCGCTGAGCATTCGTTCGATAACGTGCGGATCGTCGCAGAAGAGCAATCCAACGCGGTTGGCTAAATCTTCGACAGATTCCATGTATAGGCGTGTATTGATGTTGGCACCACGCTCGACAATACCCTGCACCAGCGAGCGTAGCGTACCCATCTGCAGCGGTGTGAGGTTCTTCTCGAGTGTGCGCATCACCTTAACCATGCTCCTATCCATCTCGATGTTCAGCGAGGGAAGCGCAGTTTTAAAGATGGTATTAATGATGCCTTGTACGGCCTTGCGCCCGAGTTGTAGCATGTAGTACTCGGGGCGTATGAGCGTCATAGCCTTGGCGCAGGTAAAGACGACCTCGCGCTCATCGCGTCCACTTAAAAAATTCGGGTTGACGAGGAAGGAGCGTTTTATCAAATACGCGTTAGAGACGCCGCTTCTACTAGGGCATGAAAAAATATAGGGCACTTCACCAAAACCAAGAGGAACCGCAAGCGTGCTCATGGTACGCGTGAAAAAGGTAGGTTCCGACATATCGACGGCCGAATCGCGCTCGTTTAAACCATAAAAATCAAGGTCGTTGGCAAAGCACTCCGCCATAGCTGGTACGGTGAGTTGAAAGATTTTGTGCACCGCCATATCGAGTGCTGGCGGGCGCAGCAGTTGCCAGTATTCCTCGGTGAAGGCAATCTCAATGCGCGGTGTGCGGTTCGTTGTGAAGCGCTCAACAATAGCGCGCCCCTCATCATCGACACGTTGCAAAACGCTCAAAACGCGGTAGATGCAAAGTGACTCGTCAAAAAGCGACATTCGCCGATACAGTCGCGCCAAAGCATCGACGGCATCAAGCCTATCGGGGGCTAAGCGCAGAACTTCGCGCTGCTCGCGCACCGCAAGCTCAAGCGTGTCGTCGTTTCGCGAGTACAAATCGCCAAGCACAACGTGGAAGCCCACGTTACGCGGGAAGAGCTCACTGGCAACTTGGTAGGCTTGCGCCGCACCCCGAACGTTGTCGAGGTTTTGCAAACGTAAATCTCCCAAGTTGCGGCAAAGCACCGCCATTAGTTTGGGGTTAAACTGCTTGAGTCG
>Ga0265293_10010237_pt1 | contig 13163 bp, 13 predicted proteins | sample Munlanlewell138R_FD_192505 | JGI IMG/M metagenome (GOLD analysis project Ga0265293, IMG submission 192505) | Leachate microbial communities from a municipal landfill in Southern Ontario, Canada - Leachate well 138R | ecosystem: Engineered > Solid waste > Landfill > Unclassified | place: Canada... | reverse complement strand
AATTTTGCCATGGGAAAAGATAATAATTGAAACACAGAGAAAAACGAATTGTTGTGAAGGACAGGAACAAAACCCAAGGCCAAGGCAAACCCTTTCCACCGCAGAGAACGCAGAGAACGCAGAGAACGCAGAGAAAACCCAAAGCATTTTATGGTTTAGAAACCAGGCCGGAATAGAGTCACGAGTTCAAGGTGCTTGAACGCACCGAAGGGTTGGTCGCAGAGAAGAACCTGGTTATTGCTAGAACCATTTCTGATGATTCTTTATGGGGAGATTGGACATGGAGACTCTTAACAATATCAGTGGCCAGATCATAAAGGGGGCCATAGAAGTACACAAACAACTCGGGCCTGGACTTCTTGAAAGCACCTATGAGGGATGTTTGATATATGAACTTGTTGATTCCGGTTTGAGTGTCCAGTCCCAGGTTCCCTTCCCGGTAAAATACAAAGGTAAATTAATAGATATTGGCTATCGGGTGGATTTGTTGGTGGAAGGCATTGTGGTGGTGGAATTGAAATCAGTCGAACGCCTTCTTCCGATTCATTCGGCTCAAATCCTTACATACCTGAAACTTAATGGTTTGAAAGTAGGCCTGCTGATTAATTTCAACGCTCAAAAGATCAAGGATGGTATCCGTAGATTTATAAACACATGAGAAGCGAACAACTTGGGTTCTTGAAAAATAGTTTTTCTACCCCTTCGCTGTGCTCGGGCACCTGATCTGCGGTGTAAAAGGTTTGGCTTTTGGTCCGGGTCTTTGGTTCTCGCAAAGAAAAGCCTTTCTCTGTGGTCCTCTGCGTCCTCTGCGGTGCAAAGCTTTGGTTTTGGGTCCAGGTCTTGCATTTCACAAAAAGCCCTTCTCTGTGGCCCTACCTTAGCCCGGCGATCCGCCGGCGAGGGCACTTTGTCTGCGTCCTCTACGGTGGAAGATTTTGGTTTAGGTTTTGCATTTTCACCAAGAAAAGCCCTTCTCTGTGATCCCCTGTGGTGAAAAGGTTTTGGTTAATTCGTTTCTCTCTTCAAGGTCAGCCTTTTCTCCAGAACGGGGACAAAGACCAGGGCGAAGGCAGCGCCGATGCCCGTCTGGGCTATGTCGGTGATTAACTCCACGGGGGCGACTTTCCACCCATAGAGGATTCCAGCGCTGGTGGTATAGCCGGCTATCATGATGACGGCGCCGGCAGCCAGGGCCACAAGCCGTCCCCGGGGCGCCAGTTTCCCCACGACGTAACCCTCGACTCCTTTTATCACCAGGGTAAGCGGTGCCCATAGGGGGTAACCGAGCAGGACATCCGCCAGGGCGGCGCCTATCCCTCCGCAAAGCCCGCCGAAGTGAGATCCCAGCAGAAGGGCGATTACGTACAGCACGCCTTCGCCCAGGTTGAAGTATATCCTCATGCCTGGCATGGGAATGTGAAGCATTGTCGCGACCGTTACCATCGCGGCGAGGACCGCCCCGAGGGCGACCCTTTTGGCCATGTCTTTGTCCATTTGCTTCTCGCCTCCGGTTCTCGCTTGTTTGTACACATAGTCTAGACATGGTAAAGTATCGTTCATAGAGCCAGCGCGGGACGAAAACGGGCCCTTTATGGACCGGTTTCTGAAATCGGGTATTGCCTTTTAGCGGGGTTCATGGAGTATAATGCAGAAGATCGGAAGATCCCTGTTTGTCTTGATCCTGGTGTTATCCGTACCTGTCGCCTTCCTGCTGTCATGGTGGCAGGGTCACAGGTCCCTTGCGGGGCCCGTATGCATTGACAGCGCCGTCGTATGCAGCGAACTCGACGGTTCCAGTTGCCCTGTCGGCGAGGCTTCCGATTTCCAGTGGGGCGGCCGCCAGGTGTGTCTTAAGTTCCATTACGAAGCACCCAGGCCTGGTAGTGTCATGGATATCGTCTGGCGTTTCCAGGACCGGGTCATATTCCGTGAGTCAATGAGGATCGGCGATACGAGCGGAACGAAGGCGTTTTTCCTTCTCCGCGAGGACGGGAGCCCACTCCCCGCTGGTGAATACGTCGTCGCCATCGAAAGCGACGGCATAGAGCGTCGCCGCATTCCTTTCTCCGTCACCCGCTGATGGAGCCCGTTCTTTTTCCTTGAAAGGAGCCCTTATTTTATGCATTTTTTCCTTGACAGCGCCGACATCGAAGAGATACGGAAGGCTGCCTGGTGGGGGGTCATCGATGGTGTGACCACCAACCCCTCCCTCGTGGCCAAGAGCGGAGGCCGGGATTTCCACGGTCTTATCCGGGAGATAGCCTCCCTGGTGGAGGGTCCAGTGAGCGCCGAGGTGACATCCCTCGACCCGGAGGGCATGGTCGCCGAGGGACGGGCTCTTGCGGCCGTCGCGCCCAACGTGGCCGTGAAGATCCCCATGGGCAGGGACGGGATGACCGCCTGTTCCCAACTTACCCGTGAAGGCATAGCGGTGAACGTCACCCTTGTTTTTTCGCCCCAGCAGGCGCTGTTGGCGGCGGCGGCCGGGGCGGCCTATGCCAGTCCCTTCGTCGGGCGGCTGGACGATATCGGCGAGGACGGCATCGGACTTGTCGGCGATATCGCCGAACTATTCGATATTCACAATATCACCACCGAGATCATCGCGGCCAGCATCAGGCATCCCCGGCACGTCGCCGAGGCCGCCCTCGCCGGGGCGGACATAGCGACGGTGCCCCTGGCCGTTCTTGAAAAGTGCTTTGACCATCCGCTCACCGAGAGCGGGATAAAAAAGTTCCTCGCTGACTGGGAGGAGTTTGGAAAAGACCATGGACGCTGACGGCACGACAGAGACCCAATCCACGACTGAACCCCTTCCCGCGGTCGAAAACGCGGCCAACGCCGACGAAGGAGAAACCGAGACCAGGAGGATACCCCGTCCGAGGCACAACTTTGCCAACCTCTCCGGCAGGACCCTGACCGACCTCAGGAAGCACGCCAAGGAGCTCGGGGTGACGGGCATAACGGCCCTCCGGAAGGACGATCTCGTCATCGCCATACTCAAGGAACAGACCGAGCAGATGGGTTTCCGCTTTGGGGGAGGCACCCTGGAGGTGCTGGCCGAGGGTTATGGCTTCCTGCGCCCGAGGGGACTCCTGCCCAGCGATCACGACATCTATGTTTCGGCTTCTCAGATAAGGCGCTTCGGCCTTCGGAACGGAGACCTGGTATGGGGCCTCATCAGACCGCCCAAGGAACAGGAGCACTACGAGGCGCTGCTCCGGGTCGAGGTCGTGAATTATTCCGACCCGGAAGAAGCCAGGAAAAGGCCCCACTTCGAGAAACTCACCCCTATCTTCCCCGATGAAAGACTGGTGCTCGAGACCAAGCGTTCCGAACTGACCACGAGGGTCATTGACCTCTTCTCCCCCATAGGCAAGGGTCAGAGAGCCCTCATCGTTTCGCCCCCCAAGGCCGGCAAGACCACGGTCCTCAAGAATATAGCCAACGCGGTGACGACAAACCAAAATGACGTCATCCTCATGGTCCTTCTCGTGGACGAGCGTCCCGAGGAGGTCACCGACATGGCCCGGTCCGTCGATGGAGAGGTCATAGCCTCTACCTTCGACCGGCCCGCCGAGGAGCACATGAGGGTCGCCCACTTGGCGTTGGAGAAGGCCAAGCGCCTGGTCGAGGTCGGCAGGGACGTGGTGCTCCTGCTGGACTCCATCACCAGGCTCGCCAGGGCCTCCAACCTGGTCGTGCCGCCCTCGGGGAAAACCCTCTCGGGGGGGATGGACCCGGCTGCGCTTTACTTCCCCAAGAGGTTCTTCGGCGCGGCCCGGAACATCGAGGAGGGCGGGAGCCTGACGATAATAGGCACGGCCCTTATCGACACCGGCAGCAGGATGGACGAGGTAATCTACGAGGAGTTCAAGGGGACCGGCAACATGGAGGTTCACCTTTCGAGGAAGCTTTCGGAGCAGCGCATCTTCCCCGCCATCGATATCACCCGTTCCGGCACGAGGCGCGAGGAGATGCTCATGGACCCCGACGAACTGCAGCGGGTCTGGACCCTTAGAAGAAGGATCACGAACGTCGACGAGGCCGAGGTGCTCAACCTCATCCTCGGCAAATTGAGGAGCACGGCCACCAACAGCGAGTTCCTGGCGACCATCAAGCTGTCGCAGGGCAAAGAGTGAGGGGGGCACTGAGTCGATGAACGGTTGGGGACAGAGAGGAAACACGAGATTTTCCGGAAAAGTAGGGTTCTGGGCTGTCATAGGCACAATGATGAGCGCGGCGCTGTTTCTGACAGCGTGCGCTTTTTCCACATCGGGGGTGTCAGCCCCGTCGTTGATGGGAAGCGCCGGTAAGGCTTCATCTATCATGGACCTCCCATCGGGTTTCATCGTGGTGGATGTTTCCCACTCCCTGGTCCAGGAAGTTCCCGAGGAGGAGCTGGTGGCCCTGGGGATAGGCCCCATACCGGAAGGCCCTTCCCTTTTTGAGAAGGAACTGGTGCTGGAGGAGACCCTTCCCGAGGCGGAGACCGCCCCCCAGGAGGAAATCGTCGAAGAACCCAACCTCTGGAATGATTATTATGTCAAACCCGGTGAGACCCTTTCGGATATAGCGGCGTCCTTTGGGGTGCCCATGGGACTTATCCAGGAAGTCAACAAAATCGAGAACCCCCACAAACTATCAGAAGGACAGGAACTTCTGATCCCGGTGGACGAGGCCGCCGTCGTGACCGTGAAGGAGGAGTTCGAGAAGCGCGTCGCCGTCGATGCCGCTTCAAAGACGGTGGACAGGGACCTCGAGATGAAGCAGTATTCGGTAAGGGAGGGCGACAGCCTTTGGTCCATCGCCCACGCCTTCGACCTCGACATAAACACCCTCTTCGGATGCAACAACATGAAGGACCCTAACTACCTCAGGGTTGGCGCCGTCCTCAGGATTCCCAACCAGGACGGTGTTTTCTACAAGGTCGGCAAGAATGACACCCTGGAGGCCATCGCCAAGAAATACGGAACCCAGGCCGAACTGGTAGCCAGGATAAACGGCCTGGAGGGCACGGACATCCAGGCTGGTTGCGAGCTGTTCCTGCCGGGCGCCAAGCCGGCGACGTCGGTATACGCCGTCCTGGGAGACTCGTCCTACAAGGGTTCCCAGAAATTCTCCAAGCTATTCGAATGGCCCCTCAGGGGCGGGATAACCAGCGGCTACGGCTGGAGGAGGGATCCCTTCAACAAGCGTCGGAGCTTCCATACGGGTATCGACATAAAGGGACCCGTCGGCAGGGTCATAAGGGCCGCCAAATCCGGCAAGGTGGTCTATGCCGGCTGGATGGGGGGTTATGGCAGGGTCATCGTCATCGACCATGGCCGCGGGTATAACACCTTGTACGGCCATTGCAGGAGCCTGGACGTCAAGAAGGGGCAGAGGGTCACCACGGGCCAGCCCATTGGCAAGGTGGGGTCAAGCGGACGGGCCACCGGTTCCCATTTGCACTTCGAGGTGCGACTCAACAACAAGCCGATAAACCCGCTCCAGGTGCTGAAATAGAGCGTGCCTTGACCTTCGGCGCGGCGCCATTTTACGTATGACAAAAAGAGCCTCATGCAATAAACTGGACCAGGACGATCGCTTGTCCTGGTCCAGTTTGTAGGAAGCGAAACGGGAACCGGAAAAAGGGAGCCGTAAGCGCCGTGAATCGTAAGTCGCAAACCGGAAACCGAAAACTGTAAACCGTGGGTCGTTGGTCGCAAAACCAAAGCCTGTCATCTCGAGAAGCGAAGCGACGAAGTGAAATTATCGCCCATCGGCCAGAATCCTGGGTCTGATCTTCTTGGCCCGGAAAAATTGAGATTCCTCGCCCGCTGTTGAAACGGGCTCAGAATGACCTATTTAGGGTTCTTAGTCCCCGTTTCCCGATTCATGACTTGCGATTCCCGACTTACTTCTCACGATTTACGGCTTTTTCGATTCACGGTTCCTATTCTTTGCATCCGTTCCGGAGGGGGAAATATGCCCAAATACGTTTTCGTCACAGGCGGTGTCGTTTCGTCACTGGGGAAAGGTATTACCGCGGCCTCCCTGGGGGTTCTTCTCAAGCGCAGGGGATTCAAGGTCTCCATCATCAAGATGGACCCCTACATCAACGTGGACGCGGGGACGATGAACCCCTTCCAGCATGGCGAGGTCTTCGTCACCGACGACGGCGCCGAGACGGACCTGGACCTCGGTCACTATGAACGCTTCATCGATGAGTCCCTCTCGAGGGACAACACGGTAACCACGGGGAAGGTCTACTCCTCGGTCATTTCCAGGGAGCGGGCGGGACAGTACTGCGGGGCTACCGTCCAGGTGATACCCCATATCACCAACGAAATACAGGAGAGGATCCTGAAAGTGAACAACGGTGTCGATGTCGTGATTTCCGAGATAGGGGGGACCGTCGGTGACATCGAAGGGCAGCCCTTCCTGGAGGCTATCCGCCAGATGGCGAATCGCGTCGGCCGAGAGAACGTCCTTTACTGCCACGTCACCCTCGTGCCCTACATCGCCGCCGCGGGAGAACTGAAGACCAAGCCGACCCAGCACAGCGTCAACGAACTGCGCCGCCTGGGGATACAGCCCGATGTTATCGTCTGCCGCTCCGTCACCCACCTAGGCAGCGATATCAGGGAGAAGATCGCCCTTTTCGGCAGCGTCCCCAAGGAAGCCGTCGTGGAGGCGACCGACGTATCGTCCATTTACAAGATTCCCCTTCATCTCTATGAGCAGCGTTTTGACAGCCTCGTGATGGAAAAGTTGGGCCTGGAGCCGAAGCAGGAACCCGACCTCGACGACTGGAGGGACTTCGTCAAGGCCAGCGAAAACCCGGAACGCGTCATCGAGGTGGCCATGGTGGGGAAGTACGTGAGCCACAAGGATGCGTACCTGAGCGTCGTCGAGGCCCTTACCCACGCGGGCACGGCCAACCTGGTGCGGGTAAAGATCCGCCAGGTGGAGGCCGAGGACGTCGAAAAGGAGGGAGTCGTTCTCCTGGAAGGTGTTCACGGGATCCTGGTGCCCGGGGGGTTCGGCTCCAGGGGCGTTTCCGGGAAGATGCAGACGGCCGCCTACGCTCGTGAGAACAAAATTCCCTACCTGGGACTCTGCCTGGGAATGCAGATAGCCGTGGTGGAGTTCGCCCGGAATGTCTGCGGCATCCCCTCGGCTCAGAGCGCGGAGATGGACCCGAACACGCTGGACCCGGTCATAACCTCGGGACCCAGGGGGCCGGGGTCAAAAAATACGGGGGGTGACATGCGACTGGGCTTGTACCCCTGCGAACTGAAGCCCTCCTCGCTCTCCTACGATGCCTACGGAGGGGAGAGGGTCGTCGAGGAAAGGCACAGGCACCGGTACGAATTCAACAATGGTTACAGGAAACAGTTGACTTCCAGAGGAATGCGGATAGCCGGCATATGCCCCGAGCGGGACCTGGTCGAGATCATCGAACTCGAGGAACACCCCTGGTTCGTGGGTGTCCAGTTCCACCCGGAACTCAAGTCGAGGCCGATACGCCCCCATCCACTTTTCGTCGGCTTCATCGGGGCTGCCCGGAAAAGGGCGGAAGAAAATGAAAGGGAGGCCGAAAAATGAATTCAAGGAGCCGTTTTGCATCGATTCTTGTACTTCTTTTCCTGGTAATTGCTTTTGCGGGTGTTTCACATGGGCAGGAAGTCGATACGCCGGAGCAGACCCAGGACCAGATCGACCTCCTCATCTATGCCGAAAAGGGGGCCGGGGGAATTATCCGAAGGCTCGAGAAGATCGAGACGGATCTTTTCGGGCGGGAACTACCGGGTAGCATCTCCGAGCGACAGTCGGGGCTGCTGAACTTCATCAGGAACGGGTCGTTGGGGCAACCCTCGCTGATCTTCAAGGCCGGTCTCGCCGAGTGGGCCATCACCCATGAGATAAGGCCCGACCTCCCCCTCGCCAGCAGGGTGGCCGAGATCGAGCGACAACTGGAGGGCGAAGCGTCGGAGGGACGACCCTTGGCGATGAGGCTCGAGCGACTGCTCACCCTCCTCTTCCCCGGGCAGGTTTTCTGGCAGGAAATTAACGTCCCCGCTAACATGGTTTTCAAAGCCACCTTTATAGACCGGGTCTCGCCGAAGAACGCCGCCGCCGGCGATGTGGTCCGGCTTAAACTCGAAGAGAACCTCGCCGTGGAAGGCTACCTGGTGGCGCCAAAGGGGTCGAGGGTCATCGCGAAGGTGGACGCCGTGAAACCTCCGAGAAGTTTCGGCAGGCCCTCGGAGATCAAGTTCGCCTTTGACAGGCTGGAACCCCTTGGCCCAGAGGCGATCCCCGTCTTCGTCGGCGACGCCTCCGCCCTGGCATCCAAGTCCGACACGACCGTGGCTACGGCCATCGGGACGAGCGCCATCGGCGCGGTTCTTCTCGGCCCTGTGGGCCTCGTGGGAGGCCTGCTCGTGAAAGGGGACGCTCCCGATGTGGTCCCGGGAACGCCGATCTACCTGGAGACGGCCTCTTCTTCGGCCGTGAAGGGTTACCCGGTCCCGCCCTCGATCCAGGCGGTCCAGGGAGAGGGCCGACCGCCCGTCCCGTCGGAAGGGCAGCAAGTCCAGGAAGAATTTGAACAACCCATGGAGGGAGACGACTTCCTTGAGTAAAGGCAAAAGAATCATCGCCGTGGTCGCCGCGGGGGTCTTGCTGTTCACCGGGGTGGCCATGGCCGTCGACCTAGGGGACCTCATCGGGGTGATCGGGGGTGGATTGGTCGTAGGCGCCTTGGGTGGCCAGATAAATGATTTCATCAACACCGTCACCTTCAACCGCGGCGTGGGCACCGACGAGGAGACCAAGGTCATCCCCATAGTGTCGGTGGGCAGTGGCACCTCCATCGGCGCGGCCCAAGTGGCCGGCCCCAAGGCGGAAGTGGACAAGGTCAAGGCCGTGGCGGAGCTCTCCGTCAGCTTCATGAAACGCGTAGGAGTGAGGGTGCTGATCCCCATCGACTCCACCAACCCCCTGGAAAGGTTTCGCCGGGTCCAGAAGGTCGGGGTTTCCGCTGTTATCGACTACAAACTTTAGTTGGGGTTTTTCGCCCATGGTTTCAGCCTGAACGGGGGGAGTGCGGTGGTTCCTGAAAGCAAGCGGCGCCTTTTCATGATCGCCGCGATCGTCTTGTTCCTGCTTTTCTCCGTGGGGCTTGCCAGGGACCTCCTCCTCGGCCGGAGCGATGACGCCCCGGCCCCGGAGATTCCCATGGTGATCGTGGAAGGTCTCGACGTCGTCAGGCAGGAGAAGGGTGGAGACTGGTACATGAGGGCCGAAAGGGCCCAAAAGAAAGAAAATCTCAGTGAAGCCGAAAACATTGACGTTCAAATCCGATCAAAGGCAGGATCCCTCTGGGATATAACCGCCCCGAGGGGGATGATTTTCGAGAGCTCCGGCGAAATCAGGCTTTTTGAAGTCCTGGGGCATATCTTACACCCCTCGGGTGAACTCGATTGGAGCGCACCCACCGCCGAATGGGATGACGGGGATTCGGTCTGGAGGCTCCCTGAAGGTCTTGAAGCCCGGGATGATCGCCTCGTCCTCGAGGGAAGCAGGGGCCGGATAACCATGTCCGGTTCAGTCGTCGTGGAGGAAGGAGCCGTGGTCACATGGCAGGGGAAAACCCGCTAAGGCTGGGCATTTCGTTCTTCGCCCTTTCAATTTTTTTGCTCCTCTTTCCCCTCACCGTGATGGCCGGTGACGGCCGGATAGTGCTGGAGGCGGACAGGGTCGAGTTCGACCAGGCCTCGGGTCTCGCCGTTGCCACGGGGAACGTGCGCATCAGCAGGGACCTGGTAAGGGTCTTCGCCCCCAGGGTCGAGTATTCGGCGGCCGATAACACCATCGAGGCCTTCTCGGATCCCGGCGGCAGGGTGATACTTTTCCACGGTTCCCAGAGACTCGAGGGCCAATGGCTCACCCTCGATATGATCTCCGGCGAGGGGCTCTTCCGGAACGCTTCGGGCAGTTTCCCTGCTGAAAAGGGCGAGGTTTACGCCTCGGGTTCCGACGTGACCACGATCCGCGTCAAAGAGGGGCAGCGCCTCGAGTCGGTCCCGGTGAGGATTCAAAAGGGTCTTGTGACGGGGGACCAGGTCTACCGGTGGAAGGATGTCGGTTTCACCACCTGCCCCGCCGAGATCCCCCACTACCAGTTGGTTTCGAAGCGCCTCGTGATCGTCCCGGGCTACCGGATCTTTGCCTCGAAGCCGGCCATCTACATAGGGGGAAAGTACCTTCTTTCGTACCCCTTCGACTATGTCATCGATCTTTCGGACGGTAGCCGCAGCCAGTTCCTTCCCCGGGTGATGTACGAGGGAGACAAGGGTGTGGGGGTATCCTATGGAGCCCCGCTCGTCATGGGCGATGTCAACGTGCTGTGGAAGGCCTTCCTTTGGTCCGACATAGGATTCGAGGGCATCCTGTCCGTTGATTACCGGTACAGCGAGGGAATCCTTCTTTTTGCCGATGCCTCCTACACCTGGGACGGGGATAGAGAGGAGAAAAGGCTCCGCCCGAGATGGGGCGTGGATTACGAATTTGGAGGATGGACGGGAAGGTTGTGGTGGTCCCGGGCGGAGAGCGTCGAGGTGGAAAGGGACCTGGGCGATACCTTCAAAGGCGTTCTCGACAGGAGCCCCGAGTTTACGCTGTTCTCACCCTGGTGGTCCCTTCCCGCCTCGACCGGGCAATGGCGTTTCATGGCGACCTGGGGTGATTACGAGGTCTCTTCCGAAGGGGGCACGGTGAAGTCGGGGGCTTCCAGGCTTGGCCTCGGGGCGGCTTACGAAGGTGAGGGGAAGCTTGGAAGCATCAAGCCCTTCTGGGGGGCCGAGTACTGGTGGTACGACTACGGGTCGGCTGACGGTAGCCAGAAGATCATGACCGTGAGGCTCGGCCTTTCCTGGCCCCTGGGTCCGGTCACCATGACGAGCCTCTGGAGGAAACGCTGGGTCGAGGGAGGATCGCCCATGGCCTGGGACGATCTCTCCGACAGCGAAGTCTTCTACCAGAAGGCCCTGATCCCCTTCGGGGAGCACTGGAGCCTCGTCGTCCGGGGCGGCTACAACCTCCGCGAGAGTAGCCTCGATGAGATGTACTACCGCCTTAGTTACGACAGCAAATGCTGTTTCAGGGTTGACCTGGTCTACCGCGATGACCTGGTCGGCGAGGACGACTGGGCCGGCTTGGTCTTCGTCCTGAACGCCTTCCCCAGCAACCCCTTTTTCCTGGGCGCGAAAGAGGCCGAGGAGTATATCCCATGATGCCAGCCGATGCTACCAGGGTGGCCGTTCTTTTCGGAGGCGATAGCCCCGAAAGGGAGGTTTCCCTCTCCAGCGGCGGCGCCCTATGCTCCGCCCTGGGGGCCGCAGCTTTTCTCGTGGAACCCCTGGAAGCTGATAACTCCCGATCCATGTTGGAAATGATCGAGCGCTCAGCGGCCGATATCTTCTTCATCGCCCTCCACGGTTCCTGGGGGGAGGACGGAAGGATCCAGGCAACCCTGGACCTGATGGGGAGGGTTTATACTGGATCGGGTGCCACGGCCTGCGCCCTGGCCATGGACAAGCGGGCGAGCAAGGCCCTCTTCTCAGCCGACGGCGTGCCGACGCCGCGGGCGGTCTTCCTGTTTTCTGGCGAAAGGGTTTCCGGCGATGCCGGGAGAAAGGCAAAGCAGGCCCTCGAACGATGGGGAAGGATCGTGGTAAAGCCCTCGGGGTGTGGGAGCACGGTGGGAGTGACGATAGTATCCTCGCCTTCGGAGGTGGAGAAAGCCCTTTCACTGGCCTTCTCATTGGACAGCGCCGCCCTTGTGGAGGAGTACATTCCCGGGAGGGAGGTCACCGTAACCGTGTGGGAGGAGATGGGAAAGATCTCCATCCTCCCCGTGATCCAGATAGAATCCCGCCAGGGTTTTTACAACTACCAGGCCAAGTACACCCCTGGACAGGCGGAGTACCTCTGCCCCGCACCGCTGGCCCCCTCCGAAGAGGCTGCAGTGGCGGAAGCAGCCATCGCCGCCCACAGGTCCCTGGGCTGCAGGATCTTCAGCAGGGTCGACCTACGGCTGACCAGGGAGGGTTATCCGTTGGTCCTGGAGGTTAATACGGTACCCGGCATGACGGCCACGAGCCTGGTGCCGAAGTCCGCGGCCGCCATGGGGTGGGATTTCGATGAACTTGCCCGGAGGATCGTCAGGTCCTCCCTTGAGTTGAGATCCGCGGGAACCCGCCTTTTAACCCGACGGTAGGATGGAGATATCCGTAATCCTGAACTTCCTGGTGCCCTTGGGAACCTCGACGGTGAGTTCCTCCCCGATGACCTTGCCGATCACGGCCTGCCCAACGGGGCTGCTGGCGGATATCTTGTTTGCGGCCGGGTCCGACTCTTCGGAGCCGACAATGGTATAGCGAAGACTGTTGCCGCCATCGAGATCGAGCAGGGTCACCGTCGTCCCGAGGCCGGCCCTCGAGGGATCTATGTCCTCCGGCTCCACTATCTTGGCCTTGCCCAACTGGTATTCCAGCCACTGTATCCTCGTTTCCAGCTTGCCTTGGGCTTCCTTGGCGGAATGGTACTCTGCGTTCTCGTTGAGGTCCCCGAAGCCACGGGCTTCCTCCAGCAACTTTGCGATCTCCTGGCGCCCCTCGCTTCTAAGCGAGACCAGTTCTGCCTTCAGTTTCTCGTATCCCTCCCGGGTCATGTCGATGTGGTCGGAATTTGTAACATCTGACATGTGACAGTCCTCCCTTCGGGGGGAATATGATGTCCGCTGATGGCGTATTTTAACAGACTGTCAAAAGTTGGGCAACAGGGCCAAAATTCCCTTGACAAATCCCCCCGAGGGTCCTATAAAGGACGGTAACCGCGGAACATCGCGGTTTGAGATAACGTAAAGGCTATGAAAGGGAGAGTAGCCGTTTTTGGCGCGCCAGAGAGGGGGACCCAAGGGCTGAAAGGTCCCCTCGCGAAGGAAACGGTGAAGACCACCCTGGAGCTGGATCCGAAGCCCCGGCAAGGGGATAAGGTGACGGGGATTCGCCCCTGACAGCGAGGTCGAGTGCCGGCGCTTATATGCCGGAACCGGAGTGGAACCGCGGAAAGAGCCCCTTTCCGTCTCACGGGTGGAGACGGAAAGGGGC
>Ga0265293_10010236_pt1 | contig 13164 bp, 15 predicted proteins | sample Munlanlewell138R_FD_192505 | JGI IMG/M metagenome (GOLD analysis project Ga0265293, IMG submission 192505) | Leachate microbial communities from a municipal landfill in Southern Ontario, Canada - Leachate well 138R | ecosystem: Engineered > Solid waste > Landfill > Unclassified | place: Canada... | reverse complement strand
CGTTTACCCAGTCGATTCTAAAGGTATACAAAGACGCTGGATTTGGGGGCCTGACACCGCACGAGAAAGGGCCTGGCAACTTTACGCCAGTGTAAATGGTGTGATTTACGTGAAAAACTATGCTGGTGCCACAGAAAAGCGAACTAAAGTAAGGTCACTTTGGGACGATTCAAAATTTTATACCGAAAGGGGAACCAATGAAATTACTGAATTATTTGGTGCCAAGGTATTTGATACACCCAAGCCCATGGCATATATCAAAAAAATAATTGATGTTTGCGCACCCCGTGATGCGTTGGTCATTGATTTTTTTGCTGGCTCCGGTACAACTGGCCATGCTGTTGCAGCGTTAAACCAGGTGGATAATGGCTCACGGAAATGTATATTAATTGAATCTGATAATAAAATTGCAGCTAATCATTTGGCCAGTGATAAAGGTTTTCAAACCATTGCTGAAATTACCTGTAAGAGGCTATCTTTAATTCAAGAAGTTCATAACAGCTTTTATTATCAAGTTATTCAATTAGATGAAAATTCAGTTCTTAATCTGGAAAAATTGGAAAATTATGCTTAAAAACTCTTTAACCAAAAATATTAAATTATGCTTAATATTGTTTGGGGTTTTATCCTCATATACAGAAGTGACTACAGCCAAAACAAATGCGGTAGAAAATAATTCCAGTTTAGTACCTGGTCATTTACGTTTAATGGATAACCTTGACCGCGACCATGACGGTTATTGCTTAGATATCATGGGTTCCGGTCGGCATGTGCGATTTGATATGCCTATGACGGCTCATAACTGTAAACCTGGGCTTTATCATGACGAGGCGGTTATTATTGAATCTGAAGGAACGATACGTTTTCCAGCATACAATGCCTGCGCAACGGTGGCAGGATTAAATAAGAAAGCATTGGCTGGATCAGCAATCATGCCACGGGGTTGTGGTGAGCGTTCCCCATTCCTTGAAGCCAGTAATTTGCAAAAGTTTGTATTTCACGATAATGGCCAGATTGAGTTATCAGGGTCAGGCTTATGCCTAACAGTCGGAAATGAATCTGAATCAACCTTTGATGATACGCACCGGTGGCGAGCATTATTTATGCAGCACTGTGATAAAGCAAAGCTTTCACATTCACAGTGGATTTTTAAAATTCCAAATTAGTGCATGACAATAATTATGTTGATGACCGAGTTTATTCCCAGTTGAGAATGACTCCAGCTTAACTAGTTTTGGAACAATTTTTATGTAATTATGGTAGTTTCATTAATATAGCAAGAAAGGATAATCGTTTAAATGGTAATTACAATATCAAAAAATCAAATTCAAGCGGCTCTTCCAAAAGTTGTAGTTGGTATGCATCAATATTTGTGGTTGCAAAGCCAGGTAGAGAGAGGCGGGGAATTTTATAACGATCCACTTTTTCAACGTAAGTACAACCATTTTTACCGAGTTAGGCGTGGTCAGGAATGGAGAAAAATTTATTTTTCACTAATGGGTAAGGCAATTGACGAACAACTAACTTTTAATAAAATCATCAACCACCTTTATACAGAAACAGGACGGGTCGAAGCATCATTTGGGAGCAAGCTATTTGCAACGGCAAATCCCGCTTTCCCTGTTATTGATTCTGTCGTCTATGGAAATTTAGGGTTAATAACGCCTGGGCCAAAACATCCAGATAGGATTTCAGTGATATGTGAGCAATATGAAATTCTCACAAAGATTTTTAATGATTATTTGGCTAAGGAAGAAGGAAAAAATTTGATTGCTGAATTTGATATGGCTTACCCACAGGTAAAAGAGAAGTTAACAAATCAAAAGAAACTTGATTTAGTTCTTTGGCAGAATCGTTAAAAAAATAGCCTGATACATACAGGCCATTTTTTGTAGTTTTTTAATTTAGAGATTGATTAAATTCTTCACTGAAAAGTATCTTTTCTGATTTAGTTAATTTAACAATAGTTTTTGGAGCAGCAGGGATTACTGAGTGTGAGTTATCAGCAACCATCTGGTATCCCTTTTTCTCTTTTGATTTCAAGAGGTCCAAGTAAAGGGACTCTGCTTCCCTGAATGTAGAAAAGGTGCCTTTATTACTTAATGTTCCCTTACAACCAATCCGGCCAAAAATAGCATAGACCTGGCAGGGGCCAGTAAATGTTTCACGAACGATATGGATTACGTAAAATTTTTTTGAAGTGCTTTTGATATATTCCAGCTTAACCTTTTTAATAATCATGATTAACACCCATAATTAGAATTAATTAATAGGATTAAAACACATAATAATAAATAAGTTAAATAAAATAAAAAACCTTTGAAAATTAACAACATTAACTACTCGGGATATGAAATATCAATCCATCTATACATTCGTATGCCGGATTGATAATATCCCTTTTTACAATTAAATGTTTGCTCTGTTGCATCACGAAGCAAACCCCGCTTAGCCATTTTACCGCACATAGCACCAGCTTGACGGATTCCGTTTTTAGCACCAACCCCTTTATGGCCAACAGTTTTGTTTATCCAGGATTTTGGCTTATCTGGGAAAAATACTGGTATAAATGCAGACAAGGCCCAGGGGTGATTTTCAGGATTTTGAACCTTTATTTGCTTATGATACGCTAGCCATTTGTTATTCATTGTACTTCCGGTCAGTTTTCAATTAAAGTGAGTTCATCTTTACTGACAGCATCATAGAGTTTTACGTCAGAAGCCTTATCATACCCCGCGTTATAATCATCATCAGAAATATGTTTTTTATTAACGTTGCGCGCCTCTGTTTCCTTTAGTTCTCCGTATTTCTTTTCAAGAAATGTATCAATAATTTCATTATCTTTGGATTTAATATTTGCAAAGTCTTGGACAGTTTGATAGATGCGATTAACCCATGCCTCACAAAAGTAATTAGCCCGATGATTTTTTTCAGCTTTGGTCAACCAACAATCAAGCTCATTTTTGATATACTCAAGTCTATCCTTTTTAAGCCGTTTGTGTGTCACTTCAAAAACATACGCTGCAATTTCGTTAGCAGGTTTAACACCAATAAATGCCATTGTTTGAATATAACCACTATGGGTTGGGTATGTTCTGACAAGAATTTTGCAATTAAAAGCTTTTCCAACTGTATTAGCAAGCCATAATTCGTATCTATTGGATTTTTTTCGGTTTGTTGATATCACTTCGGTTTCTTTTACATCTGAAACCATCACGTCCACTGCGTCAATCGAATATTTCTCCATGAGTGCTTTAGCTTGCCTGAGTGCAATTGCCGCCTCATTTGGATTGCTGCTTTTGGATAGATTAAAGCATTTTTTGATCTTGTCTAAAATTCTTTCTGTGTTTTGAGCGTTTTCCATAATTTCAACCAATATAAATTAAAAAAATTGGTAAAGATATTAACCTCTTATCCTTACCAATTTATACTACTGAACATGACGAAAACTGCAATTTTTAAGCTAATTTTCCGATGCCAATACACAAAGGTGAGCAAGCAAATCCGTGATTAATTGAGATACTTCTTCTGTCATTAATGTTAGATCCGAATCTAATATTTCAAAGGGATCTTTGCCGGTGTGATCGACACTTTGTTTGAGTAAATCCAGCGGTTTGATTTTTTTAATGTTGAATTGATTATCCATCACAAAACTGATTCGGTCAGACCAGGTTAGTGCCAATAACGTGCATTGCTTGCCTGAAGAAATGTGGTTATTGATTACATCGGTAGGTGGCATAGCGTTGATGTACTTGATTTTGCTGTTATCGGCCTCTGATTGTAATTGCGTATCACCGTCAATGCTGAAGTTGTCCGGGCCTTCATTGGCCATTAACCAATCAGTCATAACAGCAGTTGGTGATTTTTCAGTATGCAATTGCTTTATTGGAAAATACTCAAACGATTTAGACATTAGACCAATAATATCGTCTATAACGCTACTGGTGGCACTGTCGATGGCCATAAACTTGTTGTGTTTATCAATCCATATGCGTGTTACTTTTGATTTGTTAAAGGCTTTGGGTAGCAGTTCTGAAATGATTTGTTCTTTGATTTCCCCTAGTTGCTTTCGTCCTGGCTTATACCCTTGTTGCTCTTCAATTTTTACTGAACGCTCAGCCACATATTCTTTAACGACTGAAGCCGGTAAAATCTTGCTCGTATGCTTTAAAGCAAAAAAATATTGGCCATTAAGGTCATAGACCAGTTCATCATTATTGAATGGTGGGACCCAGCCCTTTAGCGATATATTACTTTCTACGTCATCGTTAAAAGCTTGTTTTGATAGGCTATTAAGCAGTATTTCCTTGTTGATAACTACATCGTCAATCAATTGAAATAGCGTAATATTTTTGAACCAACTCATTTATTTTCCTTAGAATGAAGTAATCTTTTTAAAGCTATCATCTGAAATCAAATCTACAATATTTAATTGATGTAATACGTCCGGTTCACTTCTTTTAAGTTGAAGAGAGCCATTTAAAATATAGTGTTGGGTGTCCTTTCCAAATAAGGCTTCGTCCCATTCCCCAAACCAGTGTAAACCTTGAGCCAAACGGATTTTGTATTGATCAAATGGCAAGTAAACCCTGATAGCCTGGTTACTTCTAATGAATAAAGTTAAATGAGGTTTATCGGTACGGGTGGTATTGACTCTGATATATGCGTGTTTATCAGAATTGTTTTCAATCCTTACTATGCCATAATTGGACTCTTCCAAAGGGTTGTCGTATCTGACTAAGGCACCGGTGTTTGGCGTAGGCAACTCAATCAATTTATGATTTTCCTTGGACATAAAATTAATCATAATGAGTGAAGCCAAAACAAAAAAACATACAAAAACAATATTTGTAATTGTGTATGAAATCTTTTTAGCATTATATTTAAGGTAGGAATTTATTCTTTTCAGCATAATGTTACTTAATTTTTATTTTTTCGTGCTGCACGCCATTCCCAGGGAGGAATGGGCTGTTTATCATCACTCCACAATCCTCTTTTCTCTGTTTTGGCGGCATTTTCAGCTTCCAAGAACATCAATTGCCTTACATACTTATCGTAGGCCCAGGCATAGCCACTTCTGACCATGTATAAGTTAATATTTGCATCACCATAAAACACGGTGCCTACATAACGGTTATATACATCTTTTTGATGAATTTCTACACTGACTTCTTTTTTATAAATCAAATCAGAAAGATGTTTTTTCGATGCAAATCCATAAGGCATACGTGATTCAGGCGCGTCAATTTGGTCCAGACGTATTTTATAACTTCTTTTATTCGCATCAACAACTGTGATGGTATCTCCATCTGTCACTCCAACAACGTCACCTTTTATCCATTCAGCTAAGGCAATGCAATGAACATTTAATAAAATTAATATAAAAATTGTTTTTATAACATTGACCTTCATTTGTGTTTCTTCCAATAGGGTTCTTTGGGTTCGTTTGGCTGATACAAGATATCTAAAGCAGAGTTTGTCACGATATTCTTTTCCTCATTTTCCACATCGACCTGGCTAGAAGTTTTATTACTAATTTTGCTTTCAGCGGGTTTAATAATTTCTACTGGCTCTGTAGGAGTTTCTTCAGATTCAATAATTTTGGCTTTATGATTATTATCTTCCCATGTATTTAAGGGGCTTAAGTTGATCTCTACCAATCTTGAAAGTTGTTGCCGTAAAATTTCCTTATCTACAAATCCGAATGGACTAACACGTAGAGTTTTAATCTGCGCATCCTCAATAAGGTTTTGTAATTTTTCACCGTCATTTCGCATAATTTCCTTGTCATTAGTTGCAAACTCAACGGCACAGACAAATTCCATATTCTGTTTATCAAATATAGAAAAAAGAAAAAATTGATGTGATAGATTTTTCATTAATTTCTTCTTTTTCTTGATATTTTTAATATGATTGCTTGGTTCAATGATGGTTATGCAAGAGACGTGTGGGAAGATGTGCATTTCAGGAAATGCTTCATTCAGCAGATCAAATAATCTTTTTTCTTTATCTGTCATAAAATCCAAACGGCTTTCTTGGAAATTTTTATTGATAATGGCCAAAATTACTAAAAATATAATAATTGTGACCACCAGAATATAAATCAGATTATCTATCATCGTATTTACTTAAATAAAGCACAGGGATTTTGAATTTTGAAAACCAGGATCTACCATTATTTTGGTGGATGACAATTTTTCATATATTTAGCGGGTATTGAATTGGATTCGACAATGATTTTCCAATCCTCACTGGTTAAATTTTTCCCATAGTTGCAATATCTTGACCAGGCCCGGTCAAAGGGGCTTAGTGTGTTGTTGCGTCTTGCCCTGGACCTGGACCTGGGTGTTGGATTAACTTTGACGTTGTTATAGACCGGTGTACCACCTAACACATGAATATAACCAGGTTGCTTTTCAACTGCCCCAGCTCGTCCCTGATTCCCCCAGGTTACTTGTAGCTGTCGTGTCGTAGCAAGGCTGTTGGAAACATCAAAATCTCGCTCTTCCACTAGAATTACATACCGGTCATACAAGTACATATACCTGGCTTTATTCGCTGCGTTTGGTTTGATAAAAAGTTCATCGTATGCCTTCTCCATTACCTGCCAGATTGAATTCAAACTGGGGTAGCCAGAAAACAAAGATGCGTATTCTTTGTCTAATTGCTCATTGGTTGGAACGGTTTGATAACTGGCACAACTGGCGAGGCTGATGGCAGTAGTCAAGGCCAGTATTGTTTTTTTGATCATTTAGGTTCCCTTTTCAGTAACTTGATGTATTGCGCAACCAGTTCCCGTGTTGTGGTCTGGTATTTGCGTTCTTCTATCCAAAATTCCTTGATTTGACTGCCGACAAGCAGAAAAAACCATTTTCTATAGTGTAAAAGGGAAAACCATTTTCGTTAGTACGACATTTCGCCTAAAAATGGCAAAATGCTCTTCCTTTGAAATTAGATTTATTGATTATCATTGTGTAAGTCAAAATCGTTGGTCTCACAATGTTTAAATTTTTAAATAAAATTAAAGTCAAAAAGCAGTCCGGCAGCGTTATTCAGATAGCGGATGATAATCTTATTGAAGAAATCCCCCGGTACCCACCATTTGTTGAAGGGTTGCCTTTCTCGTCTGTGGACAAGATATTTCACACGCAAGATGAATTAATCCAAAGAATCAAATTGGTTCTTGGTTTTAATGATGAAATGTATGAAAAGCATCTGCTTCCCGTCATTAAAAATTATATTAATTTTGTGCATTTGCTACCTGCATCAGAATCCCATCATCATCGTGGAGCCGGTGGGCTATTTCGTCACGGCTTAGAAGTGGGGTTTTATGCTGCCCAGTTTTCTGAGGGTATGATTTTGTCTAATAACGGGACACAAGAACAACGTAGAAATTCGGAACCACGATGGCGGTTTGCTGCATTTCTAACGGGAATGCATCATGACGATGGTAAACCGGTCTCAGATTTATCCATTACGGATAAAACGGGCAAACATACCTGGCTTCCCTTATCTGAAACCCTGGTTGAATGGGCCAACGAACATAATATCAATAATTACTATATTAGATGGCGCAATAATCGTCACAAGCGGCATGAGAAAATGTCCTTGCAGGTAGCTCAGCGCCTGATACCTAAAGAAACCTGGACATATTTATCTGAGGATGGCAATCACCAGATTGCTGAAATGTTGATTGATGCTATTTCAGGCATGAGTACAACACAACCTCTGGCCAAATTGATGCTGAAAGCGGATCAAGCCAGTGTTGAAAAAGATTTGAAGGAATTCAGGGGGTCGCTGGATAAGTTTACCTATGGTATTCCCATTGAAAGGTATATTTTTGATACGATCCGTGGCCTAATCAATAAAAAGAAATGGAAAGTGAATGAGCTGGGTGGGGCGGTGTGGCATACCAAAGCAGGGACATTCCTTGCCTGGAAACAACATATTGGCCAGTTCAATACTGAAATTGCTGAATTGAAGATACCGGGTATTCCGAAGGATGCTGACGTGTTAGCGGATATACTCATTGAGCGTGATTTGGCTGTACCCAAACCGATACCTAATTCAGATAGTACCTATCGTTATTGGCAGGTAAGACTGAATGTAGATGCTGCGGACCAAAACATTGAAAATACTTCAGTACGGTTAATCCTCCTGCGCATAGAGTCGCCTGGCCTCATATTTTCAAGTGAGCCGACTTCCATTTGTGATGCTATTATTTTGAATAATGATGATAGCCAAGAAGATGTAAGCGGTGACGATCAGGATACCCTCGATCATCAGATCAGCACGGGTGATCAAGAGATTGTCCAGAATGAGGTTAATCTAGCTCAAACCAGTCAAGTGTCGGTTAACAGGGTAGAACCGGTAACTACTGACCTTAATACATCAATCAATAGCGAGTCACAATCTCTTTCAAGCCAAACTAAAGGTTCGGTTAAGCCTGTTAGCGCTGATTCAAGCCCATCAAAACAGGAAGCTATACCGAAGGAACAGGCATTGCCCCAAGTCAAAAAGCAAAAGAAATTGGAAGATTTGCTTAATAATGCCATTAAAAAAACAAAAGTTAATGAACCCGTCTTGTTTGAAGAAAATAAACCGGCTCCACCACCAGTTCCTGTCTCTGTTATTGAAGAAAAGAAGGCTGTAGTCATTGACAATAAACCGGCACCAACCACTGTCAAACCTGTCATTGAACCTATTGCCCCAGGAAATTATTTTCAATCGCTTCTTAATTATTTAGATATAAGACATCCCAACAGTAAAGAATTTATTGAGAAAGGAGTTTCTTTATTAATCAACCGTGAAATTTCCTTGGGAATTATTTTATGTAAGCGGAATAAGGATGTTTATATTAAATATCCTGCTGGTGCTCAAACCCTGGGCGGTTATTTCGGAATATCTGCTTTGGACACGCTTAAAACGTTATCAGGTGATGGTGCCTTAACCAAAGACATTGTGATGGATCGGTTTACCGTCTCGCTGGATAATGAAAAAGTCATGTTACTTAACCCTGCCATTGCCTCACAGATTATCAAAGTGCTGGAAGAAAATGAAGAAAAAATTGAACAATCATTACCTTCAGAATTACAGCTTTCGTCATTAGAAAGTATTAAAAAACAGCAATATTCTGTTTTAAATCAATCAGATGAAAAATTATTCCCCGGGGAATATTTGGAGTGTAATGATACTGACCATTCCAATCTTGAAGAGAAACTTACGGCCAAAATTAAGACCTGTGAAGAGCTTATAGATGATCTGGTTTCGCAAGTTGAGAAGGGGGAAGGTAGATGGGTCAGCCGGTTCAAAATTTCTGAAACACCAGAACATAGGATTATTCCCATGGCTGTCCTGGACGTGATTATTGCGGAACACACGCATATCGCTAAAAGTAATTTACGTTTCAAAATATCTATCGGCTATAAAAAACACTATATTAAAAATAGTGAAATCTTTTTCAAAAAATGAAGGTGAGTCATGGGAATTAAATATGATGCCATTAGCTATGAAATGCCATGGCGACCAAATTATGAATTGAATGCAGCTATTTCCTGGATCGGTGCAACGGGTTTGGCGCTTGGGGTCAATGCATTTACTAGTTTGCCCTCGATGCCATTTTATACTATGGCCATTGTTTCATTGGGTATGGGTTTAACCCAACTTCCGGCAGCCTTAAAACTTAAAAAATTGCAAAACAGTTTGAACGGTAAACCTTTGCAATTCATATCATTAGAGGCAGTTAAGAAAGTAATTAGTAAACACCCAAATCAAATGTGGCTTGGCACCGGTTTTGAATGGGAATCAAGACATGCCCAGCGGGTTTTTGAAATTTTGCGTAGGGATACCAGTGATGTAAAGGGTAGCCTAAATAACAAAAAAAAGAATGAGGAAGATATTGGTCAACGTTGGATACATGGAGTTGAACCCAATGAAATTAATATTTACCAACCCCTGAAACATATACAAGGGCATACGCTTATTGTGGGCACGACTGGCTCAGGTAAAACTCGCTTGTTTGATACTTTCATAACTCAAGCCATTTTACGTGATGAAGCTGTATTTATTATTGATCCGAAAGGTGATAAGGAAATGGCTGATAACGCATTAAGGGCTTGCCAGAGTATGGGGCACCCCGAGCGGTTTATCTATTTCCATCCTGCCTTTGCTGATAAGTCCGTCCGGTTTGATATGTTGCGGAACTTTACCCGTCCCACAGAAATTGCAACCCGTGTGGCTGCCTTAATTCCTTCAGAGACCGGAAATGATGCTTTTAAAGCCTTCGCCTGGCAAGCATTGAATAACATTGTTCAAGGCTTATTGTTAATAGACTCTCGCCCAAGTTTAACCAAATTCAGGCGGTATATTGAGTCCAATGCATCCCCATTAGTTAGTGGTGCCATTGAATCATATTCAAGAAAACAATTTGATAATTATGATGAAATGGTAAGTCCCTACATAGAAAAATTACGTAAAAATACGCAGTTTGAACTTACCGCAAAAATGATTGAATTTTATTTCAATCAAGTACAACCGATTCATCCAAACAGTGACCTGGAAGGCTTGTTGTCAATGTATCAGCATGACGCAACTCACTTTTCAAAAATGATTTCAAACCTTTTGCCTGTGTTGAATATGTTGACTTCGGGAGTAATGGGAGAACTGCTGTCACCCACCGTAGACAATGCGGATGATATGCGTCCTATCTTAGATAATAGGAAGGCAATTAATGACAAGAAAGTGGTCTACATGGGCCTGGATTCACTCTCTGACGCTACTGTTGGTTCCGCTATTGGTTCATTATTGTTATCGGATCTGACCTCAGTTGCAGGTGATATCTATAACTATGGTGGAAACAACAAACCGATTAATGTTTTTGTTGATGAAGCCAGTGAAGTATTGAATGAATCATTTATCCAGCTCTTAAACAAAGGCAGGGGGTCCAACATTCGTTTGTTCGTAGCTACTCAAACCATTGCTGACTTTGAATCACGTTTGGGCAGCAAGCCTCAAGCAATGCGTGTGCTGGGCAATATTAACAATACGATCACTCTACGGATTATTGATAATGATACTCAGGAGTACATCACTAAGAATTTACCCATGACCAGAATCAAGTATGTGATGCGCTCTCAAGATCAAAGTTCACACGCTGATAATCCCTTGAACCACTCAGGAAGCCAGGGTGAACGACTGATAGAAGAAGAGGCTCCTTTATTTCCACCCCAGCTTTTAGGCATGTTACCCAACCTGGAATTTATTGCAAAAATTTCCGGGGGAAAAATAATCAAAGGCCGATTACCAATTTTAGTAGAAGATAAATAAGGAAAATAATATGGGAACTGCTGTAACTTCCATGAAGAATACCAATGCCACCAAAACCAGCAAAAAGCGATCTTTTATGCATTTATCGTCATTGCTGCTGACTGACTGGCCGGCAACTAAACAGATACTTGAAAATTTAAAAACAATTATTGAGGCTGTCTATGCTTCTGACTGCTCCCTGGCCATGGATAAGATCCTTGAGAAGGCATTAACTGCCTATGGGAATTATGTTTACTATGAGAAGCGAAAGCACGAGGATTTACTTAGGCTGAGTGTATTTATTGATGTTTTGATCACTGAAACCTTTGCATTGCTAGATTTGGAGATAATTAATTCCAAGTCTCACGAACTGGTCTGGTCTTGTCAAAGTAAAACATCATTTGCCCTGTGGCGTATTGCTTATGAAAATAACCAATTGGGATTAATTCAGAAACACTTGAGATCAGACAATAATGATTACTTAAGGGATTCCTTATACCGCTTGATTGTTTGCGACCAATTAAAGAGATTATTAAAGGAGGCGAACTATGAAGCAACCATTGTGGGTTCTTGTTCTAATTCTCTGTATTGAAATCATGGTGGTTTTAGTGTTCATCCCCGGCAACATGACTGAAAATATTATTCAGAAGGAAGCGGCCATGATAGATTCAACTATGGGGGTTGAAACCCGGAATATGATTCATCTTAAAGCCCAAAATTGGTACCGGAAAAGTGTGATTGATTCAGGCTTTTATGAATGGTTGCACCACTTATTTATTCCTACCCCCGAACAGAGGGATAAGGGGCATGGAATGAAGGATTTTGGTAAAGGTTATTTTGCATGGATAGAAACCCGGATTGAAGCGTTAACCACCGTGTTTTATCAGTTTTTCACCAGGGTTGCCTTATTTACTATATGGATGCCCTACATGCTGATTATGCTGCTCCCGGCTATGTACGATGGGTATATGACCTGGAGAATAAAATGCACTAACTTTGATTACGTTAGCCCGGTCCTGCATCAAGCAAGTAACAGGGGGGCTATTTTATTAGCATTCATTGTGATCATTTCGTTCTTCTTTCCGTTCGTTGTGCCACCGCTTTTAATGCCAATTTTGATGATCTTGATGTGCATATTAATTGGTATCGGCATATCAAACCTACAAAAACGCTTTTAAATTTCAAAAAAAACGATTCTTAAATCACTCTGTATTCCACCAGAGTGATTTTTTTTTGTGTTTTGTCTGTTTGAAGTATCACCAGGCACCCAAATAGCCAAAAAAAGGCAAAACCCGATGCCAACGAAATTTGCTTTATGGCTCAAAATAGAAACAACTAATTTTTGGAGTCAAAAATGAAACAAGTAATTTTGCCAAAAAGGATAGATGAACCCCCTCATTTATTACTCTGGCGTATGGATGACATTTTACCGTTCATGGTTGCACTGATTATAGGTATTTTGATTCAAAAACTTTTCATATGTTTGGTTTGTGGTGTCGTCATTGGGAAATTCTATACAAAAATTCGTGATGACCACCCAGACGGATTTTTTATGCATTGGATCACTTGGCAAACAGGAATTACTCTCACCAAATGCAGAACGATTATTAACCCATTTATAAGAAGATTGTTCCCATGAAATACCTGAATTTTATCAAGAGCTATGAAGGCACTTTGAATGAAAACAAATGGAGCAGAATAATAATTTCTGCTTTATTGATTATCGCAATTTTATTGGCTTTTATGGCGTTTAATCGGAAAACCATAGTTACGATGCAGCCGATTACTTTAGTTGAGGATGCATGGGTAACGAACAATGATTCATCTATCAGTTACAAAGAGTCCTGGGGTTACTACCTT
>Ga0265293_10010234_pt1 | contig 13166 bp, 10 predicted proteins | sample Munlanlewell138R_FD_192505 | JGI IMG/M metagenome (GOLD analysis project Ga0265293, IMG submission 192505) | Leachate microbial communities from a municipal landfill in Southern Ontario, Canada - Leachate well 138R | ecosystem: Engineered > Solid waste > Landfill > Unclassified | place: Canada... | reverse complement strand
CCCTTTTACGGCACGGTTAGCGCCGAGAACTTTAGCGATAAGGCGTTTTGTATATATTACAAAGCGCCTAAGTCGTACACGGGCGAAGATATAATAGAAATACAGCTTCACGGCGGCTTGAGTGCCGTAAAAGGGGTGCTAAGCCGCATTTATAGCGAGGGTGTGCGCCCCGCCGAGGCAGGGGAATTTACCAAGAGGGCATTTTTGAACGGAAAACTTAGCCTTTCCGAGGCGGAGGGCATTGCCGATATGATAAATGCCGAAAGCGAGGCAAGCGCAAAACAAGCCTACCGCATGTTGGGCGGCGAATTTAGCAGAGGTATAGAGGAGTGCGGCGGTCTCTTGCTAACAGCCGAGGCAACTCTTGCGGCGGTGCTTGACTATCCGGATGAATTGGAAGAGGATACAAAAGAACCGCTGCTTTCCCTTCTGCAAGAGGCGGAGCGGCGGCTTACCAACCTACTAAAAGGGTCAGAAAAGCGGCGCTTTGTTACCGACGGGGCGGCAGTTGCGATAGTAGGACTTACCAATGTCGGCAAGTCTAGCCTATTAAATGCGCTAATTGGCGAGGAGCGAGCCATCGTCACAGACATAGCCGGCACAACACGGGATACCCTTAGGGAGAGTATCGAGGTGGACGGAGTGCGGCTCAACTTTATTGATACCGCAGGCATAAGAGAGAGCGGCGACAAGGTAGAAACCCTAGGAATAGAGCGGGCAAGGCGGGCTATGGATGGGGCGGACTTAATTATATTTGTTGCCGACCTATCCGAACCGGAGAGTGACGAGGAGCGGGAGCTTAGAGCAGAAATTGCCGCTAAAAATAAGATAATTGTAGCAAACAAGGGCGATTTAGCCCGATATCCCCGCCCCAGCGATATAACAATAGAGGCAAAAAACAGCAAAAACATAGATGCCTTACTTGCATTGATATCCCAAAAACTAGACCTTCAAAGCGTTACCCAAGGGGCAGTGCTTACAAGAGAGCGGCATATCAGCGCTGTCAGTGCGGCGCTCCTGTCCGTCCAAAGCGCAATAGCAAACTACTCTTACACAACCGTAGACTGCACCTTAGTGGATATTAGGAGCGGCTACCGTGCGCTTGCCGAACTATTTGGGATAGATGCCGAGGAAAGCGTGGTGGACAAGATTTTTGCCGAGTTTTGCGTGGGCAAATAGAGAATATGAAAAAGAAATTTGATGCAATTATTATAGGAGCGGGTCACGCAGGCGCAGAGGCGGCACACGCCCTTGCCACTTTGGGTAAGGACACGCTTATTATGACAATGTCGCTTGATTCGGTTGCATTTATGGCATGCAATCCCAACATAGGCGGCACGGCAAAGGGGCATTTAGTGCGAGAAATTGATGCCCTTGGCGGAATAATGGGCGAGCTTGCCGACAAAGCGACCATTCAAACAAGAATGCTAAACCTTGGCAACGGACCTGCTGTGCATAGCTTGCGGGCGCAAGTGGACAAAAACTTGTACCACCGATTGGTAAAAGAGCGGCTAGAAAAAACACCAAACCTTACGCTTTTGGAGGCGGAGGCGGCAGAGATATTGTTTGACGGCAAAACGGTAAAGGGGATAAAAACCGCACTTGGCGACAGCTATTTTGCCCCCGTTGTTATTTTGGCAACGGGCGTGTTTTTAAATGCAAAAGTTATCATAGGCGAGTACACAAAAACCGTTGGACCGTCGGGGTTGATGCGAAGCGAAAGCCTTGCGGAAAGCTTGGAAAAAAACGGGCTAAAACTTAGGCGGTTTAAGACAGGCACTCCCCCCAGAGTATTGCGCTCAAGCGTAGATTTTAGCAAAACAGAGCCTCAATATGGCGATAAAGGTATCCCAAAGTTTAGTCTTTTAACAAAAGGCGAAGTTCGCAACGATGCCCTTTGTTATCTAACATACACCAATGAGCAAACACACAAAATCATATTTGCCAACCTTGACAGAGCGCCCATATATAATGGCGGCATATCGGGGGCAGGACCTCGCTATTGCCCTTCGGTGGAGGACAAAGTTGTGCGGTTTAAGGACAAGGAGCGCCACCAAATATTTATTGAGCCGGAAGGCGCAGATACCGAGGAAATGTATGTGCAAGGGCTGTCTACTTCTATGCCGTTTGATGTGCAAGAAAGTATGATGAAAACGATTAGGGGTTTGGAAAACGCACAAATAACCCGTTATGGCTATGCAATTGAATATGATTGCATAGACCCGCTCACAATGCTTGCGACATTGGAGATAAAGGGTTTTAAAGGGCTGTTTGCAGCAGGGCAGATAAACGGCAGTAGCGGATATGAGGAGGCTGCAGGGCAAGGACTGATTGCCGGCATAAATGCGGCACGGTTTTTGGAGGGGAAACAAGGCACAATATTAAGGCGGGATGAGGCGTATATAGGCGTGCTTATTGATGACCTTGTAACAAAAGGCACTAACGAGCCGTATCGTATGATGACATCTAGGGCGGAGCATCGCTTGCATTTGCGTCAAGACAATGCGGATATTAGGTTGGGAGATTTAGGGGTAAAGTTGGGGCTAGCGGGAGAGGAGCGCCAAGCGCTTTATCAAGCGAGAAAGGCGAAAATAGCCAAACTAAACACCTTGCTAGATAGAGCCTATTCCCCCGAACGACTTAGCGCACTATGCGAAAAAGCGGGAGAGCCGCTGCCTTCAAGCGGCATAAAGGCAAGGGATTTTCTTAAAAGACCACGCATCACAGCGGAACTATTGAGCGAGTTTTTGGAGGAATTTAAGGATGTTCCCAAAGAGGAATTAAAATATTTAGAAACAGAAATCAAATACGAAGGTTATCTTGCCAAACAACAGAGGGCGATAGCCGAGGCGGTAAAAATGGAGGAAGTGCCTCTTTCTCCCGATATTGACTATCTCAATATAGACGGATTGCGGCTTGAGGCAAGGCAAAAGTTTGATAAGATTAAGCCGCTAACTTTAGCGCAAGCCTCACGGATAAGCGGGGTAAGCCCGGCAGATATAACGGTGCTTATGCTGCATATAAGAAAGAGCCAATCAAACAAAAACAAGCCCCTATAGCAATTTACTAAAAAACAGCCAAATAGAATAAATCCATTTAAAAGCCGCTTTTTAAAAAAAGCGGCTTTTGGTTAAAGTGAAGCTCTTGTTGCTTTAAAAAACCCCTATGGCATAAAGTTAGCGCTTACTTCACGCAGATTGCTGATAATTTCAACCGACAAGCCCTCTTTGGAAAGTCTGGTAAAAAATCGCCGCTCAATTTCTGTGGACACAATTGCACGGGTGAAAGAGATTGTTGTCTTTCCCTCATAGCTAACCAAACCAATGTTTTTTGGCGCTTTGAATGACACATTTGGGTTGAATGCAAAGCTGTCCAAATATTCCTCTGTGCCGTCCGGCATAGTGGCGATGCCAAGGTTAGATACTATCATAGTTTGCTTAGTCTCTCCGCTGAGCAATTTTCCCAATTTGATAAAAAAGGACTTGAGCGCAAGCGGCATAATCTTCATATACCATTTAAGCCCCATAACGGTGGCAAGACTTAGTTTTTCTTCCAAGCCTTCCTTGTCTAGCTGTGCCTTTAACTGCTCCTGAATATGCCTGCAATAATCCCTTAAAGTTAGCGGCAAGCGGTTTGGGTTTACCGAACACCGCACAACCGTGGTAAAGTTGTTTAGCGTAGAGCTTTTAAAAAACCGCCTAAGGTCAACAGGAATCATCACCACCAAATCGTGCTTATGGTTACCTTGAGGAAGTGTTTCGGCAACCGAAAGCAGTGCGTTTGCGGCAACAAGAACGGTCACCGAGCATTTATATTTTTTTGAAAGAGCGGCTAGTTCCTCCGCAATAAGATTGCCTTGTATTAACCCGTAGCCCAACCCTCTAAACTTTTTTCCCCTAATCTGCACGGCGGTTGTGCCGGCAAGCCTTGCAATTGCCCCGCTGGATATACGGAGTTTTTTTGCGTGTTTTACAAAGGAGTCCTCCTGTTCCTCAACTAGCGGCTCATCTTCGGCAAGCTTAATTTTTTCGTCTGGCAAGAGCGCAATCCCTGTTTCTCGAAGATATTGAAAAACCAGCGCTTTCATAAATTCCATTGCACCGCTGCCGTCACATAATGCGTGAAAAAAGTCGGCTGAAATCTTTCTTTTGAAATAACAAATCCTAAATAAAAAATGGTTGTTTTGGGAAAAGTTTATCTTTTGGTGGAGTATCCCGTTGTCACGAAAGACCAAGGGTTTGTGTTCATTATCGTCAAAATAATAGCGGAAAAAACCGCTCCTAAGCTGCACTTTAAAAGAGGGGAATCGGGGCAAAATGTTTATGACGGCGGCTTGCAAAAGCTCCTCATCAATATGCGATTTTAACTCTGCCGTAAGTCGGAACAGGCTTTGGGTTGCGGGGGTTATACTCATAGGGTATATTACCGCAGAATTGTCCATTCTGTACCATTTATCCAGCGTTAAGTCCTTTTTTATCACAAAAACTCCTCGTTTAGTAATCAATTAATTATACTTTAATAAGTTATATTAGTCAATGATAACAATATAATAATAAAAGAGGTAGAATATGGAAGAAAATGTTTACAAAGGGCATACGCTAAACTACGCTGGCGGAACAATCACCTTGACGGGAGTTAAGGATGTAAAGAGCTTTGAGGAGCGGGAAGTTAGTCTTATTTTAGAAAATAACGGTATGGTAATAAAGGGCAGAGAGCTTACCGTATCCGAACTTAACTTAAAGAGCGGGTTTGTAAAAATAAGCGGAACTGCGGAGAGTATTGCATATAACGGCGGCGGCACAAAAGAACCTATGTTAAAAAGACTGTTTAAGTGAGAGGAGAGGAAATTTATGCCGTCCTAATCTTTATTATGGGCGGTTTTTTGGCATATCTTGTTTACGAGCTTGTTCGAGCATTGCGCCCTGCTAAGTTTGGGGTGGTTTCGCATATAACCGATGCAATCTTTGCAATATTAGCGGCGGTGTTATTTGTCGCAATTTCACACTTTTTATTTTTGGGCAAAATTAAGTACTTTACCTTGCTTTGTTTTGTGTGCGGAGGGGTTGCGGCACGCCTTACTATAAGGCAGCCAATTAGAAAGTTTGTTTTTTTTATCAAGCACCTGTATAAATCTTCTCAACAGACAAATACTAACGACACCATAAAGGAGGAAATAATGGCAAACCAAAAAAACAATCAGAACAATCAAACACAAAATAACCAGCAGGGAAACCAGCAAAACAAGCAACAGAACAAACAGCAAGGTACAGAAAGGGCTCAAAAGTCTAAGTCAACACGCACCACCAAGGGCTAACAAAAAATTGGATGCCTTTGGTCTTGATTTGGCTAAAAGGCTTTCCCATGTATAACAAAGAGAGGTAAATAATGAAAAACAAAAAAATGAAGAAATCCAATATGAATCGTTTATCAAAGGGTTGTGGCTGTTGTAGCGAACGGGCGTCTTATGACGAGTTCGAAACAGAAGAGCAGGCAAATCACAAGATGATAGATACGGATGAAGATGAGTACGGCTGTAAGTAGTATGGATAAAAAGGAAGTAATAAGAGAGCTGTACAAAAACGCACAAATGGGCGTAGATAGTATAGAAGTAATAAAAAACTATGTCGAGGACAGGCCTCTTATCAACATTCTCAATAACCAAAAGCGTGATTATCAAACGATTTCGGACGAGCTTGAGCAAGAAGGGGCAAAAGAAAATATCGATTTGAGGACTTCGCCATTAAAAAATAAGGCAAAAGTCTGGGGCGAAATAGTAATAAGCACAATCAAAGACAAAAGCCCCTCTAAGATAGCCGAAATAATGATGCAAGGCGTAAATATGGGAATAATCGGGCTATCCCGCATAGAAAACCGCTATGAAGGCGAGCGTGACCCCTATATAGACAAACTACAAAACCTTTACAAAGCCAACTTGGAAGCCTTCCGCCCTTTTTTATAAAAAAAACGGAGCGCAAAGTTAAACAAAAATTGGTAGTCGCTTTAAAAAGCAACCGTTACCGCAAGCGTTAATTTTCAAGACAGCTTGCGGTAATTTTTTTGCGCTCCGTATTTTTAATATGGATTTCTTTTAATATAATTAGGGAACTTGTGCTTTTTAGTTCCCTAATAACCCTCCTTTCTCATATTTTCCTTTTATAATCAAGTTATAACATAATTCTATCGTTACTTTGTTAACATTCAGCCGTTAGTTTCCCCCTTATAGAGTTGTTAAAACATAGGGCGCAATTTTAATATAGTGTGGTAGCCGCTTAAAAAACCACCGTTACCGCAAGCGTTAACTTTTCAAATTATCTGCAATTAATTTTTGCGCCTATGTTTTAACTATCCGCATCTTTTTGTGTTTTTTGGGTGTCTTTGAACGGCTAGCGGGGCTTGCAAGCCCAAATGCTCCCTATCGTACCGCTTGTACGATTTCGGGAGCATTTCCGTTCAAATTCACCTCAAAAACCATCCAAAAAATCTGCTACTGCCGCACATTATCCAACTTTAAACAGAGTTTGCGGAACGCAACAATATTTATGAAAGATTCTATAAATAAAACATCCAAATGGGGGAAACAGAATGGTAGCCTGTTCACTACAAACAAATGGTTATCGACAAACCCTATAAAAGGTGGAAAGTTATGAGAAAGAAGGGGGTGAAAGGGGGAAACAAAGAGTATGTTTCCCCCTTGTATTTTCCGACCAAACGAAAATTGGCGGCTTATATTTTTGATTGCGCCAATTTTGTCGGACTTAAACGGTGTTCGCTATCAGCTCCCGTATTATAATGTTATACCTCAAAACGAAAGATAAGAAAAAGCAAGAAAGATAAAACTCAAAGAAACCCATATATAATATAAATCAAAAGACTTTTACCCCTCCAGACGGGAGGGGATAGAGGTAGGTAATATTACATATAACGATTGTGGGGAGGGGTGGAGTTGCGGGTCAAACGCCGCCTCGGAAAGGGCGTTTGTCGGCTTTTTTGTATTACTTTTTTGCCCGAACTGCAAAAAAGTATATCCCATATAAATACAAAAGAAGTTTTTAAAGTTTTCGCTATCCGCATTGGCACACTATATAATAAAATTAAATCAGCTCTTTATCTATTATAAAAGCTATCATCTACCTTTAACAAAAACTAATATTGACAACACAAGGGCGAAAAGATATAATAAAATTAGCAATATGCTAATATGGGGGAGTGTTGCCGCCCAACCTTTTTGACGGAAGGGTGATTAATTGTTTTGAGTGTGGGGGCGAGTTTAATTGATGAAAAGTTTTTGTATGCAGTATTTTAAAATGGAAGTGGCTGTGGCACCGCCTTTTTGGTGAGATTCTGGCAAGGGTTGTTGGCGGTAATGCCCACTATGCCCTTATGCCCTCTTGGTAAGAGGTTTATTGGCAATATTGCTACCTCATTTTTTGGTGAAGTTTTGGGCAAGAAGTGTTTGTGGTGAGTTTATCTGTAAATTTAGCTTTGCAATTTTGCAGAGGTCTTATTTTAATTTAAGATTATAATAGTAACCCTAAGCTAAATTTAAGGCGCTCAAGGCTTTCTTGTTTGCCTAGGATATCTAGCATTTCTATTGCGCCGCCAGGAGTTATGGCTTGCCCTGTTGCGCCAACACGCACCACCCAAAACATCTGCCCTTTTTTCAAGCCCAATTCTTCGCACTTTAATATTAAGGCATCGGATATTGCTGTTTCGGAAAAGTCGGTTAAGGCGGAAAGAGCGGATATTGCACCCTCTAAGGCGGTTTTTGCAATGGGATAGGTGATTTTGTTTTTCTTGTGCAAGAATAGCTCGGTGTCAAAAGCGCCAAACTCTGTGATAAATTTAACTTTGTCGGGAATCTCGCCAAAGATATCTATGCGAGTGTGCAGTAGGCGGTTGAACTTATCATAGTCATATTTTCCTTTTATAGCAGAGCTATCATAATAGGGAGCAGCCTTTTTTGCAAAATCCTCGGGGGATAGCTCTTTAATGTACAAGCCATTTAGCCAACGCATCTTATCCTCGTCAAAAATACTGCCGGAGCGGCTCAATCCCTCTACGCCAAACAGGGCGATAAGCTCGTCCATTGTAAACTTTTCCTCGTTGTTTTTTGGACTCCAACCAAGAAGTGCAATATAATTTATTACTGTATGGGGGAGGTAGCCTTTGGCAAGAAAGTCCTCAAAATTAGCATCGCCGTAGCGCTTGCTAAGTTTTCGTTGTGCGTCCTTCATAATTGGAGGAAGGTGAATATATTGTGGGGGCGTCCAGCCAAAACTATTGTATATCAAGTTATATTTTGGGGTGGAGCTTAAATATTCTGTGCCACGAATAACATGGCTGATTTGCATTAGGTGGTCGTCCACCACATTGGCAAAATTATAGGTGGGCATTCCGTCCGACTTGAGCAGCACATTGTCCTCAAGGTCGGCAGTATCCACGACTATTTCACCATAGACAAGGTCGGTGTAGGCGGTTTTTTCCGAAAGCGGTATGTTTTGCCTTATCACAAACGACTCTCCCGCTGCTATGCGCAAAGCAACCTCTTCTTTAGAGAGGCTAAGACAGTGCTTGTCGTACTTGCGATTGCCGTTTTCATCCGTCAAACTCTCTAGCCGTGCCTTGTCGCAAAAACAAGGATAAGCCCCGCCCAGCGCTACCAGTTCTTTTGCGTAACGCAAATAAATCTCTTTGCGCTCACTCTGCACATAGGGCGCAAACGCTCCGCCGTTTAGCGGACCTTCATCCGTGGTTATGCCAGCGGCACTAAGCGTGCGATAGATAAAGTCCACCGCTCCGGGAACTTCTCTTTCGCTGTCGGTGTCCTCTATGCGAAGGATAAACTTGCCGTTATTTGCCCGTGCAAAAAGATAGGCATATAACCCTGTGCGGAGATTGCCAATGTGCATAAACCCTGTTGGGCTGGGAGCAAATCTTGTTCTTACTTCTTTCATATATTAAGTCCTTAAAAAATCGTTTATTTAGCGAGGGTTTTGTTTTTTGGGGTTTTTAGTTGCAATTAATATAAATATCCAAATTGGCTATTAGGCATACCAAAACAGCTAACTTAGCAACCCGTTTGTGCGCAACATTATTAATTGTTTTTGCTGGGTGAAAAGTTTATTTGAGTTTTTCCATTAACTCAAAGATTCTTTGCAAGTCGTCGCTTGTAAAGTAATCTATGTAAATGCGTCCTTTGTTTTCGTTGCCCACGGCGGTCACCTTGGTGGAGAAAATACGCTTCATATCGTCTACTAGGTTGCGCATCTCTAACGAAATACGGCTGCGGGTGTCCGCATCCATTTTTTTGGGGCGTAGTTCGGGGTAGAGGTAGTACCTTACCATTTGTTCAAGGTCACGCACAGAGAGTTGCCCGTCCGCCGCTTTGTAGGCAAAGTCAACTTGCACTTCGGTATCGGTTATTGGCACAAGTGTTCTTGCGTGTCCTGCCGACAATCTGTCCCTGCGGACTAGCGTCTTTACTTCCTCGCCAAGAGATAAAAGACGCATAGAGTTGCCTACACTGCTTCTTGCTTTGCCTATTCTTGCGGCAAGCTCCTCTTGCGTTAGATTATACAGAGTCATTAGCTCCTTTAGCGCCTCCGCCTCCTCAATGGCGTTTAAGTCCTCACGCTGTAAGTTTTCAATTAAACTTATCTCCCGTATCTTTTGCCCGTCCAACTCTTTTATAATTGCGGGAACAGTTTGCAGTCCAAGCTGTTCTGCGGCACGGTAGCGGCGCTCACCCGCAACTATTTGGTAAAAATCACCTTTTTTAATTAGGATAAGCGGCTGTATTATCCCGTGAATTCTTATAGAGTCCTCAAGTTCTTTCTGCTCTTTTTCGCCAAAGTACTTGCGGGGCTGTTCGGGGTTGGGGCGCACCTTTGACAGCTCCAAATTATATATTTTTTCCCCGTCAATAATCTCGGACGGAGCAGCAATAATTCTTGCATCCTCTATGTTTGCCAGCAGCTCGCTCAAACCTTTTCCTATTCTCTTTGCCATTTCTGGAGTTCTCCTTATGTGAGGGTTATTACAATGTTTCCCTTTGCAGGGGTTTTTTATCGTTTATGGTCAGTTATTTTTTGCTATTCTTTTGCCTAGTTGCACAAGGTGTGGGCGCTGTCTTTATTACGGATATCAAAGAGCGCTCATACTGCCCGTCTAGCAAAAAGCTTTGCACTTCCTCCACCTTTCCGCCGTATTTTGCAAGAACGGGGGTTGCTGCGGCAATTTCCTCGTCCGCTATACCCTTGTAAGCTATGAGTTTCCCGTTTAGCTTTAATAACGGAAACGCATATTTGATAAGCTCCCCAAGCGGTGCAACAGCCCGTGCGGTTGCTATGTCGAAGTTTGCTGCAAGCGCTCCCGCATCCTCTGCCCGTGTGTGCAGCGCCTTTGCGTTGGCAAGAGCGAGGGCGGCTATCACTATTTCCAAAAAGCGCACCTTTTTCCCCGTGCCGTCAATGAGGGTAACGGTTATATCGGGTCTGGCAATAGCCAAAGGCAACCCAGGAAAGCCTGCTCCGCTGCCAATATCTATTATTGATGCGTTTTGCGGTATCAGCTTTGAGCCGCAAAGACTGTCTGCAAAATGCTTGACTGCAATGTCGTGCGGCTGTGTGATTGCCGTAAGGTTGAAAAGCGCATTGTATTCAAGCATCAACTTCGCATAAGCGTCAAACTTATCTAGCGCCGATTTGCTTAGCCCTAGCGCATCCAATTTCTCCCGAGGGAGAAAGCCGTCACTCATATACATCTCCAAAGCAAGCGCTGCCAACAAACCAAAACCTTGCTGCGATTCCCAAGCGATACTAGTTGTTTTGGTACAGATTTGGTAGCTTAGTGCAACGCAAAAGCCACATTTTATAGCTAAAAACAGTATAGCACTTTAATTTGGCTCTTGCAACAAAAATTTCCAAAACATCAAAAAGACCGTGTTAAGCGCCGATTGTAAATTGAATTGCAAAAAAAAGCGTACTAAGAGTGAAAAACAAGGATATTAGGGAATATAAGTCAAAATTTGCCCTCGTGCGTGCGTGCAGGCGTGCGTAGTATATATAATATAATAGTATTTATATACTATACATTATTTAAAAAGTATGGTATAATAATCAATGTTAATAATTAATAAAATAGGAGCAAAAAATGACCGATAGGATAGAAAAATGCTACGACCAAGAGACAATTCAGGTCTTGGAGGGCTTAGACCCCGTTAGAAAGCGCCCGGGGATGTATATCGGCAGTACCGATACCAAAGGCTTGCATCATCTTGTAACCGAGATTGTGGATAACTCCATAGACGAGGCGCTTGCAGGGTTTTGCACCAAGATAGAAATTATCATTCTTGACAACGGAGCTTGCCAAGTATCCGACAACGGCAGGGGAATTCCTACCGGCATTATTCCCAAAGAAAATAAATCAGCCGCCGAAGTTGTACTCACCAAACTGCACGCAGGCGGCAAGTTTGGAGGGGGAGGATACAAGATTAGCGGAGGGCTACATGGTGTTGGCTTGTCGGTGGTAAATGCGCTGTCGGAATTTTTGATTTTAGAAATAAAGCAAAACAATAATATTTACCGCCAGACCTACAAGCGTGGCATCCCCGACTGCCCCCTAACCGTGGAGGGTAAAATGGAAGAAGGGCAGGAAACAGGCACGACAATAACATTCTTTCCCGATGACCAAATATTTGAAACGACTGATTTTCAATATGATGTTATGCGCATCCGCCTTAGGGAATTGGCTTTCCTCAACAAGGGATTGCAAATATCCATAGAGGACAGACGAGAGGGGCGGGAGAAAAAAGAGGTGTTTCGCTATGAGGGCGGCATTGTGCATTTTGTAGAGCATCTCAACAAAAACAAGGAGGCGCTATTCCCCGAGGTTCTTTATATTGAGGACAATGTAAACGATATTCAAGTGGAATGCGCCATACAATACAATTCCACCTACAACGAAACAATTCTTGCCTTTGCAAACAACATAAACACCGAGGAAGGAGGCACGCACCTAGACGGTTTTAAGGCGGCTCTCACCCGTGTGATAAACGACTACGGGCAAAGCAGCAAAACGCTCAAGGAAAGCGAAAAGCTAACCGGTGACGATGTGCGTGAGGGGATAACGGCTGTATTGTCCATAAAGCACCCAGAGCCGCAATTTGAGGGGCAAACTAAGACAAAACTTGGCAACAGCGAGATGCGCACGATAGTAAGCCGCATTATAGTCGCCAAAATGGGCGAGTATTTTGAGGAAAACCCTAAAGTCGCAAAAGAGCTAATACTTAAGGCAATCACCGCTCAAAGAGCCCGTGAGGCGGCAAGAAAGGCACGGGAGTCCTTCCGCAAAGGAGTTATGGAAAGCACAACTCTTCCCGGCAAGCTTGCCGACTGCACAAACACCGACCCGCTCAACTGTGAAATATATATAGTTGAGGGCGACTCGGCAGGCGGCACGGCAAAGCAGGGGCGGGACAGGCAAATACAAGCGATACTTCCCCTTCGTGGTAAAATTCTCAATGTAGAAAAGGCACGCCTGCACCGCATTTTGGATAATGAAGAAATCAAGTCTATGATAAAAGCCTTTGGCTGTGGCTTTAAAGATGAGTTTGACTTATCCAAACTTCGTTATGACCGCATAATTTGTATGACGGACGCAGATGTGGACGGCAGCCATATTAGAATACTGCTTTTAACATTCTTTTTCCGCTTTATGCGCCCATTGGTAGAGGAGGGGCATGTGTATATTGCACTTCCGCCGCTGTACAAGATGTCCAAGGGCAAAGAGGAGCACTATTTTTATTCGGATGAGGAACTTAGAGGTTTTCAAGAAACCGCTGTGGGCAAATACGACTTGCAGCGCTACAAGGGCTTGGGCGAGATGAATGCGCAGCAGCTATACGAAACAACAATGGACCCCGAAACAAGGACGCTCTTGCAAGTTACAGTAAACGATGCAGAGGCGGCGGACGAAATATTCACTCTGCTAATGGGGGAACAGCCCGAGCTTAGGCGGACTTTCATAGAACAAAACGCAACATTGGTAAAGGAGCTTGATATATAATATGGAAAAGAAAAGATTAGAGTTAGAGCGCATTCAAGAGTTGCTAGCCAAGACAAAAATCGTACCAGTAGAAGTGCGTGACGAAATGGCAAAATCCTTTA
>Ga0265293_10010233_pt1 | contig 13166 bp, 20 predicted proteins | sample Munlanlewell138R_FD_192505 | JGI IMG/M metagenome (GOLD analysis project Ga0265293, IMG submission 192505) | Leachate microbial communities from a municipal landfill in Southern Ontario, Canada - Leachate well 138R | ecosystem: Engineered > Solid waste > Landfill > Unclassified | place: Canada... | reverse complement strand
TCTTTTAAATCTCCATATTTATATCTTATTCCCTGTAGTTTTGGAGTCCATATTCGTTCAGGATAGCTGTGGGAAAACTTTTTATCTACTCGTCTCCAGTTTTCATCTTGTCTATAGTAAGGCCATAATGAATATGACGGAGGAGGATTTAAAGGTTCTCCTCCAACCCTTTCCTTAAAATGTATGTCAGCCCAAGGTAAATTAGGTTGTATTTGTTTTTTGAGCTCATCAATATCTTCTGAAATTTTACATGTAAAGGCGTAGTTAAAAACTTCCCACATTCCTATTGAAATATTTATTGCTTGCCATTTATGTGGCTTAACAATTTTTCCATTTTCTTTTAAATATCTTGCAGTATCTTTTAGTACATCTTGAAAATTATTATACATTATCTTCCTCCTCCCTTTTTTTCAAATAAGTCATCATATATTTCTTGGTCTAATTCTAATCCTGGTAACATATCATAAAGTTCATTATTATCAACTAACTCTATTTCATTATTTAAAATCCTATCAAAATTAAATGTAGCTCTTTGTTGTACTGCATAATTATAAACTTTACGATTCTCAATGTTCAAATCAAAATTCTTTAAGTATCTGTCCTTAACTCTTTTTTGCCATCTAGTATATTCAGTTCTATTCATAAAATTAATAATAGTTTTCTTATCATAAGTCATAGCTAGCCATAAATGACACCCGATTACTGATTGATATACTGCATCTATACTCCAATAAATTGTTAATTCTTCAAAAGGAATACCTACTTCATTGCATATCTTTTTTAATATTAATTGTATAAATACCATATCAGCATATAATCTCTGAGCTATTTCATTTGCTCTAGTTCGTATAAAAACTATCCATCCTTGAGTGGGGGATTGTCCTATAGATAAATATTGTAAACAAGCTCCAGTTCGATTCATACGACTATCAAAGTTTAAGGCTAAGGATACTACATAATTTTTACCTTTAGGTTTCATATTTTTATAATAATGTAACCTAGCAATAAATTCTTTTGCATTATCTTCTAACCAGTATAAATTAATCAAATTTCTAAATTTCATTTTAGTATATCCAATATATCCTAGATTAATATCTTCTATCTGTGGGTTTTCTATTTTCATTAGACAATTAAAATAATGAGCATTAGATGAAATATGTTCTGGATTTCCTCTAAAAGCCTGATGATTAAGTTTTTTCCAAGCATTACCAAATGATATTCCTTCTGTATATAGTCCATACTTCATTCATTAATACCCGCTTTCTTGTCTATGTTGATTTATTGAATTTTTATCCATATAAGCTTCATATAACGAATCCGGAAGAAATCCTGCAGCTATAGCAAATACAATAAAGTAATCCCAAGTTGAAGATAAAGAAGTATAAAATTTATTTATATACACTTCTTGTAATGTTTGTTTCCAAGCTTTATTCTTTAATAAATTTACTGTCATTCCTAATTGTGTTAAGAATCTTAAAGCAGCCCATTCTATAGTCATATCCTTGTCAATATCATTTCTCATAAATAGTATATCCCACTTATCAAGTATCTTACAGTTATCTGAAGTAAAAGAATCCAAAGATAGCCCCGATAATATAGTAAATTCTACTAAAAAATGCAATACATCAGAAATCTCTTCCTTAAACTCTATTGTTCTTATTCCTGACATAAAGTAAACCTGTAAAGCCTCAGCTATTTCTTCTGTTATTCTCCACGCAAAATCCCTTAATCTAGCTTGTCCTTCAAAACTATTAATATCCACAGGAACCTTATCGGTTTGAAGTAATCCATTTTTCTTTTCAATAGCCTCATACTTTATCATTAATTTCTTTTGTTTTTCAAAAATTTTAATTAGTCTATCCTCAGTTACTTTCATTTTATTTCCCCCTATCTATTTATTATAATTTCTTTAATTTTAGCTAATTCTTTAAATAGTTTTTCTTTATTCATTCTTTTCCTATTTCCTTTTATAAGATAATTTACAATATCTTCTATTTCCCCAAAGTAATTATTATATTCCTCTAATGTAGCCTCATAAGCAATTAAATCAGTATCTATTCGTCTGTTAGTTTCGCATGAGTAATAATATAAACTTTCTACATATTCAGCTACATCATTTCCTAATATGTTATTAATTAACCTAATAATTTTTTTAGGAGAATCAATATATTCAATAGAATCGTCTATCAAAGTTACTTTTTTTATATCATCATAATGGGTCATTATTTTCCTCCTTATTTCTCATAATACTATCATAAGCTATTAATAAAGTTTTAACATCCTCCTCTTTATCCCCTTTATAATTATAAAGGATTGAATATGGGGTATAATTATCAATATCTTTTAAAATAATATCTACATAATAGTCATAGATAAGTTTAATTTGTTTTTTATCTGCATATTGATTTCTTTTGTGGTATTCTTTAGTTATGGTATATAAATCAGTCATGCAGAATATTACTAAAGGTTTTATTTGTTTAATTAATTCAGATAAAATCCCTCTTTGATTAAATGTAAGTCCAATTCTTCCCCTTACCACAGGTCCATATACTAATTCAGAAAAATATAGTCTATCCCATATAACCTTTCTAGTGTCATGGGACTTTAAATATTCAATTACATCATCATAAAATGTAACTATTGATTCTTCCATATGTTCTTCATCTGTGGGTTCAAATTTTAATGGAGCTTTAGTTAGTTTTAATTCTTTAACTAAATAATTAATTAATGTTGTTTTTCCTGAATTATCTGGACCTTCTACAATAATCATTATATTCCTCCTTAATCTCTTAATGGGAGAACTATTCCCATCTCCTCTTGATGTAATGCTGCAAATCCTTGTCTAATTGTGATTATACTATAAGGGTCTCCATACTTATATAACCAATCTTCAAATAATTTAGCAAGTTCTGCAAATTGTTTTTCTTTACTTTTTTCCGGAATCTCCGGTACTGTGATATCAACTTCCGTATTTAATAAAGGAATTAAATAATCCTTAACTATACTTTCTCCGTAGGCCAGATTTGGAGCCCATTTTCCTCCTAATTCTTCCACATATTTTACAGTACCTGCCCAAGATAATTTTTTAACTACATGATATCTACTGTGGAGTGGAGTAGACGGGTTTAATCCTGTATAAGCAGATATGTGATTAAAGTGAGCTCTTACCCCTTCACTTGGAGTATCAAATGTTTCATGGTCCTCAGGCTTGTCCCCTGTGGGACTACCAATTTTAATTCCTGCCCAGTTATTTTGTTCCGGCTTTACAGCTCCGGTATATTTTCCAAAATTAGTTTCTTTAGCAGCTTGTGCATATAATACTTCAGGTCTTATTGTAGTTAATAATCCATAATAATGATAAATATCTGCTATATCAATAAATCTTTTATGAGCTCCCCGATTTGTAGCCCATTGTTTCATTTGTTCTATGGAGGATAATGTAGTTCCTACTATAGGTGTCATATTAGTTGAACGAGGTTCTAAGTTCATTGCCATAGAAATTCCTTCCCCCATTGCTTTTACCAATTCTTCTTTAAATAAAGAGTTCTCATTTAATAGTCGGGAGTCTACTTTATTAGTAATAAATCCATTTTCTAGTAATACTGCTGGCATATGAGTTTCTCTTAATACATAAAAATTCTCTTCTTTTTTTCCTCTTATTGTTCTACCATATTTAGCCCATATCTCGGATACATTACTATAAATAATTTCTTGTATTGCTTTTGTTACAAAAGGTGCAGTAGGATAAACATAGTCTTCATATCCATTAGCCTCCTTGTTATCACTTCCGTTAGAATGTAGACTAATAAATAAATCAGCTTTCCAATTATTAGCCATTTTTACTCTGTCTGCTAATGACACATATCTATCAGTTTCTCGGGACAACATTATGTTACACTTATAGTTGTCCAATAAATAGTCTTGTAATTTTATCCCTAATATAAGATTAATATCACTTTCTCTTATACCATTTCCCATAGCTCCGGGGTCACTTCCCCCATGTCCAGGGTCTAAAAAGATTTTCATTTTTATTCTCCTTCCGTAAAATTATTTACTTAATATGTGAACCAAATTCTAACATAATATCTCTAAAGTAAGTCATATCCAATCCTCCGTTTAAAAAGCTTACTCTTTCAGCTGCTCTTTCCTGCTTAGTATAAGTACTTTCTGTTATAAAATGATTTTTCATATCATAATGACCTACTAAAAATAACTTATCTTTTTTAATATACACATACATATCTCTTCCCCCTTCCGTAAAATTATTTAATATTTATAATTATATTATATCAAATAGTTATTCTAAATTCAACTTTAATCATTAAATATAATATATTTATTGTCTTGTATATATCTACTAAAATCTTGTTTTTCAAGTACTGAATTATAGATATGTTGGTCAATACTATTTTTAGCTAACATAATATAATAAATTACTTTATCACTTTCTTGACCTATTCTATGAATTCTATCTTGACATTGCACAAAGTCATCATATCTGTGGGAAAGTGAATGAAATATTCCTACATTTGCAGCATGTAATGTTATCCCTAATCCCTTTGATACTTGCATAATCATTACTTTATAATTCTCATCATTCTGAAATAAATTTCTATATTTATCAGAGTCCTTGTCTTTTGTTTTACCATATATGGCTAAAGGGTTTAAACCAGCTTTTGTTAATCGGTCTTTTAATTGTACTAACTCCCATATATATTTTACATATATTACAACTTTACTTCCTTCTTCAATTTTTAATTGAGTAAGTTCTGTGGTAGCTTCTATTTTTTCATAGTCCCCTATCGGCATTGTGAATCTATCTTCTCCTTCAGTTCTAGTAATAAACCCCCCTGCAATTTGTTGAAGTCTTAATGATTTTACTAATGCAATTTCAGCTGTAAATTCTTCCTTTTCTAATTCTACTATCATGTTATCTCTCATATCTTTATATATTTGTACGGTTCGTTCAGTTAAATCCACAGGTACTTTTACAAATATCTTTTCAGGTAAATCTAAGCATTCTTCCTTTCTCATCCTAATTGCTATTTGATGAACCCCTTGTGCTAATAAATCTAAATTCTTCCATCCTATAACTTGATAGTTACCAAACCCCCCATATACAGCAAACTTTTCCTTAAATGATTTATACACAGTCCCAAATATCCTGTGGTCTAAAAATCTATATTGTCCGAATACATCTAAAGGATTTTTAGTTATCATCGTTCCTGTTAGGATTAATCTATGATTAGCATTTTTACTAACATTGTGTGCAGCTCTTGAACGAGCTGAATTATTTGATTTAATTAGTTGAGACTCATCTGCAATAATCGCTTCGGGATTAAATCTTTGAATTGCTTTATAATAATAATCTAGTTTTTTACCTTGTTTATTTTTTCTAATTGATAATGAATCATAAGTCATAATAATAATATGAAGTATATCTTTTTCTTGCTTTGAATTTTGTATAGCTTCTTCAAGTATTTTTAATCTTTGTTCTTTTAGTCCTGTAATTCTATATATATTTCTAGGGATATCGTGAGGCATATGCAACTCAATTTCTTCTTCCCATATTCCTAATACTACCTTGGGTGCTAATACCAGCACCCTAGATAGTTTGTCTCTTAAATACCTTGCCCCTAGATTGTCAATAGCAATTTTGGTTTTTCCTAATCCAGGGTCAAGCAATAATGCAGTATTAGGTTGAGTAATACATTTTTGAAGTGCAACTACCTGATGTTTATATGGTTTAGTTTTAAATGTATATCTCAAAGTTTATCGCTCCGTTCTATCTTATTGTTTCTATAATATAATTTTCACTATTTACATTTATATATAATACTAAGGTTTTTTCATCTTTTGCTTTTCCGAAAATTTTAACTGGATTAAATATTTCTCCTTTCTGTCTCATGTAAATCCTTAAATCAAATCCCCCATCTTTACTTCTAGGTCCTCCTTTAATTTGAGACTTATATCCGTCTATATTCCCTTCAATCCAGAAATTACTTACAACTCTTGACATTATCTATTCCTCCGTTTCTATTTTTCTAATATATACTTTGTTTTTATAATAGCATACTTCCCTAAATGTTCTTCTAATAAGTATCTTATTACGTCTTTGTTAGGATAATATTCATAAGGAACTTTAACTACTATATAATCCTGTAACCCCACTCCATGTGAAGAATATATCTCTACTTCATATTTTGTTACAAGTTTAGGTTCTTTTGCTATTATTTTATCTCTATCATAAATATAACATCTATTTGGATGTCTTCCGTTTATGTCACTTGTATATCTACATACATACTCATCATCTTCAGTAATAGCTATAATTTTAACTTCCTTTTTAGTAGTTTGAAGTCTTCCTATGTCCCCTATTCTTAACATATTTATTTCCCCTCCTTTAAAACTAATTCTTGTCCAAAACCTAACCCTAATTTTATACCATGTTTCTTAAAGCAACCTTCACACATATTTGCCCAGGGTCCTGAGGTAGTTTTAGCGTCATATTTAGCCTTTTCAGTATTACAAATATCGCATTGAGGAAGACTTGAAACAGTGACTTTAGTGTGTACATCTCTTTCTGCTATAATGTTTCCCCATTGAATATCAGAGTATTTTTCAACAAATTCTAAATCAACTTTATTTCCGCAATAAGGACAATATTCTACATGTTCAGCATCTCCTAAATACATTAAAAATTCTTCAAGACAACTTTCACATCCACACTCAATTACTTCAATGTCTTCTGATTTACCTTCAATTACAAATAACTTTGAATTTCTAGCCATTTTTTCTATCCTCCTTTATATAATCTTTAATCATCTGGATAAATATCAGAATTACCTAGAAATACTTCATATTTAACAGACTTAAATCCATAATTTCTAGTTAATTCGTCATATATAGCTGTTAATCTGTGGTAGTACTTTGGAGCTTTTTTACATATTTTAAGTAATTCTTCTTTTGTAAACTTCTTTTCATGTACTAAGTTTATCTCTTCATTGTCTAAACCAATTCTATAATTATACATATCCATCCTCCTTTCTTTATTTCCACAGGTTGTTATACTTTTTAACATAATACTCCTTGTCCGAGATATTACATACAGGACAATGAGAATATCCTGTGGTATAGTTATATTGAAATTTTCGGTCTTTCCTACAATAAGGACAATAAACATAATCATACTTTATTTTTTCTTTAGGTGCAAATGCTTTTTTTCTTGATATAAGTTCCACAACATAGTTAGGATACTTTTGCTTAATTTTTACATAGATATCTTTAGCTTTCTTAAATACTTCAACATCTGATTCATTATTGCCTTTATCTACTAATAGTTGTTTATGTTTATTTATACTCCTAATTGAAATCATCCATTGAGCCATTTGCCTCAACCTCATTATTTATTATATCAACCAAATTATTTAACATAGTAATACAGTCATGTTGTATTCCTGATATAGTATCATTTTTATCCTTATAACAGTTTATTAATATTCTCATTATATGTTTCATAGCTCTTTCAATATTTGTAGTTGACATTCCTCCAATTGTTATCATCTTTTCTTCGTCATCAAAGTATAATATTGCCATTCCTTCATTACTTGTATATTCTATAGTTTCCTCATCATATCTTTGCTTAACACTTATCTTAAAGTCTCTACCCCCTTTAATGTTCTTTTGAAATATTTTCATCATAGCTTCTTTCTCCTTTAAATATTCTTTTTTCTATTCCTTCAATAACATCATCAATTAAATCCTTTAAATAGAATTGAATTAATAGGTATTTTTCTTCATTACTTCTTTGTTTTTTATTAGTCATCATAAGTGCTATTGTGTCAACAATTACATTTGCAGTTGATACTCGAAGTTGTCTACCACTACCTAATAATAATACCCTACCCTCATAAGTCTTTCCATCTTCATTCTCGTCCTCATTTAAAATAATACCACATACCCCCTTTCCTTCAATTTTTTCATCTTTGTAGATAACAGTAATTTTAGTATCTTCATTACTCATTAATTGAAACCTCCTTTAATTATTCAATATTTTTATATTGTATGATTACATTATAATACTTTTTGATATACAATTCAACTAATTCTCAACTATATTTATCACTATTTAATAATTTATATTGATAAATAGTTGGATAAGAAATGACTTTGTGATATAATAAAATTATACAATTTGTTAAATAGTGATAAATGGAGGTGAGGACATGGTAAAGGATAAATATCTAACCATAGGTCAAGTATCTGAACAATATAATAAAAAACCACATCAAGTTAGATATGCAATAAAGACTAAAAAACTTCAAATAGTTAAACCTAATTGGGAAATATTTATCTTAAAAGATAGTATCCCTAAGGAGTGGAAGAAAAATAACTAAATAAATAAACATAATGTGAAGGGAGGGACAATATTGAATGAAGGGATTCTTACAATATTCAATGTATGGGATAAACAGCAATTAGGTTATGTTGCTCTTCCACGAAAAAAAGGAGACCTGTGGGAAGAGAAGAACTTTAAATATCCTCAAGATAAACAATTAATATTAAAATGGATAAAAGAATCTATAATAAAGAAGTATAATATATACTGGTGTCCCACAGTTCTTAATAAATCAAGAAGAATAGCAGATAATATACCACAGATTAATGTATTGTACGCAGATTTAGACGAGATAGACCCTGAGGGACTACCCAATGACTTAAAACCTTCAATAGCTTGGCAGACAAGTGATAATAGATATGCAGCTATTTGGAGTTTAGATAAGTTCATTGACTCCAAAGTAGGAGAAAAGCTAAATAAGAGACTTACTTACTATATTGGAGCAGACCGAGGGGGATGGGACCTTACTCAGGTATTAAGAATACCAGGTTTACCTAATTATAAGTACAGCCCAGTACAGTTAGGTAAATTATTGTGGAATGAAGATAAAGTATATAGTCCTAAACACTTTGTTCAATTGCCTAAAGTAGAAGAATTAAGTAATACTATTGATACTGATATAAAATTATTAGATACTGCAGTAAATGATATAATCTATAAATATATAGATAAGCTAAATATTAAAGCAGTAAAATTATTACTAACCCCACAGGAACAATTAAATGAAGCTGACCGGTCAATGTCTTTATGGGAGCTGGAATGTATATTATTCGAAGCCGGGATGACTAAAGATGAAGTATATACAATAGCTAAAAATAGTATATGGAATAAGTATAGAGATAGAAAAGATGAAAATAAAAGATTAATTAGTGAAATAGAAAAAGCTTATTCACATACCACAGAACCTGTGGTTAATTTAATAAGGTCTAGAAAAATTATAACATATAGTGAGCTAATGGGAAAAAATATAGAACAACCTAAGTGGCTTATTAAAGACTGGTGGGAAGCAGGCTCACATGGAATTATAGCAGGTGAACCTAAAACATACAAGTCTACTATTACAACAGAAATAGCTGTTAGTGTAGCGTCAGGTAAACCCTTGTTTAATAATTATGAAGTAGTTACTCCAGGTCCGGTTATAATTATACAAGAAGAAAATAGTGAATGGTTAATGCAAGACAGATTTGCTAAAATATCAGGCTCCAAAGATTTAATGGGAAGCATACAACATGAAGATAAAGTTATTAAAATTAGCTCCCCAGAAGACCTGCCAATACTTTGTGTTAATAGAGAAGGAATCAACCTTACCCAAGAAGAGGACAAACAGTGGATTGAAAGTTTATGTAAGCAAAATAGACCTGTGTTAATTATTTTAGACCCCTTATATTTAATGTTAGGTGAAGTAGACAGTAATAGTGCAAAAGAATTAAGAAATACTTTACAGTGGTTAATAACTTTAAGTACAAAGTTTAATATTGCTGTTATGTTAGTTCACCATTTCAATAAAGGGGGAACAAGTAGCCGTGGAGGACAACGAATGTTAGGTAGTACAACTTTACATGCCTGGGTACAAAGTGCTATATATAATAGAGTAGCAGATAATAAAAAGAATACTATTACTGTAGAACGTGAATTCCGTTCCTTTAATACCCCAGAAGACTTACAAATTACATTTAATTTAGGAGAACCAGGAGAACTAAGTTATAAGACTAAAATAGACGAGAAAGGAAGTGAACTTAAAGATATTATAATAACTTTACTAGCAACAGCCCCACAGGATATAAAAGATCTGGCAGGACATTTAAGTTTACCTGCAAGTAAAATAAAAGAAGTATTATTACCTTTACAAAGAACAGGAAAAATAGTTTATGATAAAGGTAAATATAAAATTAAAGGAAGTGATTAAAAGTGGAAGAAACCAGAAAAAGTTTACAAGTACAAGGCTTTGCTGTATTTACTGAAGGTAAGTACCATACTAAGTTTTTATTGCAGCACCACAGAAAACTTATTAAAACTTTTTTATATTATAATAATAACCCTATTACTATAAATAGAATATACACCCATGATAGAAGTTTTAAACATAAAATTATTAAAAGAACTTTAGTTCAATTAATTTATGAAGGGGTAGTAGAAGAACCCGAAAAGGGTAAATATAACTTAAACATGAGTAAATTAAAAGAAGTTATTAAGGTCGTCCCAGAAGAACAATTTGAAGATTATTATGATAAGGCTTTATTATATTTACATGTAATAAAGTATAGTGAATTATTTTATGAACAAGCATTACTTAATAATATCACAGACCCAATAGATATACAAGAATATATTATAGAAGAAACAATTAAAAAATTCGAAAGGTCCAAGGAGTTAAGTAGAAAGCACAAAGAACGAAAAAAAAGAGACGGAAAGACCCTCAAAGAAAGAAAAATTTATTTACACAAATTAAGGACAGAAGAAGGTCAAGAATACTTAGAAAAATTAATTAAGGGGGAGATTAATATTGAAGAATATAGAAAACTTGGATTATGATAATAGAGTAAGAATAGATAAAAAATTATGGAGTGATATTTGTAGTTTTTTAGTCCCGTGGCTAGCCGACGACACAGGACTAGTAACACTAGAAGACTATTATAATAATATGAATAAACTTATAAAGCTTAAGTTCACTTTACCACAGGCTCTAGGGGTGATGATGTTTCTTATAGACCAACAACTTGTTCTCTTCCCCCCAGATATTAAGTATCTAGAAGTTTTTTACAAAGACAAAGAGCCCATAGGCTTTAACTTAGTACCTGAAATTATAGTCCCAAAATAAGTTGACATTTATATACTTAGTATGGTATAATATAAATATAGATGATATAGTATATACTATACTATAGCCCCATACCATATATAATAAGTTAGATAATAGGGTATAGTATAGTAAGAACTATAATATAAAATAAGGAGGAATAGATTATGAGAAAAATTACTTTATATGTTATGCGTGAGATTAAGGACGAGGCATTAGGAAATAAACATATGCTAGGAATAAGAGGCTTAGGAGAAGGTATTATCAATTTAGCCAAGTATTATGCTTATGTAGACGAGCAACTAGAAGAAGAAGAGTACCCATTATTAGAGGATTTATATCAAGGAAGAGTTTTTGTGAGTAATAGTAAAGTTTATAAGCTACAAGTTAATTACACAGACGCAGATTTATATACATTAAACTTATTAAGTGTACTGTGGGACTGCCCGAGTATTAGTAAAATAGCTAACTTTTTACTGTATAAACTCTCATATATCCCTTTAGGAGATTATTATAATAAGGTAAGTGCAACAAATATAAAGATACCCAACTATAGTAGCTGGACAAAATTAGAAGTTTTAGTTAAGGACAGTGAAATAATGGCACAATACTTCCACCTGCTGGGTAATAGATTACAGCAACACCCATTACTAAGTGCCACAGGATTACCCAAAGGCGCTCACGAGTCCCTACAGAAAGTAGCACAAGATGACTTATTACTTGACATAATACGAGAGGGACTAAAAAATATTAAAAACTAGCATGGTATAAGAATATGTAGTATGGTATACGATATGTAATATGGTATAGGTCCCTAGCGAAAATGTCAAAAAGTCCCATGTGTTAGAACCATTGAAAATACACACTTTTATTTTTTTAGAAGTGGGGTTATACCATAATATTATGCCTATATATATATATAAATTTTATAATATACGTATATATGTTATGTTGACTTACGAGCTCCCTGCTATATAATATTTAACATTTAGTTACAGGGTCGAAGGATATAAACTGCCATATAGCCCTCGCTGCGCTCGGGCTATATGGCACTCCATACCGCTCGGTCCTGTCGCTACCGCTAAACTAAATTAAAATTATACAACAGCTCGCCTTCGTAGGGGGGAGGTGGGGGTGAGGTGGGGGTGAGGTGGGGAGAAAGTAGGCAGAGTGAGAGAAGAAGGGTAAGAAGGGTAAGAAGAGTAGGAGGGGGAGAAGAAATGATATGATAGAAAAATAAAAAAAAAGAAGGGAATTAACCCTTCTTCATATATACAAACAAGATATGGAAAGACTCAACGGGAAGTCAAGTTTTATCTTCCCAGTATCTTATTTATATCTGAAGTAATAGACCAATAGTTGTCTACATCACTTATATATTCTGTAGTAGGCACATCATTTGGAAAATCGTTAGAAGAATGATCTTTTATAGTTGTCTTGTTTATTCCTATTATAATAGTCATTAAAGATATTTTATCATCTTCATCTGAAAATATGATAATGGGAGATGATAAATCATCATCAAAGTCCGTCTCATAGTCAATATTATTATTTTTAAGATGAGAGATTAATTTACTGTGTAGTTGTTCTTGTTGTGATAATAAACTGAAGTCGAAATTTTCAGCTACTTGATTAATGTCCCGAGCTACTCGTTTAACAATTTGCTCAATATCCCACTTTTGACTGTTTAAAGCTTGATATGTTTTATTAAGTCTATCCACCACAGGCTGATTTTCAGGATTATTAGCTTTTGAAAAATCATACTCATTAGAAAGTTTTGATAAAGCAATTTCAAATTCAGTCTTTAATGCTGAATAATTCCTTTTCATATCATCAACTTGTTCTTGTAGCTGTGATAACCCCAAAGCTTGAGTAAGTTGTTTTCCAGTCAAATTGGATTCTCCTTTAATAAATAGTTTTTTCATTTTATTTCCTCCTTAAAATTTGTTTTTTTTTTTTATAGTTTAGTTT
>Ga0265293_10010232_pt1 | contig 13167 bp, 14 predicted proteins | sample Munlanlewell138R_FD_192505 | JGI IMG/M metagenome (GOLD analysis project Ga0265293, IMG submission 192505) | Leachate microbial communities from a municipal landfill in Southern Ontario, Canada - Leachate well 138R | ecosystem: Engineered > Solid waste > Landfill > Unclassified | place: Canada... | reverse complement strand
ATGGTATGCGCTCAGCAATTCACGTGATTATCGGGTTAGCCGGACAGACACCGGTTACTCTTTATGACGAGGCCTATCTTGGAATGGATGCTGCCATGCGCAAACTGTTTATTAATGAACTTTTATCAGACTATATGAAAAGACCAAAGCTTATTTTATTTTCAACACATTTTGTCAATGAGATGGAAGGGCTTTTCAGCGAGGCCATCATTATTAACAAAGGTCACATCATAGCCTACGACGATTGTGATAACTTGCGCTCAAAAGGAACAGCCATAACAGGATTGACTGAAGTTGTTGACAGTTTCACAAGCAGTCATGAAATCCTGTCCCATAGGACCTTAGGACGACAGAAAGAGGTTATATTATTTGGGGAGCTGTCAGAAAAGGATCGCCTTGCTGGGGAAAAGGCAGGCCTTGAATTTTCTCATCCATCACTACAGGATTTATTCATCTATATGACCGAAAAAGGAGGGAAAGATAATGACTAAAAATGCTTTGAAACTTCTATTACCTATACAGGCTAAGAACACATGTTGGTTTTTAGGCATCTATGCCTTGGTAATGGCTATACTTTTTATATTGTTTTCTTTTATTATAAATGATGATGCTTCATGGATATCGAGTACCATGATGTTTGCTCCTAAAATATATCTTCTGGTCATGGGGATTATTTACCCATTAACCGCTACAAGATTCTTTGTGGCACAGGGCTTGACCAGAAAGCAATTCTTTTGGGCATGCACAGGATCCATAAGCATTGTGTCATTGTTTCTGCTCATACCGGTTTTAGCCTCATCAATTTTCCATGATAGCATTTTGCTACCATCTGCAATGACGCATTATCTGGAAATGCCTCTACTGTTTCTCATAGGCTGGACTGCTGTAGTGGGTTTTCAATTTGGGAAAGGGTATACGGCAATACCTGGGATATTAGGTGCTATAGGGATGTTTCAGACTATTAGTACAGTACCCGAAATGCTTGCATTATCCGATTTAGCCACATTAGGGATTGTAATACTGCTATTAATTGTATTATTACTCATTCTTCCTCGCATCATCTCGCAAGTTCCGATAAAGGCTTAAGCGGTCCCTGTTTTCAGGCAAATCAAATAGCCAGCTTATTTTAAGCTGGCTATTTTACTAATCATCGAGTTTTAATGCCATAGCATGAATAGCTACAATATAACTGTGATCCATATGCAACTACCTGTTCAAGCACAGTTCCGGAAGGTTTTAACCCATCATAAGATGCCCCCTCACCTGCACGGTGAATTATGATATTTATATAAGGCTTGGTTTGGATTGCTTATCTAGCAGAAAGCTCTTTATCCAGTATATATAAACCATTCCATTGACCATTAATTCTTTCCAGTCTCTCTGCAAGGACACCAAAGGTATCCTCTTCTTCAATCTGTTCATCTACAAACCATGCAAGCAGATTAAGTACTCTTTGGTCAGCTTCTTCTCTTGCTTCCTTTACTAAATCATGAATGCGCGATGTTACCACCTTTTCATGGGCAAGGGCCTTTTTAAATACTGCTTCAATAGAATCGAATTGTCCATCTCCAGGATCTAAGGGACGATATTTTACACCGTATCCTGTTTCCTGCAGGAAATTTTTTATTCTTTCAGCATGAGATACTTCCTCTTTTACTTGCTCATCCATAAAATGGGTCATACCCTTCATATTCTGCTCATCTAAGTATGCAGACATTGTGGCATAAATGTAGGCAGATTCCAATTCAAAATTCATTTGTTCATTTAAATTATCATATAATTTGCTCATAAAATTTCCTCCAATCCTTTCAATAATAGTAGTGTTACTATTATTGCATGTTTCTATTCTTTTTTCGAGATTGCCTGATGCATCCTTCAGTTCATTCCAGAAAACGCCTTCCAATAAGCCAACACCCAACTTTTTTACATCTGAAACACCCAACCACTTCAAACTAGTTGCGCACCAGTAGGTTCATCACAGAATAAAATGTCCGACTTATTGATCAGCGCCCGGCAAATTGCCGCTCGTTGCAGCTGACCACCTGAAACCTTTTTAATATCATGATTTGCTATACTTAATATACCTATTTTTTTAATTAAATTATCTGCATTTTGAAATCATTTTTAATCGTTAACCAGCTCAATTGCTCCACCCCTCTACCTTAATCAAATTTCTCAGGATATTTCTTACAATTATCCGCATAGCATTGTATCATTCATTTGTTTGTATTAGATTAAGTTATTGTAAAATCTACCTGTTAATCACACCCTTGTGGTAGATTGTTCAATCCCAAAACAGGTAAAAGCTGGCTCTGATTATATCAATTTGTCTATACTCTATTGGATTAATATGATATTATTACAAGCAAATATGTAAAAAATATAGTCTCTTATATCCATAAATGAAATCAATTAGGAAGGGTATACATGAAAACAGGATTTCACCATTTTAAAAATGCTTTTATTTTAATAGCTTTTGGAGTAATTCTCGCGTGGGCATTGCTTAATCTCAATACCTTATGGGGATTATTCATGTTGGTCATTTCTATTGCAACCCCATTTATTATAGGTATAGCCATAGCTTTTGTGATGAACGTTCCTATGCGTTTCTTTGAAAAAACATTTTTAAAGAAATTGCCTAGGAAGATTCAAAGACCTATTAGCTATGTGTTCACCTTATTCCTATTCATCTTTATCGTATTTATAGTCTTGTTTATCGTTGTTCCAGAATTATATAACTCCATTCAACAATTAATAAAACAGGCCCCACAGGCATGGGATAATTTTATCAATTGGTTTGAAACAACAACCTTCACAGAGAACAAATATATTGGCAACCTTATAGACAGTATTAATTTGACTTGGGAAGATTTAGAACAACAAGGCTTCAATCTTTTAACTGATAGAGCATCGGATTGGTTGTTATCCACCTTTAATGTAGCCACATCTGTAGTAGGATCCATTGCGTCTACAGTGATTGGCTTTGTCTTTTCTATTTATTTATTGCTTCAAAAAGAAAAATTAATGAGTCAAGTAAAAAAACTATCCATAGCTCTATTCCCAAAAAATGTTCATAGCAAATTAGTCTATCTCGTTAACTTAACTAACAACGCTTTTAGCAACTTCCTTTCAGGCCAGCTGCTAGAAGCCATTATTATTGGCACCATGTTCTTTATAGTTATGAAAATATTCGCCTTTCCCTTTGCCCTTGTCATTAGTATCCTAATTGGAATAACCTCATTCATACCTATAGTCGGTGCATTTATCGGTGCTATCATTGGTACCCTGTTAATCCTAGTTGAAGATGTACAAATGGGATTTTGGTTTGTGGTGATGTTTTTAATCATACAGCAAGTAGAAGGCAATCTTATCTATCCACATGTTGCAGGAAGGACAGTAGGTCTTCCATCTATATGGGTCTTAGTTTCAATTACCCTTGGTGGCAGTTTGTTTGGGATACTTGGAATCATACTTTTTGTACCTTTAGGAACTATTTTTTATACCCTTATAAAAGAATTCGTAAATAAAAGACTTCATGTGAAGAATGTAGGACAAGGCGATTTATAAATTAAAGATCGATTTCTAATAATATGGGCGTGTGGTCTTGTCTGGGACCCGAATCAAGCATTTCCGATTGAAGTACCTTATTGGCTATACGATCACTTACCAGCCAATAATCTATCCTCCAGCCAGAATTATTAATTTTACTCGTTTTTACGCGCTGACCCCACCAAGAATAGATGCCTTCCACATCACCATGAATAAAGCGAAAGGTATCTGTAAAACCTTTTGCTAAAAGACTTGTGAAGCCTTGACGTTCTTCATCTGTAAAACCAGCCGAACGGCGGTTACTTTGAGGGTTGGCCAAGTCAATTTCTCGATGGGCTACGTTAAAGTCACCTGTTGCAATAACCACTTTCTTTTTATCCAAGTCTGCCAGGTAATCAGCATATTTTGCATCCCAAATTTGACGCTCTTCCAATCGATCCAAGTTTTGCCCTGCATTGGGTGTATAGACCTGCGTTACGTAGAAATGATCAAATTCCAATGTAATGATTCGACCTTCCAAATCCATCGTGCCTGGTGCTCCGATTGCCGGAAATGTAAAGGATGGTGTCAGATGCTTCTTATATAAAAACATGGTCCCTGCATAGCCCTTGCGTGCCGGTTCCACTGAATTGTTCTGAACAATTTCATAGCCAGGGAATTCTCCTTCTAAAATTTCTAATTGCTTTTTAGTAAGACCATTGCTTGACAATTTTGTTTCTTGCAAAGCAATAATATCCGGTTCATGTTCTTTAATCGTTTTTAATACCTTTTGCGTTAATAAAGCACGGGCTGATTCGCCCGTTAATGCTGCATTTAAGGAATCAATATTCCAAGAAATAAATTTCAATGCTAATCCCTCCCCCTTTTCTATTTTCTTCCTTAAAACTGTTTTTTATTTCTTTTTATTTGCTGGAATGCTTGCTTCATTTCTGCCTTGCTTCCAAACATACGGTTGATCTTTTCATCCTCTCGCTGACGAGCATTTAGCCCCTCATAAGACATCTCACGTTGTAACTTTTGATAGCTCTCAAAACGTTTTTCCGAAAGCATTCCGTTTTTAATCGCCTGTCTTACAGCGCAGCCAGGTTCATTGTTATGGGCACAGTTCTTATATTTACATCCTAAGGCAAGTTCATCTATGTCCTCGAAGGTTTTGAAAAGCTTACCTGTGAAAATTTGAAGCTCACGCATACCGGGGGTGTCAATTGCGATTCCCCCATTTGGGAGTAAAAGCAATTGACGATGGGTGGTAGCATGTCTGCCTTTGTCATCATCCCCGCGAATTTGCTTTGTAGCAAGAATATCCTGACCCATCAGACGATTAATAAGCGTTGACTTACCGACACCTGATGAGCCAATAAGAGCAATAGTTTTTCCAGGCTGGGCATAGGCTAAAATCCTATCCAAGCCATCGGAGTTTTCAGCAGAGCAGACCACTACATCCACGCCAATGACCACAGATATTACTTCGTCCAGTTTTAGCTTTGCATCCTCACACAAATCGGATTTCGTCAAAACAACTACCGGGGTTGCCATGCTGTCCCATGCAATCGTCAGATATCTTTCCAATCGTCTAAGATTGAAGTCGGCATTGAGTGACATACAGATAAAGATGGTGTCAATATTTGCAGCGACAATCTGTTCCTCATTTGCCGTGCCTGCAGATTTGCGAATAAATCTGCTTCTACGGTTTAGTATGTGGTGTATCACGGCATGCCCACTGTTTTCGTCCACTCTGTCAATCATCACCCAATCACCAACCGCCGGAAAGTCGACTTTGCCATCTGCGCGATAAGCAAGTTTTCCTGAAACAACAGCGTTCAGCTCACCGTATTCTGTCATTACTTTGTAATGTTCACGGTGTTGCTCAGTAACGCGTGCTATAAACAAGTTCGTATATATTACCGCTTCCTTTATAAAATAATCATCAAGTCCGTATTCATATAAATTTAAAGTCATTATTCGTCCTCCGAAACACATCTCCCTGGACTAGATTTCCTCTTTTAGGGAATTTTTCACTATTTCCTTCAGCACCGGCAAAACATCACTTTCAAACCAAGGGTTTCGTTTAAACCAACCTATATTTAAGGGTGAAGGATGAACCAAAGGTAAATATCTCGGCAAATAGTTTTTGAAATTTTTAACTGTTTCAGTTAGGTTTCTTTCTCTACCTTTATCTAGATAATATTTTTGCGCATAATTTCCAATGAGAAGTATTGTCTGAATATTTGGCATTTCCTCCAGTAATCTTGGATGCCATTTTTCTGCAAATCCTTTTCGAGGTGGTGCGTCCCCTTGTGAAGCTTTACCCGGATAATAGAAATCCATAGGTAGGTGAGCTATGCGATCAGTTCTATAAAATTCTTCACGGGATAGACCCATCCATTCTCTTAGGCGGTCACCACTTAAATCGTTCCAAAACAGACGAGTTTCTTCTGCTTTTCGTCCCGGTGCTTGTCCCACTATAGCCATACGAGCATCTTTAGATACTTTAAATAAAGGTGGAATTCCCTTTCTTGTATAGGAATCATTCATGTTGTCATCCATTATTTCCTGTTTAATATCATTAAATATTGTCCTATTCGGCATTTCGATTTTTCACTCCTATTTTACTAGATGTTTAAATTATATAGCGAATCCTATTCTATGACAATGTATTAAGGGCACACTTTTATTAAATTTCAGAATCTAACCCCTATCCTAAATTAATATTTACCGTGCAAATGTTATTGCAAAAAGCATCCTCATGCTCCAGAAACAAGAGGGTAGGACAATATTCCAAAATCACCTTTTCAATTTGAATCCGTGAAAAAACATCCTGAGACTTTTGCGAAATAGCTTCTTCCTGTCTTGACTCAATATTTTTCGCACGTTTCATCGCTTTTGCAGCCTTATGCCCAATATAACCCTTATCCAATTTTGAACCAGAATTTGTTGTTCTATATTTGCTTTTTTCTACTTTGTCGGACCAGATCCCTTCTTGCGTTTCAAGTAGTTTTGTACTGCATGACGCCCATCCATGTCAAGATGATTTGTAGGTTCATCAATAAGCAAGAAACAACTGGATACAAGGAATAAAGCTGCAAGAAGGACTTTTGTTTGCTCACCATTTGACAAGGTGTTAAAGGGACGATATAAAGTATCCTCTTGAACATCAAGCCATGCTACTTCCCGAAAAATCTCCCAATCCATACATTCCGTACAAATACTCTTCATTACATCAATTGTACATAGACTCTTATCTTCCACATCATAAGGAAAATACTCCAATTTAGCTGTAGAGCTTATGTTGCCGGAATACGCATATTTTCCAAGCAGTAGATTTAAGAAAGTAGTTTTACCTCGTCCATTTCTTCCAATAAAACCGAGTTTCCAATCTGTATCTATTTGAAAGCTTACATTTTCGAAAATATTATCATAACTTCCTTCATATGAAAAAGTTAGATTTGAAACATTTATTAAGGACATCTATCTCTTCCTTCCTTTCGCAAATACTAAAAAGCCGCAAGAAAGTAAATTCTTACGGCTCCAAACTTCAGGTTGAGGATATTATATCATATTGCCTTCAGAAAACATATTTATTTTTACACCATCGCTCTGTTAAAGATAATTTTTATTTTCTACTGTACCCCAACTTCTTCATTTTTTTCACCAAATTTCTCCATAAGCAATTGCTTGATTTCATCGCGGCCCTTCCCATTTTTTTCTTGTGTCTTTATGAGCTTGTAGGCTTTAAAAAGTGCAGAGGGCCCAATTTCCGAGCTAAAATATCCAATTCCTTGATTCCATGCAAGCAATTCAAAAACATCATCAAGTACGGCAGATTCCACTCCATGGACATAAGCTTTTATCAGTTCTCTGGAAGCCTGCCGCATCCTTCCCGCACCTACCGCATTAGTCAATGACAATAAAAGTCTAGTTTCATAAGGTAAAGTACGCTTGTCATCATTCCATGTGAGATTCCAAAAATCAACAGCAATCTTGCCAAGTTCCTCATCAATCATAGGATAATTCAGCAAGGCCAGTGGCTTAAAAGGGGACTGTTCCATATTTTCTTTTATTTCTCTTCGGTAAAAATAGACATGAAATTCATTTGGAGCAAGCTCTTGTGTCTCATACTCAAAACCAAGAGCTTCAAAAGCTGCGTAAAGAGGATGAGGTTCAAAGGTCTGAATGATTTCTAAACCTTCGCCTACTTGAAGCTCCTTCGCTTGTTTTTGTAATCCTAGAAAAAAATTCCCTTGCAGATGGCGCACATCTATTGTTTTGAATTCTGATACCTTGTCTTTCCAATTTTCATAACTCATATAAAAGCTCCCTTCTCTTGCCTTATCCTATGGGCAAGACTGTAATTATATAATCGCCTTAAATATGTAAATTCATTCTGCTTTATTGAACATGAGCCTCTAATATTTCTTTTAGTGCTGATCCACTGCTCGAATGTGAACGGGCTATAACTACATTATTTTTTTTAGCTTGCTGAACTGCAGTAGCGGCCATCTTATGTGAAACAGTACTTGTAAAGAGCACGATAAGATCAGGACATCCTATTTGATCCTTAAATCTGCTAGGTATCTGAGTAAATAATTTCATCTTACATTTATACGATTTACATATGTTGTTATATTGGGATACCATCCTATCATGACCACCAATAATGACTACACTCATTTTAAAATCCTCCCTTGATTGGATTGTTGAAATCCTATACTTTTAAATCTTTTACATTCAGAATATTTTGCCCTACAGGGGGGCTGATCATTAGTTAGCCTCTGCTAACTATCCGGCAAATAGAATGCTCTTTTAATCAAAGAGCATATACAATACTTCTTGCTGGTTAGCATAGACTAACTCTTATTCATAGTCAAGAAATATTTTAAATTTTTTATAATTATATTTCTTCTTTCTCAAAAACCCTCATAGGCTCAAAGGATCACCGAATCCTATAGATATTTCCCTCTTACAATACCCACTGCTGACTTTCCTTTTGTAGTTCCTGCATACGCTTAAAAATGCCGTCTCTTTTCTTAAGCTCTTCCGGCGAACCATACTCAGCAACAGTACCATCTGCAAGCACAATTACTTTATCTGCATCTGAAATTGTACGCATTCTATGGGCTATAACCACAACCGTTTTATTTTGAATAAGTCGTGATAATGCTGTCTGAATCAGCGTTTCATTTTCTACGTCCAAAGAAGCTGTGGCTTCATCTAGCAGAATTATAGGTGCATTTTTAAGAAATGCACGGGCAATGGAGATGCGTTGTCGCTCCCCTCCGGACAGTTCACAACCATTTTCACCAATCTCACTATGGTATCCCTGGGAAAGTTGAAGTGCAAATTCATCACAATTTGCAAGTTTTGCGGCTGCCAGCACTTCTTCATCCCCAGCATTCTTCCGCCCAATTCGTATATTTTCCATGATAGTATTATTAAAAAGCACTACATCTTGAAAAACAATTGAATAGAGTGATAAAAGGACTTCCGGGTCAATATCTGAAACATCCATGCCACCTACAGTAATTTTTCCCTTGTCTGCATCCCAGAACCTGGCAGCTAAACGTGAAACTGTTGTCTTGCCTCCTCCCGATGGACCAACCAAAGCCGTAACCTGACCTTGCTTTGCTGTAAAGGAAACATTATCAAGCACAGTCTCTCCAGTGTTGTAAGCAAAACTTACACCTTCGAATGTAATATCATATCCCTGATTAGATAATTGCTCCACTCCATCTTGCAAAGGATGGTCTAATATTTCATTCATTCTATCAACATTGGTCTGAATACTGATAATTGCAGCTAAATGTTCAAGTGCCGTTGCTAATGGATCGTAGATTCGTGAGACTACAAAGAGAAATAAAAAAAATGTTAAGATATCTATTTGCCCTAATAAGAGCAGGGATGATCCCACAACAGCAACGGTTCCAATCCCCAGTTTTAGAATAAGCCTTGCTGATACTACAAATACAGCTAAGCCAAACTCACTGATAATTGCTCTTTTTTCTACTGCTTTAATTTTATTATCAAGCCCTTCAAGATAGGCATCCTCAGCATTGTTTGCTTTTAAATCCCTAACTACCTCTATACACTCCTGAATACCATCGGCACAATCAATTTTGACTCTTATACTTCTTTGACTTAATTTTTTTTGTATGAAAACCCTACAATACCAAAGGCAATAGGTAATACCCAAAGGACTGCAAGTGCCATACGCCAATTTATAAATAGCAAACTGATAGCAATCAAAGTAGTGGAAGCAATAGCACCAAACAGACCCGGTATAAAATGAGAAAATACATTTTCAATAGCGGTGCAGTCTGCCATTATAGTACTGGTAAGATCAGCTAGATCTCTTTTCCCAGAAAAAGATAGAGGTAGCTTGCGCAAACGCTCAGCAATAGCAATACGCCTTATGCCGCTTTCCACATAGGTAGCATAATATGTAGCCCCGTATTGGAATTTAGTTGTTAACATTATCAGGGCGATACAAAAGATGCATCCTGTGATATAGAATACTATACCGTCAACAAGTCTTCTTCCCTCTAGCATATCCGATATAATCTTTAGTAAAAGGCTTGCAGGAAGGATAAATGATATGTTTTGCAAAAAGCTGGCAAATATTCCTTTGAGAAGATCTTTTGCTCCTTGCTCCGACAAAGCATATTTTTTCTGTAATTTTCGAATCATTTTCTCTAGACCTCCTTTTCCATCTTCCATTGTACTGAAGTTTGATAGCTATCCCACATCCTGCGGAAGGCTCCGTTCCCCTCCATAAGCTCCCGAAGGCTTCCCCTTTCCGTGACCTTCCCCTTTTCCAAGACTATTATCTGGTGGGTATGGATTATGCTTGAAAGTCTATGGGCAATCATAATGACAGTCTTCCCCTTTGAAAGTGCTGACAGCGCTTGTTGCACCTTGAACTCATTATCCGGGTCAGCAAAAGCTGTTGCCTCATCCAGTACAAGTATAGGCGTGTTTTTTAGAATTGCCCTAGCAATTGCAATACGTTGCTGCTCTCCTCCAGACAAATAGGTTCCCTGGAATCCAATAACAGTATGGATACCTTGGGGCAACTTTTCGATTATATCCATACACTGGGCTGCTTTGAGTGCCTGCCTAATTTCCTCTTCGCCGGCATCAGGCTTACCCATACGTACATTTTCCAATATCGATGTTTTAAGCAATCGGCTGTTTTGAAACACAAAGGAAACCGTGTTCATTAATTTTGCCTTGGGAATATCCTTTATATCCACCCCTCCAATTAGAACTTTTCCTTTTTGAGGATCAAAAAAGCGAGAAATTAAATTAGCCAAAGTAGTTTTCCCGCCTCCGGAAGGGCCTACAAGGGCTACAACTTCTCCCTCATTAATTGTCACAGAAATATTATCAAGAGCATTTTTCTCTCCATCATAACTGTAGCTAACATTTTGTATTTCTACCGAATAATGATTAGGATACTTCGGGAAATCAGTTTTCATAAGTGGATTCATCAGCAATACACTATCGATACGCTTCAAGGCATCCTCTACAATCATCACATTCTCACTCTGATACATAATTCTTGTAAGTGTTAAGGATATAATCGGTGTCACTATAACATAAAACATGAAATTAAGAATAAATTCCGAGCTGATGCCTTTTTTCGTAAAGAATATAGCCGCCCCAATCAAAAAAGCAAATACGCTATGAATGGCCGCCGTATACACCACCATTGGCATACAAAGCTCCCTCGTATAAGAAATGACCCACTTTTTATAATTATCGATGGATGCTTTAAATTTCTTAAAAGAAAAAACCGTTTGCCCGAAGGTTTTCACAACGGGAATTCCCCGTACATATTCTACTGCTTCATTGGACATATCCTCCAAAGCATTTTGATATTCTCCCATCCTCTGTTTCATGCTTTCACCTGTCATGGTCATCATCATAGTAAAGGCCAAAACAACAGGTATTAAACTGAGAAGCCCTAAGCGCCAGTCAAATATCAACAACAATGCCAAGAGCCCTATAGGTGTAGCAATGGCATTAGCTTTATCCGGCAACTTATGGGCAAGATAATTTTCTGTAGCTGAGCTAGAATCGTCAATAATCTTTCGTAATTTGCCGCTGCCAAAACCTTCTAGCAAAGCTAAGGGCAATTTTACAATATGATGGGTGAGCTTTATTCTCATCCGGGATGCTACACGAAAGGCTGCTATATGAGAGCACATCAGGCTGGCAACATATAGGAGTGCCGAAGAAATAGCAAAAATAACTGCCATCCAGCCATTATGTACAAGATTCTCCGCTTGCCCAAAATTAGGCATAGTGTCTATGACTTCTTTGAGAATTTTCCATAGATACCAGTAAGGCAGCAGAGCAAGCAATGCACTAACGGCTGATAGTATCCATGAGGCATATGTAAAAAATCGAAAGTTCCCCGCATATTCCATAAGCCTTGATAAATTGGATTGCTTATTCAAATCAATCCCTCCTCATTTCATTTTCAATAAAAAACTGTTTGTTTTTCATTACCTTGGGGCATCACCTTCCATCTCTTGATTTTTTATATAAGTGTTTCGTTCAATTCCCAATGGTTAGCATCTGCTAACCATTGGGCAAATAATAAAGCCCTTTTACAGAAAGAGCTTTACATACTTTCTATGAGCTAGTATATGCTAATTTTCATTCATAGTCAATATTTATTGATCTTACTATTTTTATGATGTAAACAAAGGCTATAGGGATGTTCCTACCCTTTAAATAATATTTTTCTCTTCTAAAATTCTTTTTAACCCTTGAAAGGTTTCATCACTGATTACGTGCTCTATCCTGCATGCATCCTCTTCTGCTATTTCAGGAGATACTCTAGCTATAGCAGTAAAAAATTTTGTTAAAATACTATGTTTTTCATAAATATCTTGAGCGGTTTGAGTCCCTCTCTCTGTTAATTCTATATAACCATTTGAATCTACTAATATATAGCCATCGTCTCTGAGTATACCTACCGCACGGCTTACACTGGGTTTGCTGAAATTTAGCTCTCTTGCTATATCTATGGACCTAACCTGACCCTTGCTTTTTTTTAGAATTAAAATAGTTTCTAAATACATTTCACCAGATTCATACATGCTTTGCGCCTCCAGACTATTAAGTTCTTGCATACCATGTTATCAGATTTGTGTCTGTAAATCAATTTATTCGGCTCATCAGAATGGGTATATTTCCTTCCTGGTCTAAGCTTGAATTAAATGGTATATTTGAACATCTCTATCACACGAACCACTTTGCCCCCCTTAACTTCTATAGCGTATGGCAAAGTTTGCTCAGAAAGGGGAATGTCATTTAAACCATCTTAAAGTATAAAATATTATTCTTTAATACAATATGCCCTACTAATTCTTCAATATCCTCATCGCTGTATATCTTGTAAAACTCCTTAAAAAGTTCCTTGCTGGCGGTTACCTCTGAAACCTTATGACCTAGTATGGACATAACCAAGGTATCAGCAGCTTCTCTATCTGGATATTCCGTTTAAATAGTGCACATTTTTCGGAAATTCAGAGCACCTAAATCCGAAATTTCAGAGCAGGTGTTTCCGGTTCTAAGCGCAATCCTCTATAATGGTTCCATGCACATGAA
>Ga0265293_10010230_pt1 | contig 13167 bp, 11 predicted proteins | sample Munlanlewell138R_FD_192505 | JGI IMG/M metagenome (GOLD analysis project Ga0265293, IMG submission 192505) | Leachate microbial communities from a municipal landfill in Southern Ontario, Canada - Leachate well 138R | ecosystem: Engineered > Solid waste > Landfill > Unclassified | place: Canada... | reverse complement strand
GGGATACATCGTGACCTTTTCGGGGTCACGGGGGGTGAAGGTTTCCTTGGTTCTGGTCAAAGAGTTGTACAGCTGCATGGAAGGCTCCTTTATCATGCCGACGGGGATATTTGATATTGTTATTATATATGAGGTGGCAGGGGTTGTCAAGGGGTGCGCGCCGGGCGTGCGCTGGCACAAAGAAGCAAAAAAGGCCACCGCGCCGGGACGGGGATACCGGCAAGGGCGGTGCAATCATAGAACGCGGAATTTCCTATGCGCACCAGCGAACTGTCCCGGTCGAAGGTGCCCTTTTTCAGGCCGGTGCAATTGGCGAAAGCCTATGGCCCGATATCCGTATAGCCGGCGGGAATGAACGCGTTTTGATGGTTGGTTGTAAAATGCGCCGCTTGACATGCTGTTTGCGCCGTCGATCTGACTCACGGGTTGGCAGTTGAAGGTAACGGGCAGGCAGACATCGGCGGGGGGATGCCGGCGGCAGCGGCGGTGGGGTGGGCTCTGTGAGATATAAATATTTGCAAAACAACTTGCAAAATCCTGCAAAAAAGGCTATACTATAACCATTGGAAACGAAAAATCTGACATTTCGTTTTTTTGACATTCAAAATCGGTGAACAGGGGTTCCTTCATGAAGTATACGGCACAAAACAAGGCGGAGTTGCTCTTGGAGCAAAAAAAAGTTTCGGCGGTCTATCAGGACATCTGCCGGCAGGGGTTGCGGTTGGATTTGTCGCGGGGAAAGCCCAGCGCGGAGCAGCTGGACCTGAGCACGGAGATGCTTGCCTACCCGCGGGACAAGGCGGACTGCTACCTGGACGGGGCGGATGGCCGCAACTATGGGTTGACCTATGGGTTGCCTGCCATGCAGCGCTTTTTTTCGGACCTGACGGGGATTGCGCCCGGTCAGATTGTGGTGGGGGGAAACTCCAGCCTTTCTTTGATGTATGATATCATTGCCCACGCGGTGCAGTTCGGCTTTGCGCGTTCAAGCAGACCCTGGGGCAAGGAGGAGCGGATACGGTTCTTGTGCCCCGCACCGGGGTACGACCGCCACTTTGCCATTACCGAGCTGTTTGGCTTTGAGCTGGTGAGCATTCCGATGACCCCTACCGGGCCCGATATGGACCTGGTGGAGGCGGCGGTGAAGGACGACCCGACGGTCAAGGGGATCTGGTGCGTGCCCATGTACTCGAACCCGACCGGGGTTACCTACGCCCCCGACACGGTGCGGCGGCTGGCGGAGATGCCGACGGCGGCGCCGGACTTCCTTGTCATGTGGGACAACGCCTATGCCCTGCACAACTTTGAGGAGCCGGGGGATGAGCTGCGCCCGATCTTTGAGGACGCGAAAGCCGCCGGACATGAGGACCGTGTCTTCTACTTTACCTCCACCTCCAAAATCACCTTTGCGGGGAGCGGGGTGGCGATGGTGGCGGCGAGTGAGGCGAACCTGAAACTGCTGAGGCCGGCGCTCAATATACGCACCATCGGGTATGACAAGCTGAACCAGATCCGCCACCTGCATTTTCTGAAGGACAAAGAACACACCCTGCTACATATGCGGCGGCACGCGGCCGTCATCAAGCGGAAGTTTGAGATCCTGCTCTCGGTGCTGGACAGCGAGCTTGCCGGGCTCGGGGTTGCCGAGTGGACCCGTCCGCACGGGGGGTACTTTGTGAGCATGGAGGTGCCACAGGGTTGCGCGGCAGAGGTGCATCGGCTGTGCTGTGAGGCAGGGGTGGTGCTGACACCCGCCGGGGCTACCTTCCCCTACGGCAAAGACCCGAAAGACAGCAACCTGCGCCTGGCGCCCAGCTACCCTTCCGACGAAGAGGTGGAGAGCGCGGCACGGGTGCTGTGCTGTGCGGTCAGGTTGGCGGCGCTCACAAAGCTGTTGGCACAGGGGGAATGAGGGCGGCGGTTATAAATGTGCCCGCGGAGGGCATACTGATAGTCTGACAAATAGCTGTTACCGAGGCTAAGGGCGGGCGACAGCGCGCGAAAAGGGGGGGTTTTATGGCTACGGCACCAAACAAGCGAAAATGCGCGGTAATTGGCTGCGGCAATGTGGGCGCATCCATCGCCTACACCTACACCATGAGCGGGTTGTTTTCCGAGATGGTACTGATTGACCTCAACCGCGCCAAGGCGGAAGGGGAGGCGATGGACCTGTCGCACGGGCTGCCCTTTTTGTCCCCGATGAAAATCTATGCGGGGGGGTACGCCGACCTGACCGATGCTTTCCTCATCATCATCGCGGCGGGCGCGAACCAAAAGGAGGGGGAGACGCGGCTGCAACTGCTGTCCACCAACCTGAAGATTTTCGCCTCGATTGTCAGGCAGATCAAGCAGTACACCACGAGTGCCATTTTGCTGGTGGTCACCAACCCGGTGGATGTGCTGACCTACTATACCATGAGGGTCTCGGGCTACCCGCCCGAAAAGGTCATTGGCTCGGGGACGGTGCTGGATACGGCGCGGCTCAAGCAACTGCTGGGCAACTACCTGTCGGTGGACAGCCGTAATATCCATGCCTTCATCATCGGGGAGCATGGGGACAGCGAGCTGGCCGTTTGGTCCTCCGCCAATATCTCGGGGATTGACCTGGATGACTACTTCCGGATCACCGGGGCTTGCAATGACAATGAATGTTTACAGGATATGTTTGCCGATGTGCGGGATGCCGCCTATCGGATCATCGCCGGCAAGGGTGCTACCTACTACGCCATTGCCCAAGCGGTGATGCGGATCACCCAAAGTATTTTACGGGACGAGAACACCGTGATGCCGGTGTCAACTTTGCTGCATGGCGAGTACGGCATCTCGGACGTGTGCCTGGGCGTGCCCGCCGTGGTGGGGGTGACGGGTGTGAAGCGGGTGCTCGAGATTCCGCTGGATGAAAACGAGTTGCAAAAGTTGCGAAAATCCGCGCAAACCGTCAAGCAGGAGCTGGCTGACTGCCACGCAAGCTTTGTCTGAATCAACTGTGCGTCCGGCGGGGGTTTTCCGCTTTTTGCGGCATTTCCCTTTGCTTGTCCCGCCCGGTGCTAAAAAAACATGCGGTGGCCCTGTGGGTGCAGACCGCATGTTGCTATGCAAACGGGGATCGGGGCGGCGGGGTTTGTCACATGGAGAAGCCATTGACGACACGCTGTATCAACCCGCAGGCAATCCGCTCGCCGGAGCCGCCGTATGGCTGGGTGATGAAGTCATCCACGCCGCTATGTATCAGGATGGGTTTGCCGATCACATCATCGACTGTGAATCGGTTGGTGAAAAAGGCGTACCAGGCATAGCCGACATTGGCAAAGAGCGGTTCCAAGTCCCCCGCATGGTACGGATGGGGCAATGAATAGGGATTGTAGTGTGAGCCCACCCCGGCAAAGGGAACCTCCGCGGTGCCCACGCAGGCTGTGCCGTTGTGAATATGGAGGGCATACACCGCCCATGAGCTTTCCTTGCTGGGCAGGTTTTCGACCGATGCGGTCACAATGACCCCGGTGGGTATCTGATACAGGTACACCACGCCGTGGATTTCCGCAAAATCCGGAGCGCCTGTAATGATGGCTTGGGCATCCGGTCTTTCATTGACCAGGTACCGCATGATTTCGTTTGACATTTGCACATTTTGATTCAAGAGATCACCTCCTGCCACCAGTATATGTGGGGCGTGCCTGAAACGCCCCAACGCAAGGCCGGGCAAAAGCACGGCGGCGGCCCTCAGATGAGGGCGGTCCTCGGATGAGGGCGGCCCTTAGATGATGCCGGCGGGTAGGCGCAGCGGCGGCGGATGCACGGGCGGGGACAGAGCGGTGTGCGGGCGAGCGTCGCGGCCCGTGTCTTGCGGCAAGCGGTGGGGGCAGGACTTGGATAGAGACAGCATCATATATCTTCGGGGAGGAATGCACGGATGAAAACGGCGATTTCGACACTGGGTTGTCCGCGGTGGCCGATGGAGAAGATTGTGCGGGTGTGCGCCGAGCTGGGCATACAGGGCATTGAGCTCAGAGGGCTGGAGCAAGAGCTGGAGCCGGCGCGTATGCCCTGCTTTTCGGAGGAGAACTTCCCGGCGCTGCAGCGTCTGCTGGAGCAGCAACGCCTGCGCCTGGTGGGCTACGGGTCCTCGGTGCGCCTGCATGACGCGGGGCGGCTGGCGGAGGAGCTGGAGCGCGGGCGGCGCGACCTTGCTTTCTGTGCCCGGGTCGGCATGCCCTTCCTGCGTGTGTTCGGAGACCGTGTGGACGGGGAGGGGGGCTACGACGCCACCCTTTCAAGAATCGTGAGCGGCTTGCGCCGGCTGTGTGACTTTGCCGCCGACACGCCGGTGCATGTGTTGCTGGAAACGCACGGGCAGGTCAACTCTCTCCCGCCCCTGACCTATATCCTGCGGGAAATGAGCGGGGTCAAAAACTTCGGGGTCATCTGGGACTTCCAGCATACCGACCGCGCCTGCGGCGACGAGATAGACGACCTGTATGACCTGCTGCTGCCCTTTGTGCGGCATGTGCATGTCAAAGACCATGTGCGCGCGAGTACCCCGCCCTTTCGGGCGGTGCCTGTCGGGCAGGGGGACATTCCCCTCCGTCCATACATCACCCGCCTGCTCTCGGACGGGTATACCGGGTACTTCTCTTTTGAGTGGGAGAAATTCTGGGCGCCGGAGTTGCCTGAACCGGAGGAAGTCTTCCCTCTTTATGCCGCCTATATGAAGGAGTTGGCGCAGACCATAGGCGTGTAAATCGGCGGGTGCGGATGCCGTGGCGCTGCCCCTCAAGAACCGCCCAAACGGTTCTTGAGGGGCAGCGCTTTTTGTATGGGGGAGGGCTTCCCAAGGAGAGGTGATGATGAGCGGGGTTACGGCAGGGGAAGCGGGCTTCCCGGCACTCAAGCGGAGAGATGTCGGCGCTACTGTGAGGGAAGCGGGGCTTCCGTTGGTGATGTGAGGGTATGGGTGGGCGGCAGGCAGTGCCGGTCACGGCAGACATAAAAGGTGGTTCGGTCGTCCTGCAACGGGTAGGCCTGGGTAGGGGTGAGCAGGAGGCGGGCATCGGCATAGAGAGGGAGCTGCTCACAGACCCTCTCTTTTTCTGCCTCGCTTTTCAGCACGGCGGTGATGGTGGGCGGCGGGTTTTGCCAAAGCAGCAGCGCCAACAGAGAGACACTGTGCCCGGCAGGGTACGGAGTTGCCTCGGCGGACAAAAAGTCGAGCTGTGCCTCTGCTCGCTTTTGCCAATCCGGGCTTTCGGTGAGCCGGGAGAGCCGCACGAGCACATAGCCCATCACGGCGTTGCCGCTGGGCAGGGCGCCGTCATACGTTTCCTTGGGATTCAAAAACAGTTTTTCATGCATACTGCCGCTGAAGAAAAACCCGCCGTGTTCGACATCCCCGAACTGCTCTGCCGCCGAGTGGCAGACCGACTCCGCGCGCCGGAGATATGCCTCCTCCAGCGTGGCATCATACAGGGCCAGCAGGGCGGCGGCATAGCAGGCATAGTCGTCAAGGAACCCCTGCCCACTTGCCGTGCCCTCCCGGTAGCTGACCGAGAGGGTGCTTTGATGCGCCAGCTTGTCCTCGATGAACTGTTGCCCTTTTTGTGCCGCCATGAGGTATGACGGCTCACGGCACACCCGGTAGAGTGTCGCCAGTGCCAGGCACATCAGCGCGTTCCATGAGGTGAGCGACTTGTCGTCCACACGCAGGGCGGTGCGCTTTTTCCGATACCCGTACAGGGTGGCCAGCGCCTCGTCAAAGGCATGGGAGACATAGCCGCCTTGCAGGCGGTTGGGGATGTTTTTGCCCTCAAAATTGCCCTCTTTGGTGATGTCAAAGTGCCGGTTGAAACGCTCCCCCTCCTCGTGCCCCAGCACGAGGTGCACCTCCTGCTCGCTGAAAAGATAATACTTGCCCTCCTCCCCCTCGCTGTCCGCGTCCTGTGCCGAGTAAAAGCCGCCCTCCGCGCCGGTCATTTCCCGCAGGACATAGTCGGCGCTTTGCCGGGCGGTCTCAAGAAACAGTTGATTGCCCCGCATCGCATACGCGGCGGCATACGCCGTGACCAGCAGGGCGTTGTCATAGAGCATCTTCTCAAAATGCGGGACTAAAAATGCCCTGTCGGTGGCATAACGGCAGAACCCCCCGCCAATGTGGTCGTAAATGCCACCTAATCGCATCTGCGTCAGGGTTTTGGCGACCATCTCATAGGCGTGCGGGTCGTCGTTCACCCGGCTGTAAAGCAGCAAAAATAACAGGTTGTGAGGGGTGGGAAACTTAGGCGGGCCGCCGAAGCCGCCATAGGTCGGGTCAAAGGTGCCGGCAAAGAGAGAGCGGGCGGTCCCCGGGAGGTCGGAGACGAGCGGTGCGGACGGGGGCACCTCGGCGGCGAGATACGCGACAATCTGCTCGGCGGACTGCAGCAGGGAGGCGCGGTCACGCTCCCAGCGCGCGGCAATGGTGAGCAGTAACTCACGCAGTCCCATCATGCCGCCCCTGCCGGTTTTGGGAAAGTAGGTGCCGGCGAAAAAGGGCTTCTTGTCGGGCGTCATGAAAATGCTGCACGGCCAGCCGCCGCTGCCGGTCATGGCCTGACAGACCGCCATATAGACGCTGTCGATGTCGGGGCGCTCCTCCCGGTCTACTTTGACCGACAGGAAGTGTTGGTTTAAGATATCGGCGATCCCGGGGTCCTCAAAGCTCTCCCGTGCCATGACATGGCACCAGTGGCAACTGCTGTACCCGATGCTGAGAAAGACGGGCTTGTCCTCCCGTCGGGCTTTGTCAAATGCCGCCTCCCCCCACGGGTACCAGTGGATGGGATGCCCGGCGTGCTGTAACAGGTACGGGCTGGTTTCTTTGGCCAGTAGGTTGCTCATGAGTTTCCCCCTTTATCGTCAAGGTGTGTATGGATAGTATGCGGTGTTTTGGCGGGTACCATCACAGTTTTTCGGCGGAATTGCTGCACGGGTATAAAATTCACCAAAAAAAGCCTTGTTTTGTGGCACGGAATGAGTGAGTATGGCCGTTGACCGGGCACCCCTCTTTTGCTATAATGGAGCAAGCATTTGCGCAAAGGAAACATCTATGAACAGTGAAAAAAACAGGACATTTCTGAGGCAGTACCGGGACATGCTCTCCCGGGAATTCCGAGGATATGGCCTCGGACGGTTTGGCAGGGATGTGCTGGCGGGGATCACGGTGGGGGCGGTATCGTTGCCGCTCGCGCTGGCCTTTGGCGCCGCCAATCTGGGGGCGGAATTTGCCGCCTTCGGCATCGCGGCGGGGTTGACCACCGCCATCATCGCGGGCATTGTCACGGGACTGCTGGGGGGCGGGGCCTTTCAGGTCTCCGGCCCGACCGGGACCATGAGCGTGGTGCTCGCGGGGGTGGTCGCCACCCGGGGCTTGCAGGGGATGTTCTTAGTGTGTCTGCTGGCGGGGCTGCTGCGACTGCTGGGGGGCCTGTTCCGGCTGGGGAAGCTGGTGTTTTGGATCCCGCACCCCGTGGTCATCGGCTTTACCTCAGGTGTCTCGGTGCTGATCGCGCTGGGGCAACTGGACAATGCGTTTGGCGTGTCGCTGTCCGGTCGGTCTATCCCGGGGCGGCTCGTTGATTTTTTCTCCGAACACTTACAGGACATCAACTGGTGGGCGGTGGGCTGTACCCTGCTGGTGATGGTGTGCATGTTTCTCTACCCCAAAAAATGGGCGGCGGTGCTGCCGGGCAGTCTGGTTGCCATTGTCCTGCTCTCCGCGCTGGTGCAACTGGTGCACGCGCTTGACCCCGGCACGATGGAGATAGCCCTCATCGGCGCCATTCCTTCCTCACCGGTCAATGCGGAAGCCCTGCGGCTGTCGGAGATTTCGCTCGAGTCTCTCCGGCACGCCTTTGCCCCAGCGGTGACCATCGCCATTTTAGGGATGGTGGAAACGCTGCTGTGCGGTACCTCCGCCGCCTCTATGACCAAGCGGCCCTTTGAACCGTCGGTGGAAATGGTGGCGCAGGGGGTGGGCAACATGGTCATCCCTTTTTTCGAAGGGGTGCCCTCCACCGCCGCCATTGCCCGTACCAGCGTCGCCATCCGGAGCGGCGCGCAGACCCGGCTGACCGGTGTGGTCCAGTCGCTCTTTCTGCTCGCCTGTATGTCCCTGCTCTCCGGGCTGATCGGGCTGGTGCCGTACACGGCGCTCGCCGGCGTCCTGATCGTGACGGCCTGGCGCACCAATGACTGGCCTGCCATCAGGCATTTCTTCCGCCACCGGCTCTGGGATGCCATACTTCCCTTTACCGCTACCCTGCTGGCGACGGTGCTGCTGGATGTGATTTACGCCATCCTCATCGGGGTGCTGGTGGCGGTGCTGTTCATGCTGCCGCGACTGGCTCGTCTGGACCTGCAGGCAGTCCTGCGGCAGGACGTGCTCTACCTGCACGGGTCGGGGGTGCTCTTTTTCGCCAATGCCAAGGACTGTGCCGAGGCGATACTGACATACCAAGCGGCGGCAAGGCGGGTGGTGCTGGTCTGCGACGGGATCACCTGTCTGGACGTCAGCGCGGCGGAGGTGTTGCGTGAGGCGGCGGACGGATTGCGTCTGGAGGGGAAGGAATTTTACCTTTCGGGGGTGCGGGCGGGCGTGCGCCGGACCCTGGACAAAACCGGGTTTACCGCCCGGCTGGGGGAGGGGTGTTTCCTGGACGCGCCGGGGCAGTTGCCCCCTGAGGGGCTGCCCGAAGCGGACGGGGCAGAGGTCGTTTGAGCCCTCTGTCCGAAACAACTTGAAAAGTCGGTGGCAGGATGGTATCATCATCCTGCCACCTGTTTGATCAGGCATTGCGTGAGGAGGTCTCTCTATGAGGAATTGCCGTGAGAAAATCGCCCATGGGAATAACCGGTTCCCGATTGCCGCTTATCGGAGTACCCCGTCGCATATCCGGTACCAGATGGCGTTCCACTGGCATCCGGAACAGGAGATTCTCTATGTGCTGCGGGGGGCGCTGCGCCTGACGCTGGGCCAGCGCAGCTTTGTCGCCCGGGCGGGGGACGTGTTCTTTATTCAGGGCGGCTCTTTTCATGCCGGGGTGGCATCGGAGGCGTGCGAGTATCATTGCTTTGCTTTCAATCTCGGCGGCCTGATACCGGAAGGGAATATCAACGGGGACATTGAGCATAGTCTTTCGAACAATGCCGCGTTGGTGGAGCCGTCTATCGGCAATTTCCCCGACTTTTATTACGGACAATGCACGACGCTCAGTGAGCTGTTGTTGGCCGGGCAGGCAGACAAGAGACCCGAAGACGCCATGCTTGCCACGGCCTGCATTTTCGGCATCGTGGGCAGGCTGTTCAGAGAAAAACGGTACCGGCCCCTCTCACAGCCCTCCGCCGGCGGCGGATTTAGCTGAAAAAAGCCAAGTCGAAAGACTTGGCTTTTTTCTTGGCAGGGGCGCTAGGACTCGAACCCAGGACCAACGGTTTTGGAGACCGCGATTCTACCGACTGAACTACACCCCTTGATTTGACCTTGGTCATTATATCATATGTGTTCCGAAAAAGCAAGAGCAATTTCAGAATTTTCGGGGTGCGGTTGCCGGGAGGGCGGGGAAACACAAACCGGTGGGGGAGGCTCACAACGTGAGCGGCTCACAACGAGAAGTTCCGGCCGGGCGGGAACCGCTCGGTGGGGACGAGGTCGGAGGAATCAATAGTTTTCAGCTTTGATTTCAAAGTAGCTTTGCGGATGGTCGCACACGGGACAACGCTCCAGGGCCTTTTTGCCGACATGGATGTGGCCGCAGTTGCCGCACTGCCAAACCGTCTCGCCCTCGCGGACAAACACTTGGTTCTGCTCGATATTCGCCAGCAACTTTTGGTAACGAGCCTCGTGCTCCTTTTCAATCTTTGCCACCTCGGAAAAGAGGTAGGCGATTTGGTTGAAGCCCTCTTCCTTGGCTACCTTGGCAAACTCGGCGTACATTTCGGTCCACTCGTAATGCTCGCCCGCGGCGGCGTCTGCCAGATTGACGGGGGTGGCGGGCACTGCGCCGCCATGCAGCAGCTTGAACCAGATCTTGGCGTGCTCCTTCTCATTGCCTGCCGTCTCGGCAAAAATGTTGCCCATCTGGACATAGCCGTCCTTTTTAGCCTGAGAGGCATAGTAGGTGTACTTGGTGTACGCCTGGGATTCACCCGCAAATGCCGCCATCAGGTTTGCTTCTGTTCTTGAACCTTTGAGTTCCATCGTTTCATTCTCCTTTACTTAAATAATAAGTTTATCTTGCACACTATGATACCAAATTCATGCGGAAAAGTCAATCTTTTTCACGCAGATGATGCCGATGCGCCCATGCAAATCGGGGACTGTGCCGCCGGCGGGGCTGCCGCTCAGGGGGTCTCGGCGGCGGCGAGGCGGCGGGCGTGTGCGAGCAGTGCCTGCCGGGTGTTGCCAATCTCCCCTGCCATCACCGCCTCCAACAGGGCATCCAGTAGCCGCCCCATGGTCTTGCCCCGCGGGATACCGTGCGCCGCCAGTGCCTCCCCGTCAATCGCCAACATGGAAAGCCGGTAGCACCTGCCCTCTGCCAACATCCGCTCCAGGATGCTCTGCCAGTGGCGGTAGGGCTGCTCCGTCCGGCCGCGGGCGGCGGCGAATGCCGCGCCGAGGGTGATGCTGTCACGGCAGGCGGGGACGCCGTACCGGGACAGGTAGCGCAGGGTCTGGGACTCGGTGTCGGGCAGGGGGAGCTCTGCCATGGCGCACAGGGTGCTCAGGTGCTCGGCGGTGCGGCGGTCCAGGCGCAGCCGGGCCGCTGTCCCGGCGGGGTCGGGCGTCCCTTGCAGCAGCGCCGCCAGGCGCAGAGGGGTGCCGGTGGGCAGGCGCGTGACGGCGTCGGCGGTGAGTGCCAGCCCGTCCGGTCCCGGCAGCTCGGGCAGCACGGCCGCCAGCACCGGGCGGTAGGTAAGGAGCACCCGCCCGACCGCCTGCCCGTCCAGGAGCTTGAGCAGTTCCTCCCTGACGCGCTCGGCGGAAATATGGCGCAGGGTCTCTGCCGCCGCCCGCATGGCGCACTCGGTGTGCGCCTCGACGGTGAAGTCGAGCACGGCGGCGAAGCGCAGGGCGCGCAGGATACGCAGCGCGTCCTCGGCAAAGCGCAGGGCGGGGTCGCCCACTGCCCGGACCAAGCGTTGCGCAAGGTCGGCCCTGCCGCCGAACGGGTCGGTCAGGCCGGTCGCGGGGTGGTACGCCATGGCATTGACGGTGAAGTCACGGCGCGCCAGGTCAAGGTGCAAATCCCGGGTATAGCTGACCGTGTCCGGGTGGCGGCTGTCGAGGTAGGCGCCGTCGATGCGGTAGGTGGTCAGCTCATACGGCACCCCTTCATACAGGAGCGTGACGGTGCCGTGCCGCAGTCCGGTGTCGATGGTGCGGCAGTCGGCAAAAACCATCTTCATCTGCTCGGGGAGGGCATCGGTGGTGATGTCATAGTCGCCGGGGGAGACCCCGCGCAACAGGTCCCGCACGCAGCCACCAACCACATGGGCCCGGTGGCCGGCACGGGTGAGGCGATCGAGCAACGCCGTGACGGGGGGCGGCAAGATGAGTGTCATTGTTCGGCTCCTTTTGGGACTGTCCGGGGTGGGGCTATTGTGACTATTATAGCACAGAGTGAGGGGCAATACAATCGCTTGCGGGCACAAAAAAGTGTTGCTTTTTGTCCGCTTTCATGATAGAATAAGGGTAACCAACAGAAGGAGAGCATCTATGTCCATCCAAGAAGAATCCCTGCGCCTGCATGAAGCATGGCGAGGAAAAATCGAGGTCATCACCCGAGCTCCTTTGCAGACCAAAGAGGACCTGTCCCTTGCCTATACACCGGGGGTCGCCGCGCCCTGTTTGGAAATCTCCCGGGATGTCAACCGGTCCTTCGCGCTGACCCGGCGCGCCAACCTTGTGGCGGTGGTGACGGACGGTACTGCCGTGCTCGGGCTGGGGGATATCGGTCCGGAGGCAGGGATGCCGGTGATGGAGGGCAAGTGTGCCCTGTTCAAGACCTTTGCCGATGTGGATGCCTTTCCGCTGTGTATCAAAAGTCATGATGTGGACGAGATTGTCCGCACCATCTACCTGCTGTCCGGTTCTTTCGGCGGCATTAACTTAGAGGATATCAGCGCGCCCCGCTGTTTTGAGATTGAACGGCGGTTGCAGGCGCTGTGCGATATTCCGGTCTTTCACGACGACCAGCACGGCACCGCCATTGTGGCGGGAGCGGCGTTGCTCAATGCCCTCAAGTTAGTGGGCAAGGAGATCGGGCAGGTGCGCTGTGTGGTCAACGGCGCAGGCAGCGCGGGCCTGGCGGTCTCAAAACACCTGTATCAGCTCGGTCTGACCAACCAGGTGCTGGTGGGCAGGCACGGCGTGCTCAGCCCCGACACGCCGAACATCAACGCAGAACAGTTGGCGATGGTGCGCCTGGTCAACCCGGAGGGGATTTCCGGCACGCTGCGTGACGCGATGGTGGGCGCGGATGTGTTCCTTGGGCTGTCTGTTCCCAATGTGCTCACGGCGGACATGGTCGCCACCATGCGAAAGGACGCTATTGTGTTCCCCATGGCCAACCCGACCCCGGAGATTCTGCCCGAGGAAGCCTTGGCGGGCGGCGCGCGCATCGTGGGGACGGGACGCAGCGACTACCCCAACCAGATCAACAATGTGCTGGCTTTCCCGGGGGTGTTCCGTGGGGCGCTGGATTGTCGGGCGACCTGTATCAATGACGAGATGAAGCTGGCCGCCTCGCACGCGATCGCGGACCTGATTCCCGAGCGGGAATTGCGAGAGGACTACATCATCCCGGACCCGTTTGACAGAAGGGTGGCGCGAGCGGTGGCCGACGCGATCATCGAAACGGCGAAGAAAACCGGCGTACAAAGAAAAGCATAGCAAATAGCTATGCTTTTCTTTTTTGGAAGTTTTATCCCAAAGAGCCGGAGGGCCTGTGCGCTCTGAGTGCCAGCCCCTGCATTTCGGGCGCGGAGAGGCCGTGCGGGAGCAGGCGGGCGGTGCGGGCGCGGAGAGGCCGTGCGGGCGCGGAGAGGCCGTGCGGGCGCAGGCGAGCGGTGCGGGCGCGGAGAGGCCGTGCGGGTGCAGGAGGTCCTGAGACTTAGGGGTCCGGCACAGGCGTG
>Ga0265293_10010229_pt1 | contig 13168 bp, 14 predicted proteins | sample Munlanlewell138R_FD_192505 | JGI IMG/M metagenome (GOLD analysis project Ga0265293, IMG submission 192505) | Leachate microbial communities from a municipal landfill in Southern Ontario, Canada - Leachate well 138R | ecosystem: Engineered > Solid waste > Landfill > Unclassified | place: Canada... | reverse complement strand
GTTGTAGATTCTGAAACCGTCCGATGTACCGGTGATTTTGTCGAGTTCGCCCAATTGGTCGAGAAATTCGAAATAGGCAAATGTGTTTACGACTAACGATGTAAGTGGAATTTTGATAGACGTTCCTTCTTTGGGAAGGGCTATGGTGTCGTTCGTATACAGATTGTATAAGGCATAAATTTCCCCTTCTGCCCACGGATTATATATTGTTACGCGGGTAAACGAGTTGAAATGTGCGATATGAAATCCTTTTGCATAGTTGGGGACGATTTCCGAGAGCACCAAACTTTCATCGGATTTGAGGGTTGTTTTTGCTGTGCGAACATTGTTTTTCCCTTTTTTGCATCCGTTAATCGTGAAGCAGAAAATACAACATATCAGTAACGACAGGGACTTTTTTACTTGCATTATTTTCTTTTTTTGGGTTTTTTATATCCCGCAATTTTTATTTCTCGGGTTTTATTGCGTGTAGTGACACGAGGTTCTGCTATGGAGCCCGGAATGTATTCGTGCCGATACATATTGAAGAAGAGAATAAAAAGAGAAAGGAGAAGCGGACCAAAAATAACCCCCCAGAATCCAAACATGGGGATTCCTATTAAAACGCCAAAAACGGTTATGAGAGGATGAATATCGGCCAATTGTTTTTGGAGTATAAAGCGAATTACATTATCGACAGTGCTTATAACCAAGAATCCGTATGCGATCAACCCCAGACCTCCCATCAAATTGCCGCCAATCATGATGCCGATTCCCAACGGCAACCAAACGATAGTGGTTCCAACAATAGGCAATATGGTGGCAAAAGCTGTCAGAATGGCATACAAAAGTGCATTATTGACCCCGAAAAACAAATAACCTCCATACGCAAACATGCCCTGAATAATTGCCAAAAGCGGTATGCCTATGGCATTTGCCTGGATAATGGCTTTGGTTTCTTCTGCCAAAATCTGCTTGTTTTCTTCTTTAAAGGGCAGGATTTCTTTGATGGTCCGTCCAAAAGTTTGGTAATTGAACAACATATAGTACAAAACGAAAAGAATAACGATTGCGTTAATTATCAGAGAATAAAGGCTTGCCCCCAGTATTTGCACGATGTTGGTCCCTATTTTTCCTATTTGAGGGAGATAGGATAGGTTTTCGGGTGTGAAAATTTTGAAACCGGTTTTATCTTCTATTGTTTGTGCGAAATCGATTATCGATTGAACAATTTCTTGAGGGTTGATTGTTACCCCGGAGAGTGTATCGATGACCAAAAATGCAATACCCGTTAAAGGTGTGAGAAAAAACAGCAGGGTTTCGAGAACTATAATTGCGGCACTGAAACCTCTTCCGAACTTTAATTTTTCGCAAAAATAGGCCATTTGCCCTTTCAACAAGACGTATAGGGCACAGGCTCCCAAAAATCCACTTAAATACGGACGAGCGTATTTGAATAAGATAATGCCAAGAATTAGAACAAGAGCTATGAGAGCGTAACGATATTCTCGATTTTTTCGTTGCAAAGGCGACTTTTCAACAATCATAAGCGTGTTTTTAAAGTGGTCTATTCAAAATCTTCGGGTTTCGAAAATCCTCCGTCGATCAATGCTTGTTTTGCCCGTTCGAAATCTTCGGTTTTTACTTGCATTTCTATACCCCCTAGGGTATATGCCAATCTGTTTGCCGTGAGATTTTTCATATACGTTTCTATTCCGCACATTGCCATATAGGATTGCACAACAGGCACATCGCCGGGATAGGCAAATATTTTTACGGTGATAAAATCCTGTTTCATTGTTGAACTTGTATCGATAATCGGTTGTAAATATACGTTTTTTTTACGACAGTGCGGGGTTTTGCCAAATATTTGGATTACTTTTTTGGCATGTTTTTTCAAACTCAATATACAATGTACAAAAAAGTATAACCCGAATCGTGTTTGATTGAGCAAAATGCTATTCGGAACGAAAGAACCTTATGTGTCGGGAGCTGAAATTTTGTCAGTGTTTGGGTGAAAATTTAATTTTATTTCAATATGACAAGCAGAAAAAATGTTTGGCACAAAATTCGCAAATGTAAAGGTGTCGATAAATACATAGAGTAAAAATAGTAATTCAACATTCTCTAATTATTAAAAAAATTTTATAGATATGAAAGTTAAACCATTAGCAGACAGAGTATTAGTGAAACCGGCCCCGATAGAAGAAAAAACAGCCGGGGGGATTATTATTCCCGATACTGCAAAAGAGAAACCTTTGAAAGGCGAAGTTGTTGCCGTAGGTCAAGGTACTAAAGACGAAGAGATGGTCGTTAAAGAAGGCGACAAGGTTCTTTACGGCAAATATGCCGGAACCGAAATAGAAATCGACGACGAAGAGTATCTGATTATGCGTCAATCTGACATTTTAGCAATTATCGAATAACAAATTAACTTAGAAAAAATAGATTATTATGGCAAAAGACATTAAATTTGATATGGATGCACGCGAAGAATTGAGAAAAGGCGTGGATCAATTGGCAAATGCAGTAAAGGTAACATTAGGTCCTCGAGGACGTAATGTAATTATCGACAAAAAATATGGTGCACCTCAGATTACCAAAGATGGCGTAACGGTAGCTAAGGAAATCGAATTGGAATGCCCGTTCGAAAATATGGGTGCCCAACTGGTGAAGGAAGTAGCTTCCAAGACCAACGATGATGCCGGTGACGGAACCACTACCGCAATCGTGTTGGCCCAATCCATTATCAGTGTAGGGTTGAAAAACGTTACGGCAGGAGCAAATCCCATGGATTTGAAACGCGGTATAGACAAAGCCGTTGCCAAAGTAGTGGAATGCATCAGAGAACAGGCAATAGAAATTGGAGATGACCTGAAGAAGATTGAGAACGTGGCTAAAATTTCAGCCAATGGCGATGAAAATATCGGTCGTCTCGTTGCCGAAGCAATGGAAAAAGTAGGCAAGGAAGGTGTGATCACGATAGAAGAAGCCAAAGGTATCGAAACTTATGTTGATGTGGTTGAAGGAATGCAGTTTGATCGTGGGTATATCTCTCCGTATTTCGTAACCGATCCGGAAAATATGGAGACCGTTTTTGAAGATCCTTATATTTTGATCCACGATGAGAAGATTTCAGCCATTAAAGATTTACTTCCCATTCTGGAGAAAGAGATCCAGACAGGAAAACCGTTGTTGATTATTGCCGAAGATGTAGAATCGGAAGCATTGACGACACTGGTTGTAAACCGTTTGCGCGGTTCCTTGAAGGTTGCGGCAGTCAAAGCCCCGGGATTTGGCGATCGTCGTAAAGAAATGTTGGAAGACATTGCCATCCTTACCGGAGGTACCGTAATTTCCGAAGAAAAAGGGCTTACGTTGGAGAGTGCAACTCTTGACATGCTTGGAAGAGCCGAAAAAGTTATTATCGATAAAGATACTACAACCATCGTAAACGGCGCAGGAGACAAAAAAGCCATTGAAAACCGTATTGCTCAGATTCGCACTCAAATCGAAAAAACAACGTCCGATTATGACCGCGAAAAATTGCAAGAGCGTTTGGCTAAGCTGGCCGGTGGTGTAGCCGTTCTTTATGTGGGTGCTCCTTCCGAAGTAGAAATGAAAGAAAAGAAAGATCGTGTTGAAGATGCTTTATCGGCAACCCGTGCCGCAGTAGAAGAAGGAACCGTACCCGGCGGAGGCGTGGCTTACTTGCGCGCTATCGATAAATTGGAAGGGTTGCGGGGCGATACCGATGATGAAACAACCGGTATCGAAATCATCAAACGCGCCATTGAAGAACCGCTCCGTCAAATCGTTGCCAATAGCGGAAAAGAAGGTGCCGTTGTAGTACAGAAGGTGCGCGAAGGAAAAGGCGATTTCGGGTACAATGCCCGCACCGACAGGTATGAGAATCTGTGTGAAACCGGTGTAATCGATCCGGCCAAAGTAACCCGCGTTGCTTTGGAAAATGCAGCTTCTGTTGCCGGCATGTTCTTAACAACGGAATGTGTGATCACCGATAAGAAAGAAAAGGATCAAGTTCCGCAAATGCCAATGAATGAAGGCATGGGCATGATGTAAAGAACAAAACATAATTCCATTTTTTAAAAGCGTAAAGCCTGAAAACGAATAGCGAAGGCTTTACGCTTTTTTTATTATTGATTTTCAATGGTCAATTTCTAATTTTCCCAACGCGAACTCAAGAAAGATTTTCCGTTATGATTTGAACAAACGTCCGCCTGAAATATCCCAAAACTTTTTAAAATAAGCCGTCAGTTTTTCGAGTACCTTTTCTCGTTTTTTTGTACGGTCTCCGGTCGGTGTAAAACGCGATACCGGAGGCAGCACTTCCCCGATAGCTGTACCGGTAGTTTGGATAAAGCCATCGCGAAAAGCGTTGTCGAGGAAGCGGTAAGTTTCATCCCTGCTGAGGCGCTCTTCGTCGATGATGCGGTCGAGCTCCTCTTTTTTCTTTGCCTCCACAAAGGCTTGCCAATCTTCGTCAACTTGCGTGGAAGGGGTCATCGAGTCGATAAACTGTTCGATGAGGTCTTTTTTGTTGCGCAATTCCATACTCGAATCCACCGCCTTGCGAATACTTACCACGATTTCTTTGTCCTTCATATTGCTTTCGTGATATTTGTGGATCAACTCCAAAATATAGTCGATATTGATTTCCACCTGTTTGATGAGTTCCATTTCGAAGACGATATCGTCGTTCACGTTTTCGGCATCCCCTTTTTTCTTTCTCCGATACTCGTTGTAAAGATCGATGTACATACTTTGATAATCCTGCATGTCGCGTTGAGAAAGAATCTCGTTTTCGGCAAATGCATCAAAGGTGGAAAGGATATTCTTCACCTTTAGGATGTTTCCGTAGAGCCGGATAAAATCTTTTTGGCTTTGTTCGCCAACAACAGGTTCTCCCGGTGGAAACTTCTCTTGCAGCTCGTTAACCAATGCAGCGTAACCGGGAAAATCCTTGTTTTTATCCTTATAGCCATAGTAATACTCATCGTAAGTTTTCAGCAACACCACACCGGCAGCATCTTTGTCGCCGAATAGCGAAATGCTCTCGTTGGTTGCTTCCTCCAGATTGCGAAAACAAACAATATTCCCGAAAGTCTTCACCGAATTGAGGATGCGGTTGGTACGCGAAAAAGCCTGCATCAACCCGTGCAGGCGCAGGTTTTTGTCCACCCAAAGCGTATTGAGCGTAGTGGCATCGAAACCGGTGAGGAACATGTTGACGACGATGAGCAAATCGATTTCGCGATCTTTCAGTCGTTGCGACACATCTTTGTAATAATTCTGAAACTTGTCGCTCGAGGTGTCGAAATTGGTTTTGAACAACCGATTATAATCCTGAATGGCGGCCTCTAGGAAATCGCGCGAACTTTGATCGAGCTTACTCGTATCTTCGGGGTTTTCTTCATCGATCAATCCCTCCACCTTCGGCTCATCCTCATTCACATTAAAACTATAAATGAGCGCCACTTTCAATTGCTTGTCGCTCGGCAAATCGGCCATTTGCTTTTTGAACTCGGCATAATACCTTTTCGCGGCATCGATGGATGCGGTAGCCAATATGGAATTGAAACCTGCCAGACGGCGCTCCCTAAGCCGATAATAAGTATTGCGTTTGGTTTTTTGGTCGAAATGTTCGAGTATATATTTTACAATGTTATCGATACGTTTCGGCGCCAGCAGAATCCGTTCCCTGTCGATATCCCACACTTTGGCATCCGCAATATTTTCCTGTTCGCGCATGGTGCTGACATAATCTACGCGAAAAGGCAGCACATTTTTATCCCTTATCGCATCCACCACCGTATAGGTATGCAATCTTTCTCCGAAGACCTGGTCGGTAGTCATCAAATCGGGACGGATGGCATTACCGGCCAAATTTTTTGCCATAATAGGAGTTCCGGTAAAACCGAAAAGGTGATATTTCTTGAAACTTTTGGTAATGGCTGCATGCATATCGCCAAACTGCGATCGATGACATTCATCGAAAATGATGACGCAATGCCGATTGAATGCCGGCAAATTCTTGTGTTTTTTGATCAGTATCGACAATTTTTGAATAGTGGTAATAATGATGCGTGCCTCAGGATCTTCCAGCTGCTTTTTCAATTCAACCGTACTGGTATTGCTGTTGGCAGCCCCTTTTTCAAATCGGTCATACTCCTTCATCGTTTGATAGTCGAGATCTTTACGATCGACCACAAACAGCACTTTGTCGATATAAGGCAATTTGCTCGCCAATAAAGCCGTTTTAAACGAAGTCAACGTTTTGCCACTGCCGGTAGTATGCCAAATATATCCTCCTGCCCGAGGAGAACTAAAGATTTTGTAATTGTTTGCAACGTTTATCTTTCCCAGAATACGCTCGGTAGCCACAATCTGGTAGGGGCGCATCACCAGCAGCAATCTGTCGGCAGTGAAAACACAATATTTGGTAAGCAGGTTGAGCAAGGTATGTTTGGCAAAAAAGGTAGAGGTAAAATCTATCAGGTCGGGAATAGGCCGGTTGGCAGCATCTGCCCACCACGACGTAAACTCGAAACTGTTGCTGCTGCGTTTCCCTTTAGCCGGTGCTCCGCTTGTTGCTTCTTTAATGTGCGTAAAACGGGTAGTGTTGCTGTAATATTTGGTATGCGTTCCGTTTGAAATAACGAAAAGCTGCACATACTCAAACAGTCCGGTACCTGCCCAAAACGATTCGCGGCTGTAACGTTCAATTTGATTGAAGGCTTCTTTCAGATCCACGCCGCGTTTCTTGAGCTCTACATGTACCAGCGGCAACCCGTTGACGAGGATGGTTACATCATATCGGTGGCTTCGACTAAGCTCAGCCGCCGAATTGCTATACTCATGTGCCGCATCGGTTTCCGGAGTGGAGACGAAAGGTGAGGTACTACTGTATTGGTTGATCACCTGCAAGCGATTGTTGTGGATGTTGTCCTTGTCGATGAGATAAATGTTTTTCATCGCTCCGTCGTCGCATTGCAAAAGCTGAATGTAATCTTCCTGAATAATGGCCGTTTTCTCCTCTATTCCGTAATTGCGGTTTGCGATTTTGCTGTTGAAAAACTGTTCCCATTCGGTATCTGAAAATCGATAATTATTCAACAACTCCAACTGTTTGCGCAAATTGGCAATCAAATCGTTTTCCGATTTTATGGGCAAATATTCGTATGCTTGAGCTTGCAGCTGTTCGATAAATGCTTTTTCGAGGTCGGCCTCTGTTTGGTACGTCGTTTCGGTGCGTAAAATAGGCTGATATTCGCTTACAACAGTCGATTCGGTATTTTCGGATAATAAGTCATACATTATAGATACTGATTATTTTAACAATTTGCGATTTTCCATTCCTTCTTCCAACACTTTCATCTGTTTGGATAGCAATTTGATTAATAGTTGCATAATCTCTCATATTTCCTTTCAGTTCGGGATTAGCTTCACGCCACTGCTTGGCAGTAACGCCAAACAAAGCCAGTTGAGTTGCTTTTGTTCCTCTTCTTTCAAACGCTGAAATTCACGAACCAGATAAATTTTAAATTCAGGGCTAATCCACATGGCAAATTCAAAGGCTATATCTTTATGAACATAAGTTCCTCCATATCGTCCTGCTTTTGAATACAAACCGATTGCACTCGTTCGTTCCACAAATTCTTTTACACTGATTTTGAAATTGTTGAGTCCGGATTTACTTTTAATTATGGCGAATTCGCCATAATTAAAAAGAGGGTTGTTAACTTGTTCCCAAATACCCAGGTATTCCAACGTATTTCGATTTCGCAGCCAATCGGTAACAAAAAAATCGCCGTCTTTTGCTTTTATCATATCTGTGATGCAAATGTATTCTGCATTATTTGCTTGAACAACAGTAATCTCGGTATCCTTTACCTGAATCTTTGCCATGATTTTCGATGTTTTTGATCCCTATTCATTTACTTTTTTGAAGTTAAGTAACTTTCCACGATAATACTCGTATTGTTTCTGGCGTGCTTTAATTTCGGCCGGTAGTCCTTCGGATATATCGTTCACCAATTTATCGAATTTATCCAATATTTCCACAATTCTCTCCTGCTCCGAAAGAGGCGGAATAGGAATTTGGAACTTCTTTACTATACTATCTGATATAGAAGGATAACCTGCACCTTCTTGATTATTATCTATATAATTATAAAAACTTGATGTTGTCAAAATAAAAAATAAAAACTTAGGCAACAATAATTTTTGATTTGCTCTTAGAACGCAAAAGCCAGTACTGCAAATCTGATTATGGTATTTTGAAGTTATCAATGTATATCTCTTTAATGTAGGTCGCGTAGTCCCAAAAATTACATCATCCTTGTATACAATCTGTTTTGCCCTACTAGGTGCATTTGTTGAATTAATTGTTTTTGTTTCTGTAATTTTATTATTATCTCTGTTTACAGAAGACAGGTCAATGTATTGATAATCTATATTTTGATTTTCTTTCCATTTAATATTTTCCGTTTTTAAACATACTTCTCCAAGTGTTTTCCATTCCACCTCTACGCCATTCATCAACCATTTGCCATCTACTTCTACGGGGGTTAATAATTGGTTGCGGTAGTATTCGTACTGTTTACGGCGTGCTTCTAATTCTGCTTCTAATTCTGCTTCTAATTCTGTAAATTTATCGAGAATTTTTACAATTTCTTCCTGAACAGGAAGAGGGGGGAGAGGGATTTGAATTTTTGCAATACTAGAACCATGAACATGTGGTACTCCGCTACCTCTTTTTGTATTGTGTATTTTTTCTTGATTGTGTTTTAAAAAATAATAGACATATTTAGGCGTTAGCAACTCCATATCAGGATTTACAGAAAACGAATCAGATAAAAAAACAGGTATAGTCCAATAACTTACGAAACCTGCGTAAGCTCCAGAGGCTGAAACTGCTATCGTTTCTCCTGTTCTATTTGATTTATTGTGATAATAAGAGGGTTTTTGACCTCCTGCTATTACAGGGACATCACCCTCTGTAACATCCTTTTGAGTTATGGAATTACCCCTCTGAAATTTGCATACTTTTCCCAATTTCTTAAATTCCACGCCGTTGGGGCAATATTGTGCTATCAGTTCATCGATTTTACTCATGGTTGTTTAGTTTTAGCGGTGTCTTCGACAGGCTCAGACACCGATTCCTTTCTCGGGTATTGTGCGTAATTCTTCGACAGGTTGCTGAGCTTGTCGAAGCAACCGTTAATCAGTGCTTCTTTCTTTTTCCTGCTCCATCCCTGTACCTGCTTCTCGCGATAAAATGCTTCGTCGATACGTTGAAATTCTTCAAAATATCCCAACTTAACAGGTAAGTGTTTTTTGGTATAATTGGCACCCTCGCCATTTTGGTGTTGTTGCAACCGCCGTTCCAAATTGTTGGTGCTGCCTGTGTAATAGCTGCCATCGGCACATTCCAATATATACATATATCCTTTCATAAAACCGGGAACTGTTGGATAAACTGTTCAATTTTGTTCATTTTCTCCTTCTCCTCTTTCAATTTTTTCCTGAATGTTTTTGATGCTTTCAAAATAGGCTTTTTCTACCGGAGACAACGTTTTGAGTCGGTATTTTCGAAATTCGTCTTTGGCTTTGTCTATAGCTTGCTGATGACTGACGCTTCCTGCATTGGATAACAGTTTTTCACCGGAAGCCGACAAAATGTTGTCCAACTGCTTGATGTAGTCAGCCATGTACATGGGACGATGTTTGATGGCTTGAATTTCGGCAAAATCGAAATAGGCAGAAACCAAGTTATTCAGTATCTTCAATTCTTCTTCATTCAAATAGTTTTTAGCCACCGTAATATCTTTTGAAGAAGGTTGCTCACCCGGAAAAACGGTTAAGCCCATAAACGGCTTGTCACTGTCGGCACGTTGATAAATGACTTCGGCGGCCGTATGTCCATGAGCCGCATAATGCAATTTGTTTTGCACAATTTTGAAAAACTCTACAGATTCGGGCGCATGGGGATCGTAGTCCACACTGGTAGCATACAAATCGAGCACCTGCCGATACATCACCTTCTCCGAAGAACGAATGTCGCGGATACGATTGAGCAACTCGTACCAGTAACCCCCTCCGCCCAATTGTTTGAGCCGCTCGTCATCCATGGTGAAGCCTTTTATCATGTATTCCTTGAGCCGTTCGGTAGCCCAGATGCGAAACTTGGTGGCAATGCGCGATTTGATACGATAACCGACAGAAATAACAACATCAAGATTATAAAATTTTTGTTTCCGTCTGACTTTACGAGAGCCTTCTGTTTGAACTTGTAAGAAATCCTTACAAGTTGCATCTTCCTGTAATTCATCCTCTTCAAAAATATTTTTCAGATGAAGCGTAATATTTTGAGGCGTGGTTTGAAACAATTCCGCCATCATTTTTTGCGTAAGCCAAACGTTGTCATCCTCGAGCCGAACTTCGATTTTGGTTTTGCCCTCCTCCGATTGGTAAATTATAATTTCTCCGCTTTGCGCTTTATTCATGCTGCACCTCCTTCCAAATCGGCCACAATTTCGTCGATAGCTTCGCGAAGTTTTTGCTGGCGGATAACTATTTCGGCAATTTGGGCGTTGAGTTTTTCAATGTCCACTTCTTCGGCCGTGTTCTCTTGCTCCACGTAGCTGCTCACGGCAAGATTGTACTCGTTTTCGGCAATGTCGCTGTTGGGAACCGTCCGGGCAAAATAGTCAATGTCTTTGCGATCGATAAAAGCATGGAGAATTCGTTCGCGGTTTTCTTCGGAAAGTTTATTTTTGTTGCCGCCACGAACAAATTCGGCCGAAGCGTCAATGAAGAGCACGGCATTGTCGGCTTTGCTTTTTTTGAGCACAATGATGCAGGTGGCAATGGTGGTTCCGAAAAACAAATCGGGAGGCAGTTGAATGACCGTATCCACATAATTGTTGTCGATAAGGTATTTGCGAATTTTCTGTTCGGCACCTCTGCGGTAGAGGACGCCGGGAAATTCTACGATGGCAGCCGTACCCGTTGTGGACAACCATGAGAGTATGTGCATCGTAAAAGCCAAATCGGCTTTGCTCTTGGGAGCCAGCACACCGGCGGGAGAAAAACGAGGATCGTTGATCAACAAAGGATTGTCTTTACCTTCCCACTTAATAGAATACGGTGGATTGGAAACGATGGCGTCGAATGGCTCGTCGTCCCAATGTTTGGGATCGGTGAGGGTGTCGCCGTGGGCTATGTCGAATTTTTCGTATCCGATATCATGTAGAAACATGTTGATGCGGCAAAGGTTGTAGGTGGTGAGGTTGATTTCCTGACCAAAAAAACCCAACCGAACGTTTTCCTTGCCTAGTACTTTGGCAAATTTGAGCAAAAGGGAACCCGATCCACAGGCGGGATCATACACCTTGTTGACTTCGGTTTTTCCCACCACGGCAATTTGGGCAAGGAGTTCGGAAACTTCCTGAGGGGTGAAAAATTCGCCTCCCGACTTGCCGGCAGTGCTCGCGTACATGGTCATCAGGTATTCGTAGGCATCGCCAAAGGCGTCAATGGAATTATCCTGATAATTACCCAGCTGCAAATCGCCGATGGCATCCATGATCTTCACCAGCTTTTCGTTCCGTTTGAGAACGGTGGAGCCGAGTTTATTGCTGTTGACATCGATATCGTCAAACAAGCCTTTGAAGTTTTTTTCACTCGGAGCTCCCTTTGCAGAATCTTCGATGTTCTTGAAAACACGGCTCAGCGTTTCGTTCAGGTTGGGGTCGTTTTTGGCGTTACGGCGCACATTCTCAAAAAGCTCGGAGGGCAGAATATAAAAACCCTTTTCCTTTACGGTTTCGCTCCTTCCGAATTCGGCTTCCTCGTCGGAAATGCTTGCATAGTCGAAGTCGGGGTTGCCTGCCCGCCGTTCCTCTTCGTTGAGGAAGGCTGTGAGGTTTTCGGATATGAAGCGGTAAAACAACATGCCCAGCACGTACGACTTAAAATCCCAGCCATCTACGCTGCCTCTAAGGTCGTTGGCTATTTGCCAAATGGTTCGGTGAAGTTCGTCTCTTTCCTGTTCTTTCGTCATGGATCTATGAATTGTTTTTTTAGTTAAATGGGTGATCGGATTTATTGCATTTTCGAAAAAAGTTTATAACGCATGTATGCAGTTTATAACACATGCAAGCAAAGATAAAAATAAAATCCTTAAAAAACAGGGAAACAATACGGAAATCAACGTGTTTTCTTTTTTAATGGTTTTTTCGTTGCGGAAAACTGTATTTACTTGAATTTTAACCGTTTCGGAGTGAATTCTTCGTGTTCGCTTGGCGGGCGGTCATTCGAATTAACTTGAATTTTAACCGTTTCGGGGTGAATGCCGTTTTATTGCAACTATTTTCGGAAACGATTTTGACTAAAAAGGTATAGGACCTGTAGTATGTGTAGCAAAAGTAGATGGGGAAAGGGGTTCAGGCAAAAATACGGGGAGTAGTAAAGTGTAGGATCTGTAGGATCTGTAAGATTTTCGTTGATGCAAATACGACGAAAAAAGAAAGAAAGTTTGATGAGCATTTTTTCATTTCATTAAAAAAATGTATTTTTATTTTGTCTATTTAAATTTAAATATGAAATTTGTAGTGATGTCGGCAACCCTCCCTAAAATAGGTGACATTTTAGACAATAAGCTATCGGCATCTGATTAAATTGGAATGCTATAAATTGAGCAAACATCTCTTGGGAATGGAAAAATATAAACCTTTTAAATGGATTCTATCGGCAAAAAAAATAATGAAATTGGAAGACGATTCGCTGATTATTTTCTCGAGCCGAACAGAAAAATTTCTTGACAAACAAATTATTGGTAAAGAGCTAAGTAGCACGAATAATTACTTGTGATCCGATTGTCGATGGATGTGTTATTTTGTTTTTTGGGTGCACAAAAAGAGGAGAAGAGATCTTTGACATATTGAAAATCAACATATAAATAAGTTGTCGATGATCGGGGTTTTTCATATCTTTGAGGATCGACAACCTGCATATTCCAAAAATGGGGTTTATTTTTTGTTTACAGGCTGATTTTCAGCCTTATTTTCAGCCTTATTCAACGGCTTTTAATCGTACCAGTAGGAATTGAAATGTAGCATCTGACTTGCGAAGTGCATAAACTCTGCTGCTTTTAATCGTACCA
>Ga0265293_10010228_pt1 | contig 13168 bp, 8 predicted proteins | sample Munlanlewell138R_FD_192505 | JGI IMG/M metagenome (GOLD analysis project Ga0265293, IMG submission 192505) | Leachate microbial communities from a municipal landfill in Southern Ontario, Canada - Leachate well 138R | ecosystem: Engineered > Solid waste > Landfill > Unclassified | place: Canada... | reverse complement strand
TCTCGCTGTCGCGCAGCGCATACGCCTGGGGGACCCACTGTCCGCCCTCAAAGACGTTGAAGATCTCCAGCCCTGGTCGATCGGGATCGAAGTCGCCCACGTGCATGGCATCGCCGTGGCCAAACTTACGGATCGTCCCATCGGGCATCGGGCCGCTGGAGCTGTAGAGCAGCGATCCATCGTCATCGATGACCGCCGCTCCGTAGATGATCTCCATCCGCCCATCCCGGTCGATGTCGGCGGTAGAGAGCGAGTGGTTGCCCTGTCCGGCCAACGGTCCGTAGACGGGGTCGCTGCCGTGTTCTGCACCACCCTCCTCGTCATTGAAGGGGTTGGAGAGGGCCACAAACCCACTGTCGACCGTCCAGCGCAGGGAAAAGCAATCGGTAAAGTCGTAGGCGGCGATCGCTGCGCGGGTATAGTAGCCACGGCAGACGATCAAGGAGGGGTGGCAGCCGTCAAGGTAGGCAACACCGCTGAGGAAGCGGTCGACCCGGTTGCACGGCTCGATGCGCTTCCACGCGTAATCGCCCCACAAGAGTCCGTCATCCACCCGGGGGAAGGGGAACATGATGGTCTCTAGCTCGCTCCCGTCTCCGGCGAACATGGTCAGATATTCAGGACCCTGGTAGATGAACCCACGAAACTCACGCAGTCGGTTGCGTGTGCTTCGCAGCGGCGCGTACACATCAAAGAGGTAGTCGACCAGCGACGCTGCATCACGCGCTGCAAGCGGATAGGGGTAGCGGCGCTCGATGCCGAAGCACTCCTCAAGCGTGGCAGGCCATTGACCGGCTCGAACCTCAGGGCGATCGTGCCACTGCATGAACACCTCTTTGACATGGGCCTGGAAATCCTCGTTGGACGAGACGTAGTTGTCCGTATGCGAGGCGCCCGGCTGCGGCATGGTGATGAAGGCTTCGCTCTTGACACTCCCATCCGGGCAGAAGGTTGTCATCTTCGTGCCAGGGGCGGTCTTGACGCTGACCTCAGCCTTGCCGTCGCCGTTGAAGTCGTAGGCCATGATCTGGGTGTAGTGGGCCCCGGCGCGGATGTTCACCCCCAGGTCAAGGCGCCAGAGCAGACGGCCGTCGAGCTTGTAGCAGTCGACGAGACAGTTGCCGGTATACCCGGGGATGGAGACATCCTGGCTGTTGGTCGGGTCCCATTTGAGGATGAACTCGTACTGTCCGTCTCCGTCCACATCGGCGACCGTCATGTCGTTGGCCGTATACTCGTAGGTGCTGCCGTCCGGGCAAACCCCACCGGCAGGCTTCTGTAACGGCAGGTCATAGGGGCTGGAGTGCATCGGGTAGATGGGTGTCCCTGCCTCCCCACTGCCCTGCCTGACGACCTGGTAGGTATCCTCCGCTCTCCCCTCCCGGTCCAAGTAGTTGGTGCTGTCGGTGACGGTGGCGATGTGCTTGCCGCTTCTCAGCACATCGAAGGGCGGGCTGGTCAGCCCACTCTCCGTATAGCCGGTGACCTCTTCGATCAACAGCCGCCAGGTGAGAAAGATCCCTGCATCGGTGGCGATGGCAACCAAACCACGGTCCAGCGTTTCCAGCTGCGGACGGGGGGTGTGGAACGTGGGTGATTCGAGGGTCTCGCCCATCCACTGCTCGCCCTCTGATGTTCGGTACGATACCCTGAAGTAGTACGGCATGTGCGTCGACCAGGAGAGCGAGTGCGACAGCTTTTCACCTGCCCGCTTGGTGCAGAGCGGGGAGAAGCGCGATGTGGCCAGATTCTTGGCTGACCAATGGAGGGTATATTCGTCGGCGTGGGCGATTGCGTCCCAGCCGATGGTCAGGGTGTGTGCCCCGATCTTTTCGATGTATAGACTCATGCGTTTCGAAATCCTCCTTGGCCATGGAGGGCCAACAGCCGTTTGGCCTCTTCCCGTGTCGCCGGCAGCGCATCACGGATAAACTCAAGCGTCATGATGACATTCAGGCACCATTGGGCTGCAAAGTTGGTGCTGATCCAAGCAATCTCACTCAGTACGGCACGATTGCCCGCATCGGTGACGAGCGTCGGTTCAAAGCCACTGTCATCATCGTCTGTCAGCAATGCGCCCAACAGGACCGCCCACACGCGATCGGCCGTCTCACGGTCCTGGAGGTACCAGGCCCCGTAGGCGCCCATCGAGGAGGCCATGAAGGGCAGTGAGAACTCGCGATCTCCGATGAGTGCGTTCGACTCCTCCACCTGTTGTGCTCGCGGCAAAAAGTAAAAGCGCCCGTAGTCACCCATCATCCTCTTCCAACTCTCATCCTCGAGCAGATCGGCCATCTCCATCCAGATGGAGGGTGCTCCCATGCAGATCTGCAGGTGGGTGCCGCCGGTGGTGTTCTCCCCGATGTAGCGCAACCGTACCGTCAGCGGGTCGAACTCAAAGTCGGGGCCGCTGATGAGCTTGAGGGGGGCTGCCTCGATGTCGCGGATTCCTGTGAGGATCTTGTCGCGATAGGTGTTGTCGTTGGTGCGCTCCCACTCGGTCATCCAGTTGGAGCAGAGGCTCGACCAATCGGGCCCACTTCGGGCATGGGAGGGGTAGACCATCTGGTCCTTGTCATAGAACTCGCCCAGCGGATCTTTCTCCAGGAAGGTCAGCTCATTGTCCTTCAGCTCACTGAAGATATCCCCCAAGCGGCGGTCACCGGTCAGGTAGTAGAGGAGGCGGTGGTGTCCGGCCATGGCGATGCGCGCCTCCTTGCAGGGACAACCCCAGTGGCGCACGTTGTGCCGCGAGCCAAGGCCTTTGTATCGGCCGAAGTGGTAGACGTCAGTCTCCGAGGCGTGGCGGCTCATCTTCTCGGCGAGGGTGAAGATCTCCTCCCGTCCGCTGCGGATGAATGCCAGAGCGAGCCAGAATGTCGGCACCAGTTCGGTGTTGTCCCACGCGTAGCCGCCCATGTCGTAGCGCCAGATGTGGCGCTCCCTGTCGTAGGTGTGCATGAAGTCGCCGTAGTTGAAGAGTCCAGTCCAATGGCGCTGCTCGACCTCATTGAGGTAGAAGGCGACTGCCTTGTCCAGCTGCGCTTCCAACCAACGCTCCATCTCCGTCCCCCCAGCGGGCAATGACCAGTATCCGAATGCCCGGCGCTCATGGTAGAAGGCGCTCTCGGCGACATAGACGGGCGGTTTGTCCGTCCAGTCGGCGTGTGCAATCAACGCACGCTCACTGGCGACAACCCCGTCACCCCACATGAGGGTGCATTCACTGGTGGCTGCGATGCCGTAGGCGCTGGCTCCAAAGAAGTCGTAGCCCTCGTAGTAGACCTGATTGTACCCCCGGTTGGTGTAATGGCGAAAATCGAAGGCTTCTGCCATCGGTGCATAGAACCAGATGTCGGTGCGCACCTCATCGCTGGTCAGGCCGGAGACGGTGTACCCCGAGGGGTGGCGTTTACAGAAGTCGCGGATGGCAACGGAGAGCCATCCGTTCTCCCCTCCAACCGAGAGTCCTCCCCGCGCCTGGTTGCCGTGCAGGCACTCGAGAAAGCAGACATCGGGCAAGGCAAGCTTCTTGTTGATGGAAAAATGGGTGGGGGTGTCCTGGCAGATGGCCCAGGTGTCCCAATGGGGCATATCAGTGAGGATGCGTTGGACGTCTGCCAGCACCTCCCCTTCGAGGTTGAGACGCTCACCGGCGCACTGTGAAGCATAGACCTCGGCAGGCAGGCGCGGGCGCCAAGAGAGCAGGTTCGCCGAGCTCTCGTGAAAGCTGCCGGCATCGCCGAGAAACCGGATGTGGCGGTTGTACGCCGCTCCGCTGATGGGCGAGGAGAGCGAGATGGAGACGCCCTTGAGGAAGTCGCGCGTCTCATCGCCATCGTAGAAGAAGGTGTGGACGAAGCGCAGTCCATCAGAGCCAATATGGAGACGAATGACGAAGGGGATCAGCTCTTCGCCTGTCTTCGGGTTGCGGTGGATTCCTTCGTACTTGATGACAGCCTCAACGGGTCCCTCCTCCTCAACGGTCATTCGGGCGATGGAGCCGACAAATTCACAGACGGTGCGCACCTGGCCTTCCTCCGTCTCCTCCCTGCGTTCGATCTGCACGGTGGGGAGTGCCCGGTGTACCCGCTCTCTGCCATCGACGGTGAGGTTGGAGAAGAGGAGCGGACCGCAGTCGGGGATGTCGAGGCTCAATGAGTCACTGAAGACGCGTACGCCACCGGATCTTGGCTCGACGGTGATTGCTCTTGGGTGGTCGCCGGATGCGCCTGCCACAAGGTCGATCGTCTCGGTCATCCGGGAGGCATCGGCGGTGTGTGCACTCCATTTGATACTGCCGTCGGGCCAATAGGCGGTGACCCGGCTCTGTACCGCACTCGTCGTGCCATCGGTGTTGTGCAGTGTGAAAGCGCTGTCATCGAGCAGCTCACCCTGGGCCCAGATGCAGCCGAAGGTGGTCACTCCCCTCTTTTCTCTTCCCGAAAGATTATGCAGTGTCATGGTGTCATCATACCTCAGAAGAAGGCAGGGAAGGATCCCTTCCCTGCCTCTCTTGTTCAAGGGTACATCAACGTCAGCGAAGTGCGTTGATCTCAGCAACCAGGCGCGTGCCACCGCGGTCCGCCCACGTCTTGAAGGCAGCCTGGAGGCCTGCATCGTCGATTACGCCACAGATGTACTGGGTACGGGCGTCATCGAGGATCTGGGCCAACTGGGTACCGACCTCAGCCTGCACGGTGCTGTTGGGCAACAATCCGGCAGCCGGGTTGGTGATGGCCAGCGGGCGCATCTTGTAGTACGCCTCGTTCTGCGCGATCTCCCGTACGGTCAGCTTGGTGGTCGGGTCCGTCGAAGCGGTGTTCGGGATGTAGGCCACGATCTGGTTCAAACCAACCTGCGGAGAGTTCTGCACGGTGTACGGACTGGGGGTGATGGGAGCAAGGTAGCCCTCTGCATCGAGGTTCCACTGGATTCCCTCGAGGCCGCGATCGGCCAGCACGAGCATCGTGTTGTCGTTCATCCTGTCGAGGAAGTGCAGTACGTTCTTCACATCCTGTTCGGTCTTTGCCCCTGCCTTGCTGATCATCATGTAGCCGTTGTGGCCGGCGGTGGCCAGCGTCTTGTTGTTGATCGGGCCGAGCAGGTTCATCGAGGCGAGCTTGGTCGAGTCGGTGACACTGGGGATCTTGTTGGTGTCAAAGTAATCCCAGATACGCCGGCCGCTGTCCATCACGTCCACCAGGACACCAGCCTGGCCGTTCTTGATGGCGTTGCCGTAGGTACCGGTGTCGACCGACGGCCAGTCGGGGCGTACCAGCCCTTCGGCGTAGATCTTGCGGAACCACCTGAGGGCGGTCATGAACTCTGCCGTCTGGTGGACAGGAACGAGCTTGCCGCCCTGCTCCACCCAGCCGTTGCCCACGCCGAACCAGGTCTGCATGATGTCCCAAGGACCGACATACTTGGTCAGCTCGATGCCGTAGGTGTCTCGCTTCCCATTCCCGTCGGGATCGTTGTAGGTGAACTTGTAGATCATGTCGTAGAACTCTTCTACCGTCTCGGGAGCCTTGGTGAGACCGACCTTGTCCGCCCAGTCCTGGCGGTAGGACATACCGTTGCGTCCCAGCTCACGGCCACGATAGATACCGATCATCTTGCCATCGACGGTGAAGCCGGCGGCAACGCCCCTGTTGTACTGCGACAGGTTCGGGTAGGCGGCCTTGTCCTCGAGGAACGGCGCCAGATCCCAGAACGCACCCTTCTTGGCCGCGTCGACGACGTTGGCCGTGAGGTTGCCGCTGTTGACGATCAGCATCGGCATGCTAGTCACGTCCAGCAGCGTCAAACCGATCTTCTCGGCATAGACGTCGTTGTTCTCCCACTGGAACTTCACATGTGTGTTTGTGTAGTCCTCGAACTGCTGGACGACCGTCTGCGAGTGCTCATTCTCCAAATCCGTTCCATAGAAAGACATGACCATCGCGGTGATGGTGGGCCTTCCCACTTGAACGGCGGGCGCAGCTTCGCGTGTTCCAGCTGCGAACAGCGAGCCTGCTACGAGCATCAGGGCAAGGGTGAATACCATTGCAGTCATGAATTTTTTCATGATCTCCTCCTTACATATCTCACACCCATGACGGGCATGAACGTCTATACAATCACCCCTTGATGGAGCCAACCATGACTCCCTGGGTGAAGTATTTCTGAATGAATGGGTAGACCAACAGGATGGGGATGACGGCAAAGACCGTGGTCGCCAGCCTGATGGACTTCTCCGGTGGCTCTCCCAGCAGACCCCAGTCGATCCCCGTCTCACTCGAGATGGACTGGGTGAGGAAGATAATGCGCCTGAGCATGATCTGTACGACCTCCCATCGGCGGTCACTGATGTACATCATCGCCCCAAAGTAGCTGTTCCAGTGGCTCACCGCGTAGAAGAGCGATACCGAAGCGAGTGCTGGCGCAGAGAGTGGCAGCATGATACGGGTGAAGATCTGCAGGTCGTTGGCCCCGTCCATGTAGGCCGACTCCTCCATCTCCTGGGGAAGGCTGCGGAAGTAGTTCATGATGATCAACATGTTGAACATGTTGATCGCCCCGGGGAGCCACAACGACCAATAGGTGTTGCGAAGGCGCAGGATGTTGGCGACCAAGAGGTAGTTGGGCACCATACCGGCGGTGAAGAGCAGCGAGACGAGGACCATGGCGAAGATGAACTTCTTACCCTTGAAGTAGGGACGGCTGAGTGGGTAGGCGAGCGTCGTGGAGAAGAACATGTTGATCGTCGTGCCGACGACGGTGACGATGAGAGAGTTGCGCAGGCCACGGAAGATGTCCCCGTTGTCGAAGATGTACTTGTAGGCGTTGAAGCTGATGGTCTTCGGGAAGAGGAAGAAGGGGCGCTCGATCAACTCACGGTCGGTGGCGAAGCTGCCGGCGAAGATGTAGACGAACGGCAGTAGGGTGATCAGGGCGAAGGAGCCGACAAGGATGTAGATGATGACCTGTGCGAACATGTCCATCGGGCTGCGTTTGACGAGGGCGTGCTTGAATTTTGGCATGGTCTCCCCCTCCCTCAATACAGACCCGAAGAGCCAAACCGTTTGGAGAGGCTGTTCGATCCGATGACCAGCAGCATACCGACCACCGACTTGAAGAGGCCCATGGCCGTTCCCAGCGAATAGTTGCCGTTGATGATGCTCATCGTATAGATATAGGTGTCAAAGACATCACTGACTGAGCGGTTGAGCGAGTTCTGCATCAAGAAAATCTGCTCATAACCGGTATTCAGCATCTGCCCGAGCTTGAGGATCAACATGATCACGATGGTGCCCACGATGCCAGGCAACGTGATGTTCCACATCTTCTGCCACCGGTTGGCGCCGTCGACGGTAGCCGCTTCATAGAGCTGCGGGTCGACGGAGGCGAGTGCTGCCAGGTAGATGATCGTGCCAAAGCCCGTCTCCTTCCACATGCTCTGCCCAAGGAGCATCGGGATGAATGCGCCCGGGGTTGAGAGGACGTTGGGCATATTGGGGAAGACTTGCTTGATGAGCATCATCAGGATGCCGTCCTGTGCGTTGAACATCTGGAAGGTGATCGAGCCTACGATGACCCAGCTGATGAAGTGCGGGATGTAGACAATCGTCTGTGTGGTGCGTTTGAACGCCTGGTTCTGGATCTCGTGGAGCAGCAATGCAAGGATGATCGGGGCCGGGAAGTAGAAGATCAGCGCGCTGATGTTGATGGCCAGCGTGTTGCGCAGCACCCGCCAGAAATCAGGGCCATTGAAGAGTCCCCGGAAGATGTCGAAGCCGACGAATTCGCTGTGGATGAAGGCACCAAACGGCCCCGAGCCACTGTAGGGGCTGAAGCGCTGGAATGCCATGACCAACCCAAGCAGCGGGAGAAAGACGAAGATGAGCATGTAGATAATGCCGGGGACGACGAAAACGTAGAGCCAGGCATGTGCGGAGAGTTCCCGACGCCACGTAGATGTCCCTCGTCTCTCTATAGTTATTCCACGAGGCTGTAGTAGCCTTGCCTTGGTATGCACTCCCATCCACCCTCCGATAAAGCCCATATAATAGAACGCGATTCCAACGAATTGTACCATGGAACATAGCAATCAGCCATCACGATTCAGTCATATTCTAGCATGATTTGTTCATGCTGTGGAGCATCCGCGAAACCCTGTTTACACCTAAAATGAAAAGACCCGGCCAAAGCCGGGTCTGTGTTGTGTATCAGATGCCAGTGATCAGTCGTAGAGCAAACCCTTGATATCAGCATCGTCCATGTTGTTCTTGTCCCAGAACTTCGCACCGGTGTCGACGTCTGCCACTGGTTCGCCCTTGTATGCCTTATAGGCGAGCTCGACAGCGCGATAGCCGATCATGTACGGATCCTGGGTGATGGAGCCGAGGAAGTACTCGGCGCGCACCGCGTTCTTCTGTGCCTCACCGGCGTCGTAGCCGACGACGACGACATCACGGTAGTTGACGTTGGACTTGAGCGTCGCACCATCGTTGGTCGCAGCCAAGAGGCCCTTGACGGTCGCCTCGTTGGAGCAGAAGATGCCCAGCACACGATCACTGACGACCTTGTTGAGGATCGCCTGTGCGGTGTTGGTAGCGTCGGTGACCGCCGTGGAAGCAGGTACGACCATCTCGATGATCACCTTGCGCCCACGAGTCGGGCTGTCGGCGGCGATATAGGCGGTGTTGCCGATGACGGCGATGTCGTCGCGACTGAGCTTGGTCTGCTCGTCGATCAACTTGACCATCGTGTCTCTAAAGCCCTTGCCACGGCTGAGCAACGATTCACCCGAAGCGTCCTGGTTCATGACCACAATCTTCACCGGGCGAGCATCGGTTGCCGCCTCGATGCGGCTCTTGATCAACGGGAACATCTTCTCAGCGGCAAGACCTGCGGCTGCGTAGTTGTTCGTCGCGGCGTTGGCCCAGATCGACCCGGCCGGAGCCTCGGGAACACCGGAGTCGAATCCGATCACCGGGATACCCCTGGACTTGGTCTGCTGCAGCTGGTCGAGCACACTGCTGGTGTTCAGTGCAGCGAGGGCGATGGCAACCGGGTTCTTCGCCATGGCGTTGTTGAGCATCTCCACCTGGATCTGCACATCACTTTCAGAAGGTGGACCCTCAAAGGTGATGTCCACGCCATAGTCTTTGGCCGCAGCGTTGGCTCCAAGCTTCACCTGCTGCCAGAAATCGTGCTGTTCGCCCTTGGATACGACGGCGATATACGGCTTCTTAGCCTCCGTCGCAGCCTGGGAGAAGAGCGGTATGGATGCCACAAATACCAATGCAAGTAGGACAACCAAGATCTTTCTCATATGATCCTCCTTAAAATAATCCGAAAGACAACCTTCCGGTTAGAACACAAATCCTTATTCTTCCTTTGCGATCTCTCGCTTGATAACCTTCTCAAACTCCTTCTCCATGGCAAGCTGCCGCTTCTGCTCGGCGCGCTCCTCGCCCCGCATCTGACGGTATACCTGCCCCATCTGTGCTTTCAGCCGGGCGATTTCGTCCTTGAGCAGCGCCTTGTCACGCTCTTCGGTCAGGACGGCAAGGTCTTGGGTCTTCATGGCGATGGTACTCTGCATCTCCTCACGGTACTGCTGTGCAGGGCTGAGGATCCTCACCTCGCTGGCCCGCTTGACACGATAGATGTCCAGCAACACCGCTCCGATGACGACCACACCGGTGAAGAAGGTCTGGTACTGGGCCTGCAGGTCCATCGAGGGGAGGCCGGCGCGCAGCACGCTCATGATGTAGACACCGATCATCGTGCCGACGACCGAACCGGCCCCACCGGAGAGGGAGGTGCCGCCGATGACCGTACCGGCGATGGCGTAAAGCTCGAAGCCGGCACCTTGGGCGGGCATGACGGTGGTGTAGACGGCGGCAAAGGCGATACCACCGATGCCGGCCATCAGGCCGCTGACGATGTAGGCCACCATCTCCCACTTCTTCACGTCCACACCGCTGAGGCGTGCGGCATCCTTGTTGCTGCCGATGGCAAAGATATACCGCCCCATCTTGGTGCGGGTGAGCACGATGTAGGCAATGAAGGCCATACCAAAGAGAATCAACGCCCCAGTGGGGAAGGAGAAGTCGGTGGGCGTGATGTACTTGAAGGCACTCTTGAACCAGCTGTCCGCCGCCCCACGGGCGGGGAAGGTGGCACTGCGGACGTTGGAGACGATCGAGCCGGTGCCGAGGCTGACCATCTGGGTGCCGAGGGTGGCGATGAAGGGGGGCAGACCGAGGCGACTGATGAGGAAGCCGTTGAAGAACCCGAAGAAGACACCGACGGCAAGGATCAAGAGGAGACTGAGCCACATCGGCCAGTGCCAGGTCTTGTAGGCAGTCCCACCGATGATGGCGGCAGCCATCATGACCGTACCACAGGAGAGGTCGATGCCACCGGTGATGATGACGAAGGTGACCCCGATGGCGATGAAACCGATGTAGTAGGAGGAGTCAAGGATGTTGACCAGCGTGGTGTACGAGAAGAAGTTACGCCCGAAGATCGAGAAGAAGCCATAGATGATGACCAACGCCAAGGGGGCCAAGAGCTTCTGCATGTTCAAACCCTTCTTCTGGTCTACCGGTGCGCCATTGATATCCTTTGCCATAGTCGGTCCTCTCCTATTCTCGTTGGGTGGCCAGGTGCATGATCTTCTCCTGGCTCGCCTCAGCGATATCCAGGAAACCGGTGATCCGTCCCTCACACATGACGGCGATCCGGTCACTCATGCGAAGCACCTCGTTCAATTCACTGCTGATCATGATGATCGCCTTGCCCTCTGCTGCAAGTTCGGCCATCAAGGAGTAGATTTCGCTCTTGGCCCCGACATCGATACCCCGCGTCGGTTCATCGAAGATCAAGATCTTGCTGTTCTTGATCAGCCACTTGGCGATGACGACCTTCTGTTGGTTTCCTCCCGAGAGGTTCTTCACCAACTGCTCAAGCGACGGTGTCTTGATGTCAAGCTTATCCACGTATGTCGAGGCGGTCTGCTCGAGGTGCTTCATTGACAGGAACATCTTCGGTGACAGTTCATCGTAGGCAGCCATCACCGAGTTGTCGGACACAGAGAGGCGGATGGCAAGGCCATAGCGCTTGCGGTCCTCGCTGAGGTAGCCCATGCCATGGCGCACCGCATCCAGCGGCTGGCGGATCAAGACCGGATTCCCATCGATCTCGATGCTGCCGCTTGAGGGGTCGGCACCGTAGAGGGCCCGCATCGTCTCGGTCCGTCCCGCCCCCATCAGACCGGCAAAGCCGAGGATCTCGCCCGAGCGCAGCTCGAAGCTCACATCCTTGACCTGACGCCCGGCATTGAGGTGGGAGACCTTCAGGACCACTGAAGCGTCACTCTTCACCATCGATTGGCTCTTGGGCTGCTCATAGATGACGCGCCCCACCATCATATTGATCATCTGCTCCTTGCTGAGGGCGCTGGTACTCTCCGTCCCAACGTACTCACCATCACGCAGCACCGTCACCCGGTCGGTGATGATGCCGATCTCATCGAGGCGGTGGCTGATGTAGATCATCGCCACTCCCCGCTTTGCAAGGTCTCGCATGATGATGAAGAGGTCGTCGATCTCTCGGTCGGTGAGTGCTGCAGTCGGCTCATCGAGGATGAGGATCTTCAAGTCGTAGGAGACCGCCTTGGCGATCTCAACCATCTGTTGCTTGCCCACCGTCAAGTTGGCGAGCTTCTCGGTGGGGTCGATGTCCATATTCAGCCGGCTGAGCAGCTCTCTGGCCCTCCGGTTCTGTCCCTTCTCGTCGAGCAACCACCCTCTCATCTTGGTCGTTTCGCGACCGATGAAGAGGTTCTGGGCGACGGTGAGGTCGTCCATCATGTTCAGCTCTTGGTGGACGATGGCGATCCCTGCATCCAGCGAATCCTTCGGCCCCTTGGGGTTGAAGGGCTTGCCCAGATAGATGATGTCCCCGCTATCCTTGGGGAAGATCCCGGTCAGCGCCTTCATCAAGGTCGATTTGCCTGCCCCGTTCTCGCCGACCAGCGCATGGATCTCCCCTTCCCTCAGGTCGAAATCGACCCCCTTGAGGGCGTGGACCCCGGCAAACCGCTTGTCAATATTCTTCATGGTAAGAACAGTTGTCGCCAAAACGCCAGCTCCTTGATCGTGTGATAAAGCGATGTTTTCTCCGGCCCAATGGTATAATACGATTATAGTCTCACACGGGTTTTGGCTGTTGTCAAGGAAAACTGTAAACGTTTACAGAGCCTTTTATGGTGAATTTTGCCCCGATTCCAGAATTCTTGCCTCCAACACTGGCAAACCGGTATGCCCGATGGGGCGCGCCCGCTCCATTTGACCCGCCTCCCCTCTTTTCGCTACACTTTGCCATCAGTGTCAAGGAGGACCACATGGGCAACAACAGCACAGCATTGGATCGCAAGGAGATGGTTCTCTTCGCCCTCTATATAACCGGGATGGTGTTGGTCAACACCGTCGGCAGCAAGATCATCAGCCTGGCCGGCGTCAGGGTGTCGGTGGGCATCTTCTTCATGCCGGTCCTCTTCTTGATCACCGACATCATCGCCGAGGTCAAGGGAGGGGAACATGCCAACCTCATCGTGCGCCTCTCCATCCTGATGCTCGTCATCGTCTTCGTCGTCACCGCCATCTTCATCCCCATCAAGCCCCACGCATCGTGGGACCTGCAGGAGGCGTACCGCGCGATCTTCGGCATGTCAATGCGCATGAGCCTGGCCAGCTTGATCAGCTTCTCCATCAGCCAGAACCTCGACGTGTGGCTCTTCCTCTTCTTCAAGAGGATCAACAAGGGCAAGAAGCTGTGGATCCGCAACAACCTCTCCACCATCACCAGTCAGTTCGTTGACACGGTGATCTTCATGTTCATCGCCTTCTATCGGATGAACAGCACCTATACGGCGAGCTTCCTCTTCACCCTCATCATCCCCTACTGGCTCGCCAAGGTCCTCTTCGCCCTCCTTGACACCCCCTTCTGTTACCTCGGCGTCAAATGGCTGCGGGGATCGAGCCGGTAGCTTTCCTTTGCGAAAAACTTTGAGTACCTTTGATGTGGGTGGGGAGGACCCCATCCGAGTATCGTTATTTATGGAGGCGCTATGTCTGAACAGGAACTCATGCCCATTGAGCAACTGCTTCCC
>Ga0265293_10010227_pt1 | contig 13168 bp, 8 predicted proteins | sample Munlanlewell138R_FD_192505 | JGI IMG/M metagenome (GOLD analysis project Ga0265293, IMG submission 192505) | Leachate microbial communities from a municipal landfill in Southern Ontario, Canada - Leachate well 138R | ecosystem: Engineered > Solid waste > Landfill > Unclassified | place: Canada... | reverse complement strand
CACTTCTCTCTGTAAAGACAGGTATAGGACGCTATACCTATGAGATTTCTAAACGCCTCCAATGTTTAAATGATGGTAAGTATGAGATTTTTTATAATTATGGTTTTTACTCAAAAGAACTCTATGGATCGGAAAATAAATCTGCCGTAAATGAACAGAGGATTAAAAGATTTAAACTTTTTATAGATAAGCTTCCTTTTCTCAAAAAAATAATCAGATCCCTTTACTCTGTTAGAGCCAGATTTAGTAACGAATCATTTGAACTCTATTTTCAACCAAATTTTATCCCTACTAAAAATGTAAAAGCTAAAAAAACAGTCTGCACCCTTCATGATTTCTCATTTAAACTGCAACCTCACTGGCATCCAAAAGAGCGATTAGAATATTTTAATAAAAACTTTTATCTAATACAAAGGGCTACTCATATCATTACAGGCTCAAAGTTTACAAAAAAAGAGATTATTGATTATATGCAGATATTAGAGGATAAGATAAGCGTAATATATCATGGAGTAGATCATGAACTCTACAAAACATATCCACTAAAAGAGACTCAAAAAACAAGAGATGAGTTTCTTTTACCAAAAAAATTTTTACTTTTTGTAGGCTCAATAGAACCGCGTAAAAACCTTATTACCCTCTTAAAGGCTTATAACCTTCTCTCGCAAGAGCAAAAGAGTGAATTACCCCTTATTTTAGTGGGCTTTAAAGGGTGGGAAAATAAAGATATCATGCAAGAGATAGAAAAAAATAAAGAGCATATTCGTTATCTTGGATTTGTAACAGATACAAAACTAGCTCATATTTACAATCTTGCTACCATTTTTATCTATCCCTCACTATATGAAGGTTTTGGACTTCCCCCACTTGAAGCCATGGCATGTGGCGCTCCAGTTATTGTGTCAAATGTGGCATCGTTGCCAGAAGTATGTAGCGATGCCGCCTTTTACATAGATCCAACAAATATACAAGATATTAAAAATAAAATCATTACTCTTTTAAAAGATGAAAAATTAAGAGAAGAACTATCACAAAAAGGGAAACTTCAAGCGGCATCTTTTTCATGGGACAAGTCAGCATCCCAGCATTTAAAAGTTTTTCAAAAGGTTTTAGCAAAATGAAAAAAGTTTTAGAAGTAAAAAACATCACAAAAATCTATAAAATCTATAGATCAAATTTTGACAGACTAAAAGAGATTTTTACAAAAAAAACATATCATAAAGAGTTCATCTCAAACAACAACATAAATTTTGATCTCTATGAAGGCGAAACTCTAGGCATTATCGGTGTAAACGGCGCAGGTAAATCAACTATCTTAAAAATCATTGCAGGGGTTATAGAGCCAACTTCAGGAGAGATTATAAGGCGAGGAAGAGTAACTGCATTACTGGAGTTAGGCACAGGCTTCAACGAACAACTCTCAGGATATGAAAATATTTTTTTAAATGGCACGCTTATTGGAATGAGTCAAAAAGAGTGTAAAGAAAAAGCTCAAGATATTATCGATTTTAGTGAACTAGGTTCATATATAGATGAGCCTATCTTAACCTATTCATCAGGCATGAAAATGCGACTTGCATTCTCCATAGCCATCCATTCACAACCTCAAATTTTTATAGTAGATGAAGCCCTCTCTGTCGGAGATGCGCACTTTGGTGCAAAATGTACAAAAGCGCTAAGAGAGAAAAAAAAGCAAAATATGTCAATCATCTATGTATCACATGATTTAAACTCCTTAAAACTACTTTGCGATAGAGTTATTCTTTTAAACCATGGAACTGTTGTACATGAGGGTAATCCAGAACCAGTCATAAACAGTTACAACTTTCTTATCTCAAAACTAAATGATGCAGATGAGAAAATAAGCATAAAAGATGATAAAAGTTCCTTTGGTACTTTCGATATAGAGATTACCAATGTCAAGGTTATAGGAAAAGACTCAAACTCAAATGTTATTAGCTCAGGCGAAGATGCAACTATCGAGATAGAGATAAAATCTAACAAAGATATCTCCAACATGACGGTTGGAATTATTATAAGAGATAAATTTGCTCAAGATATTTTTGGTACAAACACCTACTATCATAACTTAAATATAGATTTTAAAGCCAACTCTTACTATACTTGTAGTTACAAAATGGCACTAAATATAGGCGTTGGAAAGTATAGTATAACAGCAGCATTACACTCAAATGATACGCACCTTGAAGATTGTTCACACTGGCTTGATAATGCCGCAAATTTTGAAGTTGCAGGTATAAAAGGTGATATGTTTATAGGAGTTTGTAAACTTGAACCGACTATAGAGTTTAAAAAGGCAAATGAATTATGAAAAATTTTCTAACATGGTTTAAGGGTAATACAATTGCATGGATTACATTTGCACCACAGAGTAGACCAAGAAGAGTGGCAAAATCACTCATCTTCTCTCTAATCACTATTAGTCTAAAAAACAACTCTATAAAAGAGACTCTATTAGTAGTCTTAAATCATTTTCCAAAGATAAAACATAGATTAAAACAGATGAAATATACCAATTATGAAAATATCCCTCTAAAGCTTCACAGTATAAGCTCAAGACAAAGAGATATATTTGAGATGTTAAAAAATACAAATATAAAAAGTAAAAAATCATGAAAATTGTTATAGATTTACAGGGAGCTCAAAGCTTAGGTTCAAGAAATCGAGGTATTGGCAGATACTCACTCTCACTAATAAAAGCTATTTTAGAGAATCATTCAAAAGAACATGATATTACTATTTTGCTCTCAGCACTCTTCAAAGAGAGTATCGAAGATATAAAAAAACAACTCCAAGAGATAGTACCAAACATAGATATAAAGATATGGCATGGACTATCAAATATCTCATACTTACAAAATTCATATAGTACAAATAAAAAATACACAGAACAAATAAGAGAAGATTTTATTAAAACTCTCTCTCCAGATATAGTTTTAAACACAAGTTTAATCGAGGGCTATATTGATGATTCAACAATTAGCATCTCTAAAAATTTGCCATATCTAACAGCTACAATCTTATATGATCTTATTCCCTACATACATCATGAGCACTATCTTGCGGATAAAGAAGTAAAAGAGTGGTATCACCAAAGAATACAAAATTTAAAAAATAGTGATTTGTTGCTCTCTATATCAGAATCATCAAGAGAAGAAGCCATTGAGCATCTAAAGATAAATCCGCAAAATATTGTAAATATATCAAGTGCCTGTGAAAACTTTTTTCAAAAAGTAGATATAAGTATAGAAGATGAAGCTAATATCAAAAATAAATTTAACATAAAACAGCCATTTATATTATATACAGGCGGTATAGATTTTAGAAAAAATATAGACAACCTTATTATAGCTTACTCAAAACTTCCCCAAAATATTAAACTATCTTATCAGCTAGCAATAGTATGTTCCATACAAGAAGAGCAAAAACAGAGCCTCTACTCTTTAGCACAAAAAAATGGGGTTGACAAATCACAACTCATTTTTACAAACTATGTATCAGATAGTGAGTTATTATATTTTTATAACCTATGTGATCTTTTTGTATTTCCATCTTGGCATGAGGGTTTTGGATTACCTATTTTAGAAGCGATGTTTTGTAATAAAGCCGTAATTGGTTCAAATGTTACAAGCATTCCTGAAGTAATTGGAGATGAACGAGCACTATTTGACCCATTTAAAATTGAATCCATAAGAGACAAAATAGAAGAACTATTAACAAACAAAGAGTTGAAAAACCAACTCATACAACACAACAAATCATATTCAAAAAAATTCACTTGGCAAAAATCAGCCCAACTAGCAATAGATGCTATGCAAAATCTATACAATAAAAGACCATCCATAAAAAAAGATAAATCAAAAAAACCATCTCTAGCATATCTCTCACCTCTTCCTCCACAAAAAAGCGGTATAAGTGATTATAGTCATGAGCTTCTTTTTGAACTAAGAAACCACTACGATATAGATTTAATAACTCAAGGCGAAGATATAAAGCTAGATTTTACATGTAGTATTAAAAATATTGAATTTTTTAAACAAAACTATAGTTCATACGATAGAGTTTTGTATCATATAGGAAATTCACAGTTTCACAAACATATGTTTTTACTTCTAAAAGAATACAGCGGTGTTGTAGTCCTTCATGATTTTTATCTCTCAAACATAGTTGCACATATAGAATTAACTCATTATAAGTTAAACTTTTTAAATCTCTCCTTGTATAATTCTCATGGCTATAAAGCACTCGCTCACAGATACAAAACAGAAGATCTCTATGATATGTTATGGGATTATCCTACAAATCTAGACATCATTCAACAAGCAAATGGCATCATAATGCACTCTCATAAGCCAAAAGAGCTTCTAAAAAAATATTACAACATAGAAAATCTAAAAAATTTAAAAGTCATTCCCCTACTAAGAAAAGCTCCTATAAAAAAAGACAAAAAAGCCATAAAAGCTCTCTTAAACCTTCCTCAAGACTCTTTTTTAGTTTGTAGTTTTGGCACACTTGGTGAGACTAAACTAAACCATCAAAGTATAAAGGCATTTATAAATTCATCTTTAGTAAATGATAAAAACACTTATCTTATTTTTGTTGGCGAGAGCACAGATAAAGTTTATAAAGATAGTTTAAAAGAGTTAAGTGCTAAGTTTAAAAACAAGATTATTTTTACAGGCTGGATAGATTATCCAACTTACCAAAACTACTTAAGAGTAACAGATGTAGCTTTGCAACTAAGAACTCTTTGGCGAGGTGAGACATCAGCAGCAGCCTTAGATTGTATGAATTATAAAATCCCAACCATAGTAAACGCCAACGGTTCTATGTCAGAATTAGACAAAGATAGTGTTTTAATGATAGAAGATGAGTTTAAAATAGAAGAACTAATTTCATCTTTAGAACTTTTAAAAGATGCTACCCTAAGAGATAAAATCTCTACAAATGCCCAAAAAATCTTAAGAACCAAGCATAACCCTAAAGAGTGTGCAACTCTCTACCATGAAGCTATAGAAGAGTTCTACACTAACACTCAAACACTCCAAGAGAGTATTAAAACACTATCTAAAATCTCAAATACTCCAGATGAAGATACTCTTTTAAACACCTCAGTAGCACTCTCTTATAACTACCCTCTAGCGCCATCTCTAAAGCAGATATTTGTAGACATAAGCACACTTGTTCAAGTAGATGCAAAGTCAGGGATACAAAGAGTTGTAAAAAACATATTAGAGCATCTTCTATACAATCCACCATCAGGATACAAAGTTGAACCAGTTTATGCTCTTGGTGGCAGATACTCTTATGCCAGAAAATTCACTCTCTCTTTTATCGGCGCAGATGAAAATATTTTACTAGATGAACCAATACAACCACAAAAAAATGATATTTTCTTAGCCCTTGATTTAGCTCCTCTTCAAATAAACTCAACATCAGACTATCTCTCATTTTTAAAGATGCTAGGTGTTGAAGTAAAGTTTGTACTTTATGATCTACTTCCCATAACTTCACCTCTATTTTTCAACGATGAAGATATAAAACATTTTAAGCTCTGGTTAGAAGAGCTCTTAAAAGCTGATGCAGTTTTAAGCATATCAAAAAATGTAGCTTCACAACTAGAGGATTATATTTACCATAACAAAGATATAAAGAACATTTCGTTAAAGATAGATTCATTCTCTTTAGGGGCAGATTTTAAAATCAATACCTATCTGCCAAAAAAAGAGCAAGAAGAGTTCTTAACTACCATTAAAAACTCTACTACTTTTATAATGGTAGGAACTCTAGAACCACGAAAAGCCCATGCTCAAACTTTAGAGGCTTTTGAAGTTTTATGGAGTCAAAACATAGATGTAAACTTGTTAATCGTAGGAAGAGCAGGTTGGTTAGTAGAAGAGTTACTCCAAAAGATAAAAAACCACCAGCAACTAAACAAAAAGCTCTTTTTTGTAGAAAATGCAGATGATGATTATTTAACACAACTCTATAAAAACTCCTCTGCACTTATAGCCTCAAGTTATGCAGAAGGTTTTGGACTTCCTCTTATTGAAGCCGCACAACACTCTTTACCAATCATTGCAAGAGATATTGCCATTTTCCGTGAAGTAGCTGCATCTAATGCTCACTATTTCAAAGACTCAAATGATGCTTTGCATCTAGCAAAATCTATTGAAATATGGCTAGAATTACACTCTAAAAACATTCATCCAAAATCACAAAATATAAACTATCTAAGCTCTAAAGAGAGTGCTAAAGAGTTTGTAGATTTACTTATTAACTAAGGCGGTAAAAGATGAAAGATAAATTAAAAAATATTCCCATTTTAGGATTCTTACTAAGATGGTTTAACAATCTTTTAAGATTAAACAACCTAAGACACACACTCTTTATAGAGCAGCAACTTACCCAAGAGATGCGACAACACATTCAAGAGATGCAACTAACTCTACAAGCACAAGACTCCAAAATCAACTATCTTCAAGAGCAAAACCTCATTCATCTAAAAAGTTATCAACACATCCAAGATACAATAAAATACCAACTAGATAGAGGCATCTCATCGACTTCAATTACACTCTATGAAAAAATATCAGCACAACTACAAGAGTTGCCAAAGCAAAAACAACCGCCAAAAGAGAGTATTCAAACAGCTATATTAGATGATTATTATTTAAGCTTTGAAGATAGATTTAGAGGTTCACAAGAACTAATTACAAAAAGATATGAAGAGTATCTAATCTATCTAAATCCAAATATAAAAAAAGCACTAGATATTGGTTGTGGAAGAGGTGAGTGGACTCATCTTCTACAACAAAATTCCATAGATGCACACGGCATAGATTTAAACGCATCTATGTTAAGTGCAGCACAAAAAAGAGGAGTAAAAAATCTTCAAAAAGCAGATGTTTTTGAGTTTTTAAACTCCTCTGCCGATAACACTTATGATCTCATAACCGCTTTTCATGTTATAGAGCACATAGAGTTTGAAAAGCTTTTTACTCTCCTAGAACAGATTTCAAGAGTAGCAACACCAGATGCCACTATTATCCTTGAAACTCCAAATCCTGCAAATCTTCAAGTAGGAGCATACACCTTTTACAGAGACCCAACACACCTAAACCCACTTCCATCAGAAGTAATCTCTTTTATGCTTGAGTATATCGGTTTTACAGATATTGAGGTACATTTTTTACATCCATATCCACAAGAACAACACCTAGAAGAGAACTCACAAAGTGCAAGAACTCTAAACCAAACTCTATACACAAACCAAGACTATCTCATAAAAGCAACAAACAAAAAATCCAAACCCCAAGAACCACAAAAGCAGATTTTAGTAGATGTCTCTTCTATATTTTTAAATGATTTAAAAACAGGTATCCAAAGAGTTGTACGCTCACAAATAAAGAGCCTTATAAAACTCTGCCCTCTAGATTACACTATACAACCAGTATATTTAAAAGAGATAGACGGTTCATACGCATACGCATACGCAACAAGTTACACATCAAAGCTCTTAGATATAGAGTTTAAAATGCAAGATACTTTAGTAGAATTAAAAAGTACAGATATATTTTATGGACTTGATTTCGCACCGCATGAAGTCTCACTCTCAACTAAATCATCTCTCTACAAAGAGTACAAATCCCTAGGAGTAAAACTATACTTTATGGTGTATGACCTTCTTCCAATACTAAAACCAGACTATTTTCCAGCGCATATACCAAGTTCACATACCTCTTGGCTAGGCGATATCACAGATGTAGCAGATGAGCTTATCTGCATCTCACAAAGTGTAGCAGATGAACTCTCTTTATGGTTAAAATCCCAGAACAAACCAAAGATAAAAATCTCAGCTCTACATTTAGGAGCAGATATTGTAAAGTCAAAAGCACAACCTGCTCAAAAAGAACTAAAACCTACATTTTTAATGGTAGGAACTATAGAGCCAAGAAAAGGTCATACTGAGATTTTAGAAGCTTTTGAGATTTTATGGAGTCAAGACATAGATATAAATCTACTCATAGTAGGTAAAAAAGGCTGGGATATGGATAGTTTCTTAACAAAACTAAGCTCACACCCAAATTTAGATAAAAATCTATTTTACCATCAAGATGCAGATGATGAAAAACTTTCTTATCTATATCAAAGTTCTCACGCTCTTATTATCGCTAGCCAAGCAGAAGGCTTTGGACTTCCTCTTATAGAAGCAGCCCAACAAAAACTCCCTATTATCGCAAGAGATATTCCTGTATTTCATGAAGTAGCAGGCAATCATGCTTATTATTTTTCCAACACAACCAACCCGCAAATCATAGCTACATCTCTACAAGAGTGGCTAGAACTATATAAAACAAATAAACATCCAAAATCAGACAACATGCCGCATCTTAGCTGGGAACAAAACGCACAAAAATTACTAGAAATATTCACGCAATGACTCTAAAGCCAAACTCTACACTCTTTTACTCAAACTCATTGGGTGGACTACTCTTTACCATATCCCTCGCAACACTCTTCATAATTTATACTTTCCCCACAGGCTTTATAACAGGCAACTCCTCATACTGGCTAAGCCAACACGATGACATCACACAGTACCTAGCAGGGTTCAATGCTTATTTTAGTGAAGAGTGGCACTTCCCTCTCTTCAAGATAGACTCACTCAACTACCCCCTAGGAACAAGAAGCACCTTTGTAGATATCATTCCCATCTACTCACTACTACTAAAACTCATACTTCCAAAGTCACTCTTTGGCATCAACCCTTTTGGCTACTATATAGCGCTCTGTTTTATCGCTCAAGGCATCTCCGCATGGCTAATCTTAAGAGTTCTAAACATAAACTCATACATAGCACTCCTAACTCTTAGTACATTTTTTATACTCTCTGCCTCGCTCTTAGCAAGATTAGGACATATCTCTTTGATGTCACACTTTCTCATCCTCTTAAGTCTTATTCTATATCTAAGAAGCCATCAAAAACCATACCAACCCTTTTTATGGACAGCTCTTTTAACAGTTGCATTCTATATAAATATATATCTCTTTACTATGTCTCTTACTATCTTTTTTGCAACCATTGTCACAAACTTTAAAAGACTCCAGCCAAAACAGAACCTCACTCAGCTTTTTACGCCTCTGCTTTTCATAACCATAACCTCATATCTAACTATTTTTCCATTACCTTCAGGCGAGTTTGCACAAGATTTCGGCTGGGGATATTACTCGATGAACCTCTTAGCTCCCCTTCACGGTGGAGCATTTATAAACATTCTAAATGCCGAGATGCCAGGACAATACGAGGGCTTTAACTATTTAGGTTTAGGTCTTATCTCCTTGTTCGTTTATGCACTTTATCTTCAAAAAAAGTATGATAGAGATTTTTTCGCTCGTCATCGCTACATATTTATCCTATTTATCCTGTTTTTTATCTACTCACTATCTCACGAAGTCTACATAGGAACTTACAAAATCATCACTATCAACTACCCAAATTTTTTAGATTCATTAGTTCATCAGTTCAGAGCGTCAGGTAGATTTTTCTGGCCAGTAGCTTACGCCATCGCTATCTTTAGCATCGTTATGGTTCTAAGACATACAAACAGCAAAAAAGCCGCTCTTATCTTACTCTTAGCACTGCTCGTCCAAGTAGCAGATTTAAGACAAAGAGTAAGTCTATTTATCCAAACCACAAACAGAGTCTCTCCAACACATCTAAATTTCAAAAATCTAAAAAAAGCAATAGGCAAAGATATAAAACATATCTACTTCTACCCAAAATTTCGTTGTTCCAAACTACCACCACACAACACTATCTTGCCAACCATGCTCTATGCCTCACAAAACTCCATGACTATCAACACAGGCTACATAGCACGCTATCAACCAGATTGTAACGATACAAAAAAAGAAATATCAGCATCTTCTCTAAAAGATTCAGTCTATATCTTTGCAAAAGCCGAGTACACACAAGAACAAATAAATAACTTTTTTAACAAACGAACAAACATAAACTGTTCACAAATAGACCTAGTCACAATATGTAAAGAGGAGCAAACCAAATGAAAAAAATCTCTCTTATAGTTCCATGTTATAATGAACAACTAAATATAAAACCCTTTATAGATGCAGTTGATAAACTATTTAAAACTATTCCCTACAAGTTAGAACTCATAGCTATAAACGATGGTAGCAAAGATGAAACACTGTCTCAGCTATTAAAGATGCAAGAGACTCACAGCTACATAAAAATCATAGACCTCTCAAGAAACTTCGGCAAAGAGTCAGCTCTCTCAGCAGGACTCTTCCATGTCACAGGTGATGCTGCAATCCCCATAGATGCAGACTTACAACATCCAATCGAGCTTATCCCACAGATGCTAGACTTATGGCTCAAAGGCTATGAAGTTGTTTTAGCAAAACGAACAAACAGAAAAACCGACACAGCTATCCAAAGAGTAAGTGCACAAATCTTTTATAATCTTCACAACAAGATCTCAGACATAAAGATACCAGCAGATGTTGGCGATTTTCGTCTTATGGACAGAAGTGTAGTTAACGCACTAAATGCACTAAAAGAAAATTGCCGTTTTATGAAAGGCTTATTTGCTTGGGTTGGTTTCAAAACTACCTCTATTTCCTATGAAGTCTCCCCACGACTACATGGCACTTCAAAATTCAAAACATGGCAGCTTTGGAACTTTGCACTAGAGGGCATAACCAGTTTTAGCACAGCACCTCTAAAAGTCTGGACTTACGCAGGAGTAGTTATAGCTGGCATCTCTTTACTCTATGCACTCTTCATCATCCTAAAAACTATTTTCTTTGGTTCAGACCTAGCAGGTTATCCATCCATCTTAGTCTCAATCCTCTTTATGGGTGGCATCCAGCTCATCAGCATAGGAACCTTAGGCGAGTACATAGGACGAATCTATACGGAAAGTAAAAACAGACCGCCATACATAGTAAGAAAAACTTACACAAAAGATAAGACTCTCTAAGCATGAGTTCAAAAACCAAAAAAGAGTTCTATGTTTTTGCGACTATCGGCATCTTTAACACCCTAATGCATCTCCTAGTAGTTATATCGCTTGTTGAGAAGCTCTCTCTAAATCCAACTCTCTCAAACACCATAGCCTTTCTAGTAGCAAACACTATCTCATTTTTTCTAAACTCAAGCTACACCTTTAAAACCAAACCCTCGCTCTACACCTACAAACGCTTTATCCTTGCCTCTCTCTTTGCACTCTTTGCAACCATCTCACTCTCCGCTTTTGCAGAGCTTATGAAGTGGCACTATCTCATAGGCGTTTCATTGGTTATTTTTATCTCACCCGTGCTAACATTCGCATTACAAAAATATTGGACATTTAAAAAGGCATAAAGATGTTTGGTTATCTAAGATTTATATTAGCTAGCATGGTAGTTCTCTCACACACAGGAGTAAGCATCTATGGTCTTAGTCCAGGAGTGATGGCAGTAGTGCTTTTTTATATTCTTGCAGGTTATGTTGTATCTCATCTATATGAAGACATCCTTCAAAACAAAACAAACAGACTAAGATATTTTATAAAAGATAGACTACTTCGTATCTTTCCTCTATATCTCTACATAACAACACTAACTCTTATCTTTATAAACCTAACTTCACTATCGCACTCTTCATATTCCATAACAGCTATCTTAGGCAATCTCTTTATCATCCCGCTAAACTACTATATGTACGCAGACTTTACTATGCTGAGTGCTTCAAGTGTAGATTGGTGGCTCATCCCTCCAGCTTGGTCACTAGGCACAGAGCTTCAAGCATATCTGCTCCTAGCTCTTGCCATCAACAAAAAAACCATTCTTATCTCTTTGTCTCTTATCTCTTTTGCTATCTACATCATAGCAAACCTCTCTATCTTACATCCCGACTATTTTGGTTATAGATTTATCATAGGAGTATTTTTTATCTTTAGCGTAGGTGCAGCCATAAACAAGAGCCATCTCACGCACAATCGCTACTATCTAATCTTTATCTACACAAGCATGATAACTCTTATGACTATCTTTAGTATAAAAAACTATTTCAGCCCAACCTACACAAAAGAGACATTTATAGCACTCTTAGTAGGCATCCCACTTATATACATTTTAAAACATATAAAAATTAAACTACCCCTAAATGCATTGCTAGGCTCACTCTCCTATGGCATCTTCTTAAGCCACTTCCTAAGCATTTGGATTCTACACTACCTAGGCTTTAGCAAAAATCACTCTCTCTTATATCTCATCTCTCTCTTTATCCTCTCTACCCTCATAGCATACAGCGGTATAGAACTTATTGAGAAAAAAGTAACAAAGTTAAGAGGTCTATCATAAATAATGACATTAAATGTTTAAACTTTAAGATTTGTATGCTAAGATATCAACAAGTATTTTAAATAAATACTATCGATAGTGAGGTGATTGTATGTTTATCTACGGTCTAATAAACGGTTCACATGTAAATGGTGCACCTATTTTATGTCTAGCCTATTAGAACTAGATTTATATAACGATTACTAATTTTTTTACGTTCCTTAAGGAGGAAACAAAATGGCTTTAACAAAAACTCAAGTATCTCAACTCTATGTATCTTTATTCGGAAGAGCATCTGAGACTGAAGGTAACACACACTGGCAAGCACAAACTGACATGGCTGCGGGTGCAGATGCGATGTTAGCAACAACTGCTGCTACAGAATATTTCGGCGGTACATTAGATGACAAAGCATTTGTTGAGTACATCTACTTAAACACATTAAGTAAAACATATGCAGATGATGCTTCAGGTATCGATTTCTGGACAGCCGCTCTTGCAACTAACACAAGAGGTCAAGTAGTTGCAGAACTTATTAAATCAGCAGTTAGTATTCAAGACACAGCTCCAACAGCAGCTTCTCAACAATTTGCTAACCGTGTAGAAGTATCTAACTATACAGCAGACACTCTAGCAAAAGCTCCGGCAGACTATGCAACATCAACTGCATTCGCTTCAGCTAACAAACCAGCAGGTGCATTGACAGTTACTAATGATACTACTACTGTTGCTACTGCAAAAGGCAAGATTGATGAGGTTAACCCTGATCATGGTGAGACTTTCGTGTTGACTACAGGTG
>Ga0265293_10010226_pt1 | contig 13169 bp, 8 predicted proteins | sample Munlanlewell138R_FD_192505 | JGI IMG/M metagenome (GOLD analysis project Ga0265293, IMG submission 192505) | Leachate microbial communities from a municipal landfill in Southern Ontario, Canada - Leachate well 138R | ecosystem: Engineered > Solid waste > Landfill > Unclassified | place: Canada... | reverse complement strand
CCGGAATGACCGACCTGATGGAAAAAATGGCTTCTCCAGAAGCCAAAAATCAACGAAAACGGGGATGGTTCTGACGAATTTAATGATTGCATCGCTGTATGCATCAATTGATCAGACCTTCCTTAATCTTTAATCTTTAATCTTTAATCTTTAATCTTTGATTTTTCCGTAGAATGGCAACGCACAGGTGTTAGAGCGGGCGGATTGCAACCGGAATTGCGCTCATTCGCGGAATCCCCGAGATCGGATCATATTCCTCCATGCCAATAAGCCTGGTTACGGATGCCCCCTGAGCAATACTTGAGGTTTTCTTGATTGCGGTGCCAAAACCATGTGGCATTGCCACCACGCCGGGGCGCAGAGAGGGATCAGCCTTGGCGACTCCCTCAGCTGATCCATGTGATGACTCCACAGCAATGGCGCTTCCGGATTCTATGCCGGTGGCATCCATATCTTTCGGGTGCATGTAGATTGAGCTGGCGATTTCACCTTTGGACAAACTGGCCTCCCCCTGTCCCATTGAATTCATAAAATTGTTCAAACGTCTACAAATCAACTGAAAAGGGTATTGTGGAGAATTTCGTGCGGAGCGGGCTTCCTCTTCAAAAACCTCGGCCAGCTCGCGGATCATCATCGGGTCGTCCAGGCATAGTTTTGCCTTGCAGTCAGGATCCCGCGGTTCGATGGGAACTTTAATATGATCGAAGCTGTTGCCGTGGGGGTACTTCTTGACCTCATCGAGGGGAATGCGCGAGCCTTTGCATGCGTGCTCGAGAATATCGTCCACAGACGGCGGTGGAGAGGACATGTTCAGGCTCACCTTGTTGGCAGGTGCTTCAACGTGGGGGCCGTAGCCAGCATTAAAGACCAGCTCTAACTGTAGATTCATCGCCTGGGCAAGGCGATAAAAAAATTCGCCGTCATCAACCAGGTCGGCATGCTGTGGCTGGTTCACCACCGCGGGTGCATATTGAGCCCAGGGGATGGAAAAGCCGCGGGTAACCCCGATATATTTCAGGGATTCCACCATGCTGGTGCAGCCGGGTATTTCAAGGGTAAGTGGCGGAGGGATAATCAGGTCGGCAAATTCTGCGGTTGCGGTCATTTTGTAGTCAAACACAATCAGTAACTCAAGCTGCTCCAGGGCGCGCTCTGTTTTAGATTGATCTGGCCAGGACAGCACAGGGTTGCCGCCGACACAAAATAGCGCCTTAATTTGGCCGTCGCCCTCGGTGAGTATTTCGTCGGCGAGAGCTGCTGTAGGCAGGCCGCTGGCGTTGCGTTTTAAACCATAATTGCGCAGAGCCTGGTCGCCAAAGACAGGGTAGGGGGCATAGGGTTGGGCTTTCGGGGTGTAGGAGGGCAGGAGCATATTGGGGTGCGCAGCTAAATCCCCTGCCCGCCCCCATTTTCCGCAAAGGGTGTTCAGGCACAGCGCCAGATAGTAGCTGAGATTGCTGTGGGCGGAAAAACTCGATCCGGTTGAACAAACCACCGATCCGCTACGGCCTTGAGCAAAGACTCTGGCCGCCTCTATCAAATCTTCAGTGGCGACACCGGCGCGTTGCGCTGCATATTCGGGGGTAAAGGGGGAGACAGCGGTACGAAGATTATCGAAACCTTCGGCATTTTCTTCAATAAACAACTTGTCATAAAGTTTTTCGGCAATGATGGTGTGAATCATGCCCGCAAGAAGCGCTGGATCTTCACCGGGAATAACCTGCAAATGAATATGAGCTCGCTGCGCGGTTTCCGTGCAGCGAGGGTCGACGACGATAAGTTTCATGCCGCGTTTAACGGCGTCTTTAAGGCGTTTGGCCGGATTGTTAGGCGGGGCGCCATTGGACTTGGCGATAACAGGGTTGCCCCCGACAACCATCCAGACATCGGCGTCCTCAAAGCCCTGAGCGCCGGCAACCCAGTTGCCATGCAGGGCGGTGGAAATATTGGCTGCGGGCTTGTCTATTGTCGACGCTGAAAACAGCATTTTGGAGCCAAGGGCATTGAAGAATGAATGGCCGAGCACTTGTCCCGTAGGGTTGGAAACCACCCCGGTGCCGATGTAATAGGCAATGGAGTTGACGCCATGCTTGGCGATGATGGCGCGCAATTTTTCCGCAGTGCGGGTGACCGCATCTTCTGTAGTGATTTCTTTGAAGCCGGAATTGGTTTTTTCCAGAGGGCGAAGAATACGCTGGGGATCATTGTGTTGTTCTGGCAGGGCGCGACCTTTGGGGCATGTATAGCCATCGTAGGGGGTGCCGCTGGTGTCACCGGCGACACTGACAGCCTTGCCGTTTTGTACTTTTACTGTGATAGGGCAGTAAGCGAGGCAGAGGCGGCAAATGCTGGCGTGTTCCTGTCTTTCAGAGGTTGCCAGGCTGGACGTAACTTGATGATCAGTTTTCATTAAGAATTTCCTCAAGGTTTGCTATAGACAGAGTGGATTAGCATCTGTTCCCTTGCTGAATACGGCTTTTGCGTAAATATAAGCTGCTGATATAAAAGTAATTTATATTTTTTGGCGTTGTTTTAACTGTTGTGTTGTCGCGACCTGCCGCTTCTCCTGTTAGTGATTTATAGTCAGAGAAAATCTGTATCCTGTATACTATTGAGTCTGGCTTATCAGTTCAATAAAAAAATCTTTAAAATGCCTTTTTTGTGTAAAATAATGAGCTTTGCTTATTTGCCCTCTATGAGGGACTTTGTTGTTTGAATGAACCTGGATTTTGTAATGACAAAAAAAAACACTCGGTCTGCTGTCCGGCGTGACCCGGAATCCCGCAAGGCAGAGATAGTACAAGTCGCCAAGGTTGTGTTGGCGGAAATGCAGTACGAGAACTTTATTCCTTCTGCCGTTGCAGACAGGTACGGGGTTTCAGAGGGAACCATCTATCGCTACTACCCCACCAAACAGGATCTGCTGATAGCCGTCGCTGAAGAATGGATGGGCGAGATTATGCTCAAGGGGCCTGAACTCAGCGAGGGTGGTCATATTTATAGTCGGCTGCGCCATGCTATCCACCACAGCCTTGAAGTGGTGTGTAAAGAGCCGTCGATTATACGTTTTATCTTTATGAGTGTTCGTGTCGACAGTAATTATCGCAATACCAGGCTTTATCAATTGGTGGCGGAATTTACTTCCCATACAACCAGGGTTGTGGAAGAAGGTATCAAAGCCGGCTTGTTTCGCGACAGCTACCATACATCGCTGATCAGGGATGTTATTTTTGGCGCCATAGAGCATCAGGCCTGGCCTTATCTTCGCGGCGAAACCGACGCTCCCCTCGATAAGGTTGCCGATGACATTGCCGATATTGTTTATTGTGGTTTGGCGAAATCACCCCCAGTGAAAATCGAACTTGTTGAACGCTCGGTGAAAAAAGTGGAATCGGCGCTCGAGGGAATCAATAAAGAATTGCAAGCTATTGAAAAAATTGTCGGTATTACGTCGACAAAGACAAAAAGTAACAAAAAATAATTTTGCGTCGGCTGTGGATATAAGAGTCATTGGCGGTGCTGGCAGGTAGAGATCTGCTATCCCGCCAAGCCTGGAAAGTTTCTAAAAAGTTAAGGTGTTAATGTTATGGCAACCGTTCAGTCTCCACTTTCCCTTTGTTTGGGTGACACTTCCCAGAATCTTCTTGATTGCACTTTTGGCGGTCTTCTCAGGAGTGTTGCGGCAGAGGTGCCGGATCGCATTGCGTTGGTGGACGCCGTTGCTGATAAGTCCGCCCGGCGTCGCTGGACCTATCGGGAATTGCTCGAGCAATCAGAAAAACTGGCGCGCGCACTCTTGGTGGACTTTACCAGGGGCGACCGTGTTGCCATTTATGCGTCAAATTCAGGTGAGTGGATATTGCTTCAGCATGCGGCCAGCCTGGCTGGATTAATGCTGGTGCCCATCAACCCGGCTTATAACGAGTCGGAGCTTGAAGTTGTACTGAAAAACTCTGAAACCAGCGGTATTTTTTATGAATCCGAGTACAGAGGGCGTAATCTTGAGGCCATCGTCAACAAAGTGTGCAATAAGCTCCCCAGTATTAAAAAAACCTATCCCATAGACACTATTTCCAGTCTTATTGCCGAGTCGCCAGCAAAGACCACATTGCCTGAGGTGAATACTGACGAAGTGTTGATGATTCAATTCACCTCGGGAACCACAGGTATTCCCAAAGGGGCTTGTCTGCACCATAAGGGTGTTGTCAATATGTCTCGTTTTGTCGCCCAGCGGGCGGAGTTTCCTGAAGGTGGTGTGTGGATAAATGCAATGCCGATGTTTCATATTGCCGGGTCTTGTGTAACCAGAATCGGCGCGCTGAATATGCGGGGCACCTATGTGGTGGTGCCTGGCTTTGAGCCTGGTTTGATGCTCGATGTTATAGAAAGCGAAAAAGGCAATGCCACTCTTATTGTGCCCACCATGATACTGGGAATATTGAACCACCCGGATTTTGGCAAGTACGATGTGTCTTCAATGAAAACCATCATGACTGGCGCTGCAGATGTGCCTCCCGCGCTGGTCACCAGAACAACAGAGACATTTGGTTGTGGTTTAACCATATTGTTTGGCCAGACAGAAACCAACGGCGTTGTTTCGCAAACCTGCGTTGATGACAGCCTTTCTGACCAGACAGAAACCCTCGGCAGGCCATTGCCTCAGTCTGAGGTTTGTATTGCCGACCCTGAAACTGGAGAAATTTTGCCGCTGGGGGAGCGGGGCGAGATCTGTGTTCGCGGCTATCAAAATATGGCCTGTTATTACGGCATGGAAGAGGCCACCCGCAATACCATTCGCGAAAGCGGCTGGTTGCATACGGGCGATATGGGTGTCATGGATGAGCGCGGATTTCTCAAGATTGCCGGGCGCATCAAGGATATGATTATTCGCGGCGGAATGAATATCTATCCCCGAGAAATTGAGGATGTGTTGTTTTGTCATCCGGAAGTTAATCAGGTTGCGGTTGTTGGTTTGCCCGATGAGCAATGGGGCGAAATCATTGCCGCCGTTGTATTGCCGACGAATCCAGAAAAGCCACCTGCGCCGGAGGACTTGTTTCAATATTGTCGCCAACATCTCGCCGTCCATAAAAGTCCTGTGACCTGGTTTTTTGTCGACCAATACCCGTTGACACCATCGGGAAAAATTCAAAAATTCCAGCTGGTTGACTGGATCAAGGAGGGCAGGATAACTGCGGAGCCGTGGGAAAAAACCAGCTCAAGAAACTGAGCTTTTTGCCAGAACCTGTTAACAGACCCTTAATGTCTCTCAGGGATGCAATGGCGCTCTTGTGTTGATTTTTCGGCACGCCCACAAAGTGGGCGTGTTCTCTGAATTTTTTCCCTTTCAGCACTTTCCTCTCTGGCGGGCAATAATCATTTTCATGATCTGTTCTGTGCCGTCGCCAATTTCCATGCCGATGACATCTCTCAAGCGCTGTTGGTGGGGGAAGTCGAGGCTCCATCCGTAATGGCCGTGGGTAATCAGGCAGCGATGAATAATATCCACAGCGGTTTCTGGCGCCATCCATTTGCACATCGCGGCTTCTGCGGTGTGGGGCAGCCCTGCATCCCGAAGTCTTAGCGTGTGCAGACAAAGCTGGCGCACCGCTTCGAGTCGGCCTTCTCCTTCGGCGAGGGGGAAGCTTACTCCCTGGTTGTTGCCAATAGGTTTGCCGAAGGCTTCGCGCTCCTTGACGTATTGCCACGTCTCTTTCAGTGATGCCTGAGCTGCGCCGCAGCACTGCAGCCCGAGAAGTGCGCGGGTAAAATCAAAGCCGTGCATGATTTTTGAGAAGGCATCGCCTTCCTCTCCCAGCATATTTTCTGACGGTACAAAAACGTCATCGAAAAACAGTGATCCCCGGCCGATCACATGCCCACCCATGTCGCGAAAGCGGGTTTTACTTAATCCCTCACTATCCGCGGGCACAAAAAATGCGCTCACACCTTTGGCGCCGGAGCCATCGGCGCCGGTTCTGGCAAAGGTAATAAAGCCCTGGGCGCAATGAGCCAATGTGATGGAGGTTTTTTCACCGTTGAGAATAAATCCGCCATCGCAAGATTGCGCTTTCAGTATTAGATTGGCGGCATCCGAGCCGCCCCTGGGTTCCGTCAGGGCAATGCCCACCATCGCGGTGCCGTCAACAATTTTGGGAACCCATTCATTGGCGAGGTGAGGCCGGGCATGCTTGGCTAGCAGTTGCGACATCAACGATCCGATCAGGGCAATATAAGCGATATTAAAATCCCCTTCTGCGAGCGCCTCTAAAATCAAGCCCAGGGTTGGGCTGTCCAGGGCGATTCCGCCGTGCTCTTCAGAATTTCCTGGCGCAATAAGCCCCAGTTGACCGAGTTCGGCGAGAATGTCGGCGGGGATAATTGAGTCGTAACCTTCCAATTGTTGATAGCGGGGGCGAAGACGATCTTCTGCGAAGCGGCGCGCTACATCAAGGATTGCCTGTTGGTCGTCGTTGAGCAATAAGGGCATTAGAGCTGTTCTCCGGAATGGCAGTGGGTTTTATTGGATCTAATCATCAGTTCCTCGGTTTTAACCAAGGAATGGCAGTCTGCAGGTCTTTTTAGATTCACACCTATATAAGTAATTGAAAATAAATAAAAATTACGGTTTTTTTGGGTTGGTGCCTTTGGTGGCGAGCTGGCCTATGGTTTTAAGATTGGCGCATTTTAATAAGTAAAACATAATAATTGCAATAATATTACTGTTTTGTTGGCTTTTTATGTTGACATAATAAGTTATGCTTACTAACATCGTAAGGATGCGAAAAGGTTTTTGCGGTAACGGTGCAAAAGAAAAGTAGTGGTCAAAAAGGAGAGTGATCTTCATTGATCGAGAAGTATTAAACACTGGTGCTAACAGGCCTGAAATAACAAAGTTGCAGTGGTGTTTGTGTCAGCGATCAATGATCGCTACAAATAAGCGACCGCTGCCAAAATTTCTGTCTTTGCAATGGAATCTACGCATTCATAAATAAACTCAGTAGGGGGTAACCATGAAACACATAACAATGACCAAAAAACCGCTGTCTGTAGTGGGCTGTCTGGCGCTGATTGCTTCCATGCCTGCAATGGCTCAGGCGAGTCTGGAAGAAATTGTCGTAACCGCACAAAAAAGAGAGCAGAGTCTTCAGGACACGCCACTGGCCATCACCGCATTGGGTACGGCGGAATTGCAGTCCAGGCAATTCAGCGGCCTCGAAGATATTGTCCGTATTGCTCCCGGTGTCATCAGCACCCAGCAAAACGGTATGAACCGTTTGTTTATTCGCGGTATTGGCATGAATTCTGTAGCTGAGGGCAATGATCCCAGTTCTGCTTTCCATGTTGACGGCGTTTATGTTGGGCGCCCTTCAGCACAGTTAACGTCGGTGTTTGATATTGAGCGTATCGAAGTGGTTCGTGGTCCCCAGGGTACACTCTATGGGCGGAATGCCACTGGTGGGTCGGTGAATGTCATTACCAGAAAACCGACAGAAGAATTTGAAGGTTATCTGAGAAGCTCTTTTGGCAACTATAGCTCGCTATCTGTGGAAGGTGCTCTGAGCGGATCTCTGAGCGGCGATGAAACCTTGCTCGGGCGCCTTGCTTTTAAAACAGCGAAACGGGATGGCTATGCATATAATGTGTTTTTGAATCGCGAAACCGACGATCAGGATATGTACGCAGTGCGCGGCAGTTTACAATGGAATGCTGCAGACAGGGTCAGTGTCTTTTTGAGCGCCGAGCACTCTGAAGAGGATGACGAAAACTATGCCTCTGGGGCTTTTGGCGCCTATCCGGGTTTTTCCCTTCTTGGCCCTGCTATCATCGGCGATAGAGACACCACCGCAGTCAGTACGATAAATACCAATAAGCGCGAATTCTCTGCTTTAACAGGGGAGATTGGTGTCGATTTCAATGAAAACTGGACGTTTAAATCAATCTCAGGATGGCGTAGCTCTGATTATTGCAACACTTACGATCCGGACAACACCTCTATCGCCTTTCTGGATTTTTATGGTTGTGCTGACGCAGACCAGTTAAGCCAGGAGGCTCAGTTTGTATTCTCGGGGGATAGACTGGATTTTATTGCCGGACTATTTTACTTCGACGAAGAAATTTCTGTGGATCGCCGCGTGCCCTTTGATGTGGCTATAGGTCCCGGACAGCTTTATCATGTTTTTGGTGATTTAGAGGTTGAGGCTTACGCGCTTTTCGCCCAGGCCACTTACTCTGTCACCCCTGATTTCCGCGTTACCCTCGGCGCCAGATACAGTGATGAGGAGCGGGCGCACGACGGCTTTTTCCGCGGAGTGCCTAATAATGTTGTGCCCATTGTCTACGTGGTTCAGAGTAAATCCTGGGATGATGTTACGCCGAAAATTGGCATTGAATACGACCTTGGCGAAGACCTTTTGTTTTATGCCTCTTACACGGAAGGCTTTAAAAGTGGTTCGTACAATATTGGCCAGAATAATGCTCCGGCGGGGAGCAATGACCATTCCTATGACCCCGAAACCATTGAAGCCTATGAGATGGGTCTGAAAGGTACTTTTTTTGATGGCAAAATCCAGGCTGCCCTAACAGGATTCTATTATGACTACGCGGATTTGCAGGTTAACAAAGTCATAGGTATTCAAACTGCCACTGTCAATGCGGCCACAGCAGAAAACAAGGGCATTGAATTTGAAATTACCAGTTTGCTGGGTGATTACGTTCTCATAGATGCAGACGTCACTTATCTGGATCCCACCTTTGAAGAGTTTGAATCCATAAATCCGATTACTAATCAACTGGATGATCTCAGCGGTAATATGCTTCCCGGCGCTGCCGAATGGACAGTCAATTTCGGTGCAGAAATTACCTTGCCATTTGATATTTCCGGGGACGTGGTTTTGCGCGGCGACATGAATTACATCTCGGAAAGATATTTTTCCGAATTCAATGATCCGGAAGTAGGGGAAGACAGTGTCACTACCTATACGGCGTCCCTGCGCTACACCACAGAGGATGGTCGTTATCACGCTTCTCTTTGGGGGAAAAACCTCACCGATGAAGAATACACTGGCAATAAATTCCTTAGTGTTAAAAGCTTTGGAGCGCCAATTGCGGGTTCCTGGGCGGCTCCCAGAACCTACGGTGTAACTGTTGGCATTGATTTCTAAAACGCTCTTTGCGTCCACAGGTTTTAAAAATAAAAATCTGTGGGCGCAAGTTCCGATTAATGTCATCCCTGCGCAAACGGAGTTAACCCGGAAGTTGCACCAGTTGCCTGAAATTTCGCGACGAGATCGTTCGGTTTGATGCTCGTCAGCGTAAACGCTGCCATAGCAACGTCGGAGCGAGCATATGCGCTTAAAGCGGGCGAGATCAAGTGAAAAACAGGCAAACGTAGCCGGTGGCAAACTGTTACCGAGCGGCAATGACGTTTAAGTCTGTTATACCCGCGCAAAACTCAGATTTCAGCCTGTACTGGTGTAATTTCCGGGTTAGCCAAAGTGTCATTTACAGGCAAGTTTTTCAATGAAGGTCAATGACCGTTTATTTAACACAACAGTATCAGGAGATGATCATGCGCAATACCTCAGGAATTCACGCAAGCGATAAAAAAGCCAATCGTCTCGCTGCAACTAAAATTGGCGGCAAACTCGTCAATGATTATTGGAACAGCCTCTTTAATGCCAAAGAAGAGGGTAAAAAGGTCGTTTGGTACAACGGCACCTATATTCCACCCTTTTTTCAGGCTCACGACCTGGCGTGGGTGCATGGCGAAGCCTGGGCCGCATACCTTGCAGCCAAGCATCTGGAAACTGACGCCCAGCAGGAAGGTGAAAATCACGGTTTTGACCGGGAACTCTGTTCCTATGCCCGCACCCATATCGGCCAGGCGCTGATTGACAAACGCAAGGTAGAAGAAGGCATTATCTCGTCATCCGACCCGAGGGCGGAAGATATTAAAAAGTTGCCTCCGCCGGATATGTTTATCAATGCTTACCCTTACTGCAGTTCCGGCCAGCAGTGGGACGATTTGATTTACAGGCTTTACGGCAAACGGGTGCCTATTTTCAATATCAATATTCCCCTGCTCTGGGGCGGCAAGCCGGACGCTGGTTATCTGTATGGTCAAGAATGGGAGGAAAAATCCGATTATGTCTCCATGCAGCTCATCGAAATGACCAAGTTTCTTGAGGAGCATACAGGAAGAAAATATGACTGGGATCGCCTCAGCGAAGTTATGGGTTATATAAAGCAGATTTCCGAGCTTCGCCTCGAGGCCATGGATCTCTGTACGGCACGACCTTCGCCGGCAAGCTTTTTTGATTGGGCGGTGAGTATTGCCCATGTCAATTTTTTGCCGGGCAACCAAGCCAATCTCGATTATTTCAAGGCGTTGAAAGCCGAGATACAAACCCGTGTCAATGAAGGTGTCGGATCTGCTCCCAATGAAAAATACCGCCTGTTTTTCGACGGTATGATGAACTGGAATAAAATTGGTTGGCTCGCCGATAAATTTGCTGCCATTGACGCCACCATTGTGGCGGGTCGTTACACCCACATGTCGTTTTGGCAGGAACCCCAATTGATTGATGTGGCGAACCCCGTCAGAGGCATGGCGCAAAATTATCTTGTTTGTCCCAATAATCACGGTGCGCCCATCATGGTCAATGAAATAGACAAGCTCTGTGACAAATTCGCTATTGACGGCATTGTCTGCCATGTGTCGAGAACCTGTCGCGGTATGACCAATAATCAATTTTTGATTGCTGATTCGGCAAACCAGAAGAGTCGCCAAGCCATATTTTTTGAAGGCGATGTCGCCGACGAATCTTTCTATAAAGATGAATTGCTCAACACCCGTCTTGAAGCCATGGTGGAAGCCCTGGAAGCCAAAAGTTGCGTTGCCTGAGCGTTTAGTAGCAAATGATGAATTTGAGTCCTCTAAAGATCTAACAGAATAGGGTGTAAAACTGTGAGTAGTACTTGTCAAAATACCAAGCCATTGACTCAATGTGGCGTTCTTGTTGTTGGCGGTTCGTCCGGTGTAGGCTTGGCAACGGCGATGATGTTTGCAGAGACTGGGGTGCGCGGCATTGTCATCAATGGCCGCAATACTGTCCGCGGCGAAAAAGCACGCCAGGAAATTAAACACAAATTTCCCGGCATCAGCGTTGATTTTATTGCCGGTGATTGCAATACGGTGGAAGGTACAACCCATGTATGCCAAACAGCCTGGGATGCATTGGGTGGTATTGATGTTCTGGTTAATTCCACGGTTGGCCCTTATCCGCCGACTTTATTGAAAGATATCCCCCTTGAAGACCTTCAGGATATTGTCGTTAAACAGATGATGGCGCCCATTATGACCAGTCGCTACCTGTTGCCGTTGATGTCTGCCAATGGCGGCGGTGTCATCACCAATATCGCTTCCGATGCTGCAAAACTTACCACGCCGGGGGAATCTGTTATTGGCGCCGCCATGGCGGGGATCGTTATGTTTACAAGAACCATGGCAATGGAAGCAAAGCGCAATGGCGTTCGCGTCAATGTTATTACCCCTTCCATTATTGAAGGCACCATGACCCACGGTAAGGTAATGAGCGATCCTTTTGCCGGCAAGTTGTTTGCCAAAGCCATTCAGGCTGCCCATCTTGGTGTCTGTGTTCCCGATGATCTTGCTCAAATGATAGTTTTTCTTTCCAGCCCGGCTGCTTCCCGCGTTACAGGCCAGGTTATCAGCGTCAATGGTGGTATTTCGGCATAGTGACTTGGCTTTGCCGGGTATCGATGCTTAAGCCACAATCAGATAAGGAGTTTATGCATGGCGGATAGAAACGCAATCATGTCAGTGTTTGCACAGGCTGCCGATAATCCTCTCGATTACGCCAGAAAATGGAAAGCCGACAACCAACGCCCTGTTGTCGGCATCCTGCCGATGAATTTTCCTGCCGAACTGGTGCATGCCGTTGGTGCTTTGCCGGTGATTCTTCAGGAAGATGATGAGCCGGTTACTGTTGGAGCCAGCCGAATTTTCAATTTTTACTGCGGTTACAATCGCAGTCTGGTGAATCAAACCCTCAGTGATGATTTCCAATTTATGGATGCTATTATGCTGGGCGATCACTGTGTACAGATATTGGGAACCGCGGATGTGATGAGAAACCACATGCCCAATGTGCCTGTACTTTATGACCAGCTGGTGTCCACCATTAATGCGCCCTGGGCGTTTAGTGAGAGTCGAAGGGTGGTTAATTTTTTGAAAGAGAGGCTTGAAGAGACCCTCGGTTGCACAATTGGCGACCAGGAAATGCACAAAAGTATAAAAATATTCAATAAAAGCCGTCAGCTGATGAGGAAACTCTATGATTTAAGGGTTTCTGGTCAATTGGTTATCTCCTCTTTCGATGTTCAAGCGATTGTAAAATCGAGCATGATCATGGACAGGGAAGAGCATACTCAACTGCTCGAAGAATTTCTCACGGAAATTTCTGCCTCTGCATCGGTGCCTGAAGACAAAATTCCCCTGTATCTTTCTGGTCATATGTGCCATGCGCCTAAGCCCGAACTGCTCAAAGTCATTGAGGATTGCGGTGGTATTATCGTTGCGGATGATCTTTATACGGGTTACAGATATATCTCGACAGATATGGATGAATCGGGCGATCCCCTGGATGTTATGACCAACTGGTATCTTGACCGCAATAAAAAAGTTCCCTGTCCGACGCGCTCGGCACGGCAATATGACTGGGATGATTTTTTGGTCAATGCCGTTAAAACCTCAGGCGCTCAGGGTGTGGTTATACTCATGGTGAAATTCTGTGAACCCCATCTTTACTATTACCCGGACATCAAGACTAAGTTTGAGCAAAGCAGTATCCCTTATTTGATGATTGAAACCGAGCATGAAAGCATGCCTGTGGAAGGATTGAAAACGAGGCTTGAAACCTTCATGGAAGTTGCCAGAAACAAACATTTATTTCAACAAAAAAAGTCTCAACATGCGATTTAAGCAATAAAATCTAAGGTTGGCGAAGGGACGCGCCACTATTATTGAGTATTACATAACTATATGACATCAAAACAACTCCGCCTGTTTCCAGAATGCAGCAATCAATGTCGGGCGCCTCTGTGCGGAACGCAGCTTTCCGCGAGCGGTGTGCGTCAGCTCAGTA
>Ga0265293_10010225_pt1 | contig 13169 bp, 10 predicted proteins | sample Munlanlewell138R_FD_192505 | JGI IMG/M metagenome (GOLD analysis project Ga0265293, IMG submission 192505) | Leachate microbial communities from a municipal landfill in Southern Ontario, Canada - Leachate well 138R | ecosystem: Engineered > Solid waste > Landfill > Unclassified | place: Canada... | reverse complement strand
CTGCCATAGAGACGGTCGCCAAGGATGGGGTGGCCCAACCCCTTGGGGTGTGCGCTGTGCAGGCGCAGCTGGTGGGTGCGCCCCGTCAGGGGGGTGAAGCGGATCCGGGTGACAAACGAGCCGTCAGCGCGCTTCTCCACCGCCAGGCGCTGCCACACGGTGGTCCCCCACTTCCCCTCCTCCCCATCGAAGATTTGGTAGGGGCGGTTGGTGTAGTCGGGGCGGAAGGCGAGTGTGATGGTCCCCCCATCCTGGCGGACGACACCCTCCAAAAGTGCTTCGTACTCCTTCTCGACGGCCTGCTGGCGAAAGAGGTGGTGCATCGCCGAGAGCGCCTGCTTGTGCTTGGCCACGATGACCAGACCGCTGGTATCCATGTCCAGGCGGTGGACAGCGCACTGACGGGGAGCGTCGGCAAAGAGGCGGCGAACCCGCGTCTCAACGCTGTCCTGCATCGCCGGCTTATTACCCGGTACAGAGAGCAGACCGCTCGGTTTGTTGACGATGATCATATCGTGGTCGTGATAGCGGATGTCCAGGCCGAGCAGGGTGGTGAGGATGGGAGCGCAGCGACTGTGGCAAGGTGGATGGAATGAACGGTGTCCGCTGCCCGACCCGTAAAAGAACTGGGCCATGCTCACCGGCCTCAGCCCGCTACGAAATGCATGGTTGAAGAGCTTCGGCTCACAGCACTCTCCACTTCCAGTGGGGATGGGATTCGAGGCAAAAATCTCAGACAGCGAGTGGGTCGAGCCATCGATTGCCGTGAGGTGAAAGAGGTTGTTGTACGCTGTACGGGCTTGCTCGGAGAGCTGTGCTCGCCGCTCTTTGAGCTGCGCTTGCAGAAGGTCATCAGTGCATGCATCAATCTGCCTTCCCACCTCTTTGATGGGGGGATCGTGGTGGGCGAGGTACGTTTGGTACGCCTCTTGCTCAAGTGGGTGGGGAACCCACCCTGCAATGGTACGCCTCCCACCCAATTGACCGCTGAAGGCTTTGAGGAGCACCTCGTTGCCCGCCGCATCGATGGCGGTCATCACTGCGAACATGCGCCCCTCGCCCGGTGAAAAGAGCGTTGCAGTGGGGGTGGTGCCATCGCCATCGAAGTCGATGACCTTGTACGCATCGAAGAGGTGCATCAGGTAGCGGGCGTGAATTTTGGCTGGATACTCAGGCAGCGGCACGCTCATGGCTCTTCTGGCCCATCCAATCGACGGTGAAGTAATAGATGACGAAAATGACACTGCTGATGGACCAGGTCACCGGGTACGCCCAGAAGACGACGCGAATGTCGTGGAAGATGGCAAGGCCGACCTGGATGAAGATGATGCGAAAGACACACCAGACGGCGAGCATGACGAGCATCGGGACGATTGACTTACCCGCTCCACGATAGAGCCCGGCCATGGCATGGCTGAGGGCGAGGGGGAAGAGGAGGAGGGAGATGATCTGAGCCTTCTGTACCCCGTAGAAGATGACTTGGGGATCCCGGCTGAAGAGAGCGACCAGCGGTGCAGCGCCAAAGTACATCGCCAGGCCGAGGACTTCGGCGACGACCATGGAGAATATGATGCCGAAGCGGGCGCCCTCACGTACCCGCCCATACGCTCCGGCGCCAAGGTTCTGGCTTGTGAAGGTGGTCAAGGCGAGGGCAAAGGCGGTGATGGGGATGAAGGCGAAGCCCTGGATACGCATGAAGGCGCCGTTTCCGGCAATGGCCGCGGCACCGAAGAGGTTGATGGAGTACTGCAGGATGACGTTGGCAAACGAGGTGACCGAGTTCTGGATACCCGAGGGGATTCCGAGGCGTAGGGTCTCGGCGACAAAGCGGCGGTGGATGGCGATCTTTCGAATCTCCACCCGGACCAAGTCGCGGGTTGTGAAGAGGAGGCGGAAGCTCAAGACAACACTCACCGCCTGGGCGATGATTGTCGCGTAGGCGACCCCGGCCACGCCGAGCTTGAACTTGAGCACGAAGAGGAGATCCAGGACGATATTGAGCACGGCCGAGACAGCGAGGAACTTGAGGGGGTTCCTGCTGTCACCGACGGCCTGCAGGATGCCGCTTGCGGTGTTGTACAGCACGAGTGTCGAGATTCCGGCGAAGATGATACGGATATAGACCTCTGCATCGATGAAGACATCCGACGGGGTCTTCATCCATGAGAGAATCACCGGGGCATACCGGTAGCCGAAGACAGTCAAGAGCAGCGAGCTGATGAGGGCGAGGGCCATGGTGGTGTGGACCGCCTTCTCGACCGAATCCTTGTTTCCTTCGCCAAAAGAGCGGGAGATGACCACCCCCGCACCGACGAAGATCCCCTGAAAGAGTCCGACGAGGAGCATCGTCAAACTCCCGATCGAGGAGATGGCTGCCAGCGCCTCCCTACTGACAAAGTTACCGACGACCAACGAGTCGATGGTCTGGTAGAGTTGTTGGAGAAGGTTGCCTAAAAAGATGGGAATTGCGAAGGAGATGAGGTTCTTCTTGATGGAACCGCGGGTCATGAGTTGTGTATGTGTCCCCATATCCTACTACTCTAATTCATCGCCCTCTTTGTTGCAACTGGAAGTGAGCTCTCAAAACAGGGTGACTAAGCTCCAAATGAGAATTCCCCCTCATTCTATAAATGATAATTTCCACAGGGCTTGAGAAGTGTAGTAGGATGGACGGAATCAAGGGGAGAGCCCCGAAGGAGGAAAGGATGAGGAAGCCCTCTTTTTGCTTACCGGCTTAAAGACTTCCTCAATCCCAAACAAGCATGGCAACAGTAGCATCGAAGATCATCTGGAATCTGTTGAGCCGGTTGATAACCCCAATTTGAAGAACCTGTTTGTACGATATAGCAAGTAAGTAGGCCGTGGACACAGCGAACTACTCCATTGAAGAACTGACACGGCTCCACGATCGTGCTCATTTCTCCTGTGGGGTGGCGGAGCTGGACCAGTACTTGAAGAAAGATGCCAGAAGACATAATGATTCTGGCTTCAACTACACGAAGGTACTGGTGGAGAACGGCAAGAGCGACATCATTCCCTTCTGACCGGCAACATACACTTCCCCGTTATGAGATCCCTTGTTTTCGCCTTACCAGGTTTGGAATAGATCTGAAGTACCAAAAGAGTGGCTTTGGGGCTTATCTCCTGTTTTGCGCACTGAGGCATGCAGTTGAGTTGAGCAACAGTATCGGCAGCTATGCTGTAGTCGTTGATGCAAAGAACGAAGAAGTGAAATCCTTTTATCTCAAGCATGGGTTTTACCCGCTCTCGGGTCTCCTGCTCTATCTGCCGATCAAAGAGATCAAAGCAATGGTAGCGGCGCTGGGCTAAAGACTCTGTTAAAGGAGAGATTTTTCTGAAGAAGAGCTCCTCGACTTCGGGGAGACCCTCACCACCTATCGGCCTTCTTTGAATGAAGGTGGGTGATTGACCACCAATTCGAAGGACTCTCTGATACAGCTGGTGTAGAAAGAGCAAAGCAGCAGTGCATCTTGACTGAGGATTCAGTGGAAGCAGAGGAATTATTGAGGATTGACTTCTATAGTAATAGCGAATATCATGAAATATGTTAACTGGTAGGAGCAAATATCATGATTAATGAGCAGTATGTCCATCGCGCGGTACGACTGAAGGAGCAGCTTTCAAGAAAATCCCAATTCCTCTTGGGACCACGCATGACCGGAAAATCCTCTTACATCCGCAATGAGCTCTCCGACATGGTCAAACTCTATTGGAACTTGCTCGATGGCAGGCTGCGTATGAGAGCAATGGCCGACCCCGCTTTGTTGAGGGAGGAGGTGGAGGCTCGCAATCTTCATGATTGCGTGGTGGCGATTGATGAAATCCAGAAGGTTCCACAATTGCTGGAAGAGGTGCATCTACTCATCGAAGAGAGGAACATCAGGTTTCTGCTCACCGGCTCAAGCGCCAGGAAACTGAGAGGCGGGGGGGTGAATCTGTTGGGTGGACGCGCCGGGCACATGACCATGCACCCCTTCGTGTATCCGGAGATCCAAGACACCGAATACAGCTTGGACCAGATTTTCGCCTCAGGGCTCCTGCCCTCGGCATTTCTCTCAAGGAATCCTGACCAAGAGCTCTATGACTATACAACCCTGTACCTGGCTGAAGAAATCCAAGCTGAGGGAGTGACAAGGAAACTAGCCCAATTCTCAAGGTTTCTTGAGGTGGCTGCTCTTTCCAACACAGAAATGCTCAACTTCACCAATATTGCCAGTGATGTGGGAGTGTCCAGGCAGACGGTGACTGATTGGTACCAAATCCTGGTGGACACGCTCATCGGGTACCAGCTGTCGGCGTATCGAAAAGGGAAGAAACGAAAGACGTATGGTATGCCCAAGTTCTATTTCTTTGATCTTGGTGTTGCAAGAATCTTGCAGAACACTCCTACTCCCATGAAAGCCCAAAGCGAGTATGGAGCATTCTTTGAGCAGTACATCTTCATGGAGCTTCGCTCCTACCTCGATTATTCTCAACGCAGGGAAGCGTTGAGTTATTGGAGGACCACGAGTGGTTTCGAGGTTGATTTCATTCTCGGTGATACGGTTGCCATTGAAACGAAAACCACCGGCCATGTCGACGCTCGAGATCTCAAAGGGCTCAAAGCCCTTGGAGAAGAGGGAATCTGCCAACGGTATATTCTCGTCTGTACTGAAGAGCGCCCGAGAACGTTGGGCAATGGTATTGAGGTCATGCCGTGGAAGTATTTCTTGCAGTTACTCTGGGAGGGGAAGATCATTTCCTGACCATGTCACGAACCGAGATGAGACGGTCGCGCTGGCGTATGGCTGCAGGTGGTTTCAGAGATTTCCCCCATTAGATATGTTGGGTAGTAATGGCAAATATCATGAGATATGGTAATTATTAATAGCGTATTTCATACGTAGATACCGTTCGCCCTCCCTCATCTTGTCACCACTCGCTCTTTCTTGCTAGCATCTGTTCGTTGGGGGTGAGCCGATGGCATATTCTGAGCAGGATTGGGAGAAGGCGAAGAAGCTGTGCAGACTCAATGAAGAGGATATCCGCATCGCAAAGGAGATGGGGCTCAACCCTAGAAGCCTGATTAAGAACATCCCGGGCAAAGACCAACGGTGGAAAGAGCCGGTCAAGCAGTGGCTCTGGTCCATCTGGGAAGATCGGCAGGAGAAGGCGAGGCGCAAGCAGGCCAAGAAAGAAGCAGCTGCCTTGAAAGAAGAACATGCAAAGGATTTGTAGGAGTAGGCCATGGAAACAGTAGGGACGTTCAATCATGTCAAAGATCAATTGATGAGGCTCGAACAGCGTGTGTTGGTTGATGCGCTGCTTACCTTGGCCCAGAAGTCTTCATCAGCGCTCATGATGGTCACCTCCTTGATCTCCTCACCAGAACAACGTGTCGCCCTCTTTCGCAGCAACATCGAGCGGATCACCGGCCAAGGTCGAGGAAACTATCTCAGTGGAGAGCAGATTTTGGATATCCTCACTCGCTCTCTTGGCCTCTTGGACCCGGAGGAGCTGGATCCCAAGCTCGGCCTTGAGCTGATGGAAGCGTTTTACAGCACCGACTCCTGGGCGTTTGAGTCTACCAACACACTCGATTTTGATTTTGAGTGCCTCTTCTCAGATGACGCCTGTTCGTTGTTGTCTGAGTTTGCTGTGCGTTGTCCCGATGTTGAGCACGCCCGGGAGGTTGTGAAGCGACTGCTTGCTGTTGATGATTATGGGGTACGGGGTAGTCTCGAAGAGATAGAGCTTTGAGAGATATCAACGAGGAGGCGTGCTCAAGAGTGCGGCGTACCATTGGTACGTGGTAGAAGGCTGTCAGTCATCACGCTTGCTGTGCAATTGCTCAAAGCCAATTGAAGGAGATGAGAGGGGCGTTGGGTGGCGCTGCCTCCTTTCCTCCCTTCAGATTCCCATCGAGAGTGCCTTCGCCTCCCTGCAGCGCCCACGCTCCCCTTGCCATCCCACCATTGTCCATGCATACTGCCTCTCAATGGGAGGGGGGGATGGATCTACACGCACGCTGCGCACAAGGGATCGGCTACGCGCTCTTTGACATGGACGGTACGCTCTTTGATGGGGATCTGGGGGAGACCACCTTCCTGATGACCCTCGTATCAGAGTATCTGCACATCAAACCGTGGTCCCTCACCAAAGCGGACATCCTCTCTTTGGAGGCTTCTGATATCGCTGCCCAGACGCCGGCATTGCAGCAGTATGGCAGGTATGCAGCCATCGGTGACCATGCGTCCGCCTATCAAATGACGACCGAGTACCTGGAACACCTGTCCGCTGGTGATATCAAGAGGACTGCAGAACACGCCTTTGCAGAGTTTACCGACCCCAGCACACATCTTGTCATCGGATCATATCAGCTCGCGCTCTTTGTTCGCCCCGTGCCGGCGATGCTCTCCTACCTTCACGCCTGTGCCAACCCGGTATTGGTGTCGGCCAGTCCGCTCTCTGTTGTCCAGGCCTTTGCCCACCTCAACAACCTTGCCCAGGTAATGATCATTGCCTCCGAGGGGAGCATCGAGACACTGCCATACGGCGAGGCGAAGGTACGTCTTGCCAAGGAGCGGGGCATCACCCGTCCCTTCATCGCCTTCGGCAACAGTGAAGGGGACACGGAGATGCTCAATTGGGCAGAGGTGGGGGTTTTTCGGTCCACGGAAGCTTCACCGTCTCTCATCGAGAGAGCCAAGGCTGTCGGGTGGACGATCATCGATCGGTGAGCAGCTCGGTGAGCACCCGCCCCTGCATCCCGTCAGACTCCAGGCCGAGGATTGCTGCTGCGGTGGGGGCGAGGTCGAGCAACGAGCACCCGTTCAATATCACCCCCTCCGTAAAGGCCGGCCCCATGCAGAGCAGGGGAGGTTGATGACCGCGATAGGGCAGATGGCCGTGGCTGGAGCTCGGGTGGTGCAAGGGACGAACGATAGGCTCTCGCCAATCATCGATGAACTGTGATCGCCCGTCCCCCTCGACGACGAAGGAGAAGGGGCCGTCAAGATCAAAGTGCGCTTGCACTTCCTCCTTGGTGAAGACCTCGCCGATGCCGCTCTCCTCCTCCTGTGCCCAGGTGTTCAAGAGCTCCTCCACCTGAGCAGAGAGGCGACTATCCTTCTCGTCCTTGAGGTAGATCTGTGCACTGAGGCCGGTTGCATGGGAGCGGGCCTTCCACGCGGTGACGGCTCGGCTACGATCCAATTCGATCAAGCCAGCCTCTGCCAGGCGGGCGTTGAGGGCGATGGAGCGCTCACCTGCCAGGTGACCATGGTCTCCAAGGACGATGAAGTTGGTCTCTTCGAGAATCCCTGCCCGGTCGGCAGCCTCTATGAGTAAACCGACAAAGCCATCCACGGTGCGTACCGCCTCGGTGACCTCCGGACCAAAGAGGCCATGGTGGTGGCGCGCAGTGTCAACGAACGCGGGGTGGGTCAACAGAAGGTTGGGCTTGAAGCGCTCGATGATCTGGGCAGCTACGGTAGCGGAGAAGCGATCTTCTGCCGGCTGGACCTTGCCATCGAGGAGGGGGAGGTGCTCGGCGATGATGGGATGGAGGGAGGGGGAGGCCGCCTCTTTCAACAACGCTTCCATGCCCTTCGCCTCAATCTCATCACCGGTCACCTCGGGGATGAGGTAGTCGATCTGGGAGAAGCCACCTGCGGTAAGCGGCCAGCGACACGCCGCCGTTCTCATGCCCCGCTGCTTTGCCAGGTGGAAGAGGGTGGGGCACCCCATCTCGCTGAGGCGGTTGAACCACCGCTCCTGCTCTCCAAACTTCCCCATATGGGTGTTGGCATACACCCCCGTCACTCTCGGCGGGTTGCCGCTCATCATCACCGCATGGGCGGGATGGGTGAGCGAGGGGTAGATTGAACGCACCGCCTCCACCATCGAACCACGCTCCTTGATGTACCGGAGATTCGGCGTGAGGGAGAGGTCCTTGATGTCTTCTCCCACCAGTGCGTCGATGCTGATGACCACCAGGTACGGTTGTTTCATGGCGGGTTTCCTCCCCTCTTATGAAAAATGAAAAATTTTTCTTTACAGGTGTAAAATTCTAGGGTATGATTCACCTATTAGTAATTTAACACGTGTTAAATAATCTAGCAAGCAAAACTTTACGCTGATTTGGTGGAGGGGAGATGGAACGCACGGCAGCATTGGAGCGGCTGGAGAACAACCTCAAGGGATTTCTCTACAAGACGGACGAATCGTACATCAAGAACCTGCTGCACTTGGGAAAGAGTCGCATCGAGGCTGAGCGTTTGGCAGTTTGGGATTGGCCCCATGGGGTGGGGCTCTACGGCATCTACAAGCAGTACCTCTACACAACTGATCCTTCGATCCTGGACTATCTCGAGCGCTGGTATGACTCTCGAATCGATTTCGGTCTTCCTGAGAAGACCGTCAATACCGTCGCCCCCTTGCTCACCCTCGCCTTCCTCTATGAGGCGCGGCCGAAGGAGATCTATCGGACCATCATGCTCGAATGGGCCGATTGGATCCTCGATGGGATGGACCGCACCCGGGAGGATGGGCTTCAGCACCGCCACGCCGAGTTGGAGAATCAGGGTGAGCTGTGGGACGATACACTCTTCATGACGGTCCTCTTCCTGGCAAAGGCGGCGGTCCTCTTTGACAACGCCACCTATCGTGATGAGGCCGTCTACCAGGTGCTCTTGCACCTCCACTACCTCTGTGACACGAACACCGGGCTCTTCTACCACGCCTGGAGCTATGAGCGCAACGACAACTTCGCAAAGGCCCTGTGGGGACGGGGCAATGCGTGGATCACGATGTTCATTCCCGAGTTCCTTGAGATCCTCTCGTGTGACGAACCGTTTGCGAAGTTCTTGACAACTACCCTGGTGCGCCAGCTGGAGAGCTTGGCTGGCTACCAGGATGAGAGTGGACTCTGGCATACACTCATCGACGACCCCACCTCCTATCTGGAGGCCTCCGGCTCGGCAGGTTTCTGCTGCGGCTTCTACAAAGCCATCGGCCAGGGTCTGCTGGGCAAGGAGTATCTGCCGGTCGCCCAAAAGGCACTGGCGGCGATCATCGAGCGGGTGGATGCCGAGGGCAGGCTCACCGATGTCTCATATGGCACCAATGTCGGGCTGACTCTGGACCACTACCGCACCATCCGCCTTGAGCCGATGCAGTACGGCCAGGGTTTGGCGATGCTCGCCCTGATGGAGAGCATGATCGAGGAGCAGGAGCTCTGGTGAGGGAAACAGGATGAAGAAACGAGGGAACCACAGCACGTTGGCCCGTGCAACGATGAGACGGCACATCTCTCTCTACGTGATGCTCATCATCCCGATGGCGTACTTCCTGCTCTTCAAGTACGCTCCGATGTACGGCATCGCTGCCGCGTTCAAGGACTACAACATCTTTTTGGGCCTCAAGGGCAGCCCATGGGTGGGGTTGAAGCACTTTGCCAGGGTCTTCTCCACCCCCAGCTTCTTTATTGCGCTGCGTAACACCATCATCCTCAACCTCGGCGACCTCTTCTTCACCTTCCCGGTGCCCATCATCCTGGCCATCCTGCTCGGGGAGTTCAAGTTCAAACGCTTTGGACGCAATGTCGAGCGGATCATGTACCTGCCGCACTTCTTGTCGATGGTCATCATCGCCGGCATCGTCTATCAGGTCTTCGCCCCCACCGGGGTGTTGAACGTCATCTGGGCAACGATCGGTGGCGGGCAGCCCATCCCCTTCCTGACCAAACCAGGGACGTGGCGGATCACCTACTGGGTCGCCTCGATCTGGATGGGAGCGGGGTATGGGATGATCATCTACCTCGCGGCGATGAGCGGCATCAACCGAGAGCTCTATGACGCCGCCTACATCGATGGGGCGGGCCGCTTCGGCCGGATCTGGCACGTGACGCTCCCACAGCTGCGACCGACAATCGTCACGATGGTCATCATGAACGTCGGCAAGATCCTCTCCATCGGCTTTGAGCGCCCCTTCCTGCTCAGCAACGTCCTCGTCGATGACGCGTCGTTGGTCATCAGCGTCTACGTCTACCGCATGGGCCTGCAGGCCGGCATGTACGACTACGCCACCGCGGTGGGGATCTTCCAATCGGTGGTGGGTCTGGTGATGGTGCTCTTGGCCAATGCCTTGGCCAAGAAGCTTGGCGAGGAGGGCTTGTTCTGATGGCTACCGTCTATGAGAGAAAGACCGGCGTTTTTCAGATTGTCATGCTGTTGCTCTTCGCCTTTGTCATCCTCGTCACGCTCTTGCCGATCCTCAACATCCTCGCCCTCTCCTTCAGCGAGAAGGATGCAATCCTCACCGGGCGGGTGGGGCTGCTGCCCATCGGTTTCAATGTCGACGCCTATCGGATGGTCTTCAACGACGCGAGCATGATCCGCGCCTTCACCTTCTCCCTCTTCTTGATGGCCCTGCAGTTGGTCCTCTCCATGGCAGCGACGATCCTGGGAGCCTACCCGCTCTCCAAGGCCGCCCTCCCCGGCAGGCGTGCCCTGATGATTGTCATCATCATCACGATGTACTTCAGCGCCGGCGTCATCCCCTCCTATATCCTCTACAAGGACCTGAAGCTGCTCAACACCATTTGGGTCCTCCTCGCACCCTCCTTGATCAGCGCCTTCAACCTCATCATCCTGCGCACCTTCTTCTCCTCGATCAACATCAGCCTCTATGAGGCGGCGTACATGGACGGATGCTCCGAGTTCCGTGCCCTCTGGGCCATCACCCTCCCGCTCTCGAAGGCCGCCATCATGACCCTGTCGATGTTCTACGCCGTGGAGCGCTGGAACACGGTCAGCGACATCATCCTCTTCATCCAGGAGCCCAAGCTCTACACGCTGCAGTACAAACTCAAGCTGATGCTCGACGTCATCAGCATCCCTCACGAGGCTGGGGTCGTGACCACCATCACCCCGGAGAACTTCAAGTCGGCATGCATCGTCTTCACGATGATCCCGATGCTCATCATCTACCCCTTCGTTCAGAAGTACTTCCGCGATGGGGTGATGATCGGAAGCGTCAAGGGGTGATCGGTATGGAGAGGCACCTACGCTATCAGGTACGCTCAAACCAGTTCATCCGCATCTGGATGGTCAGCGAGGTAGAGGAGCGTCCATGGGTCGCACCGCTTGAGGCGATGGCCATCACCGACTATCGCCCCGGCCTCTCCACCAAGGACAGCGACGGCAAGGAGCTCGTCTCCCCGGCCAAGGCACACTTCATATCCCAGACCACCTTCCCCCACCTCGACTGCCCTGACGCAGCGCTGATGAATCAGATCTACTGGCCCCTCGATACCGACCGGGTCGACTTCTCCGGAATGTGGATCTATCCCACCGAGCTGCGCTTCTTCGCCCGTACGTACATACTCAGCCAAGAGGAGACGAAGCAGGAGCTGGAGATCTTCTGCTGTGGGGCGATCCGGGTGTGGTGCAACGGGGCTGAGGTGCTCACCTTCACGCCGTGGCAATCCAACATCGAACGCGCTCTGCGCTTCACCGTCACCCTCCGTCCAGGACCCAACGAGCTGATCGTCGCCTGCTGCGATTATGGGGAGCGCAACATCCTGCTCAAGTTCGCGCTGCGCAACTGCGGCGAGGCGCTTGTCGGTTCACTTCCCGTCCCGGTGGATGAAGAAGCGCTCGCCTCGATGGCGCTGTTCGTCTCCGGTTTGCACTTCGAGCGCCTCAGCTACGATGAGGGGGACCTCATCCTCCGCTCTCAGTCGCCTGCGCCCGCTGCCTGCACGCTGCACATCAAAGTCGATGGGCGGCAGTGGGAGCGTACGATAGAGGCAGGGTCGACATCGGTTGTGTGGTGCACGGTCGAAGAATTGGGCATCGGGGCTCACCAGGTCACGGTCACCGCGAGCGTTTCAAAGATCCCGCTCTCTGCCACGCTCTTCGTCGAGTGCTATCCCAACACCATTGTACTGGCGAGGGAGGCCTCCATCGCCGCTCGCAAGGCGCGCTACACCGCCTTCCTGCTCCAATATGGCACGGCAGACCTCGATAGCACCCTGGCTACCCTTGAGCTCGGGGGGAGCATTGATGAGACGGTCATCGAAGCCGACCTGGTGCGCGTTGAGCGGAGAAGCGACTGCGCCGACTTCCGCGCCGAGCGCTTTGCCTGGATCCTTGCCCGTCACAGAGACTCCCTTGCCCCACATCTGCTAGCACGCATCGAGGCGGCACTGCTCGATTTCCGCTACTGGTTTGATGAGGTGGGCAATGATGCGATGTGGTTCTTCAGCGAAAACCACGCCCTCGCCTTCCATACCGCCGAGCTCATCGCCGGCCAGCTCTTTCCCTCCCGCCTCTTCACCAACAGTCAGATGACCGGCCTCGAGCACCAAGAGAAGGCGAAGGGTTTGCTCCTCCAGTGGTTCGACAAGCTGCTCACCCATGGATACAACGAGTGGAACTCGGCTAACTACATCCCCGTCGAGATCGAGAGCTACCTGATCCTCCTTGAGCTTGCCGAGGATCTGCAGATCAGGGCGTTGGCCAAGGAGGCTCTGGACTACACGTTCGAACTCTTTGCGGTCATGTGCCACCGCGGTATGCTCAGCGGAGCGAGCGGGCGCGTCTATGCGCGCGATGTGCTCGCCTCTCGCGCCCAGCTCGCCAACGGACTGACCTACATCGCCTGGGAGGCGGGCCCCCCTGCCCTCGGTTCGGCAGCGCTGCTCCTCTCCCTCTCCTCCTATGAGGTGCCGCAGCACCTCGAGAAGATCGCACGTTATGAGGCCTCAGCGCTCTTTGAGGACCGGCGAAGCCAGGGCACATGGGCAGTGACCACTACGGTCTGCAAGAACAAGGACTTTATCCTTGCCACCTCCTCCTCACCGAGGGAGGGAGGGCCAGGGTCACAGGAACACCTCTTCAATGCGGTGGTGGGCGATTGGCGCGGACGATTTTGGATCAACCACCCCGGTGAGCTGAAGATCTTCGGCACCCGTCGCCCCGGCTTCTTCACCGGCAACGCCCTCACGCCCAAGGTCTCCCCCTTCAAGAGCTCGGCAGTGATCACGTACCGCTATCATGAGCGTATCCAGCCATACGTCGAAGCTGACTTCACCCACCTGATCCTCGACCAAGCAGCGTTTGAAGATGTAGAGAGGACCGACTCAGCCTTCATCGGTCGCAGGC
>Ga0265293_10010223_pt1 | contig 13170 bp, 12 predicted proteins | sample Munlanlewell138R_FD_192505 | JGI IMG/M metagenome (GOLD analysis project Ga0265293, IMG submission 192505) | Leachate microbial communities from a municipal landfill in Southern Ontario, Canada - Leachate well 138R | ecosystem: Engineered > Solid waste > Landfill > Unclassified | place: Canada... | reverse complement strand
ACGCAGTCAGGTCGCGGTGGCGCTTGTAGTAGTAGCGATAGGTGCGCGCCATCGTGGTGAAGCGGGCGTGGAAGGTGTCGTCGACCTCACTGCTCTCAAGGATTCTGATATCAGGGGGGAGTATCCGGTTGAGCGCAACGGCGAACCGCTCAGCTGGCATGCGTTGGTTTGCGATATCGATGTGACAGACCTGGGCCAGTGCATGGACCCCACTGTCGGTGCGTCCGCTGCCCACCACCTCCACCGTTTCTGCGATGAGCGTTGCCACCGCCTCCTCAATCACCTGGGCCACGGCGAGGGCGTTGCGTTGGCGCTGCCACCCGCTGTAGTGCCCGCCATGGTAGGAGACGGTCATTCTGATACGCCTCAATCCCTCGTCCAGCGGCTGTAGCGCTGGCCGTCTCCAGTCACTGCGGGCCATCGGGACCCCCGCTCAGCACCACGACCGCAACGGCAACCGGATCGTCATGGGAGATGGAGAGCAGGATGTCATACCCTGCCACCAACCCACTGGCCGGCTGCTCCAAAACGAAGGCGGGGGCGCCACCCTCTGCGCGGGCGACCAATACCCGCTGTGGGACCAAGGAGGCCAAACCGCACCCCAATGCCTTGCCCAGCGCTTCCTTGGCTGCAAAGCGTCCGGCAAGGTAGTGGCAGCCCGCCTGCTCATCCATCGACTGAGCCTCAGCCAGTTCATCGGGGTGGAAGAGGCGCTGCCGCACCCCGGGTGACAGTGCTTTGATACGGGCGATGTTCACCACATCGATTCCAAGACCACGGACCATCACAACGCCTGCCCTTCTGCAAAGAGGATTCGATACTGGCTGGGTTTTGCCAAGAGCGAGATCTGCGCGCTGTCAAAGACGCGCTCATCGTAGATGAGGATGACGCTTCGCGAAGCGATGCCGGCCTGCACCACATCGGCAAAGTCGATGGTCGCTGCGATGGCACCCGGATCGACGAGGTAGATGATGTCCTCGTTGCCCTTGATCTGGACCTCTACCTTCTGTGGAACGAGGCTTTCAGCGACCAGGTGCTCGGGCAACTCTACCGAGAGGGGGATGGTCACCACCCGCGTGTCGAGGGTGGAGTACTGGATGAACGCATAGACGAGCAAGGCGAAGACCAGGCTCAACACCTTTGCCGGCCAGTTGAAGAGGAGGTTTTGCAGGTACTTATTCGCTCTCATCGCCCGCCTCCTCATCGATCAGGTCCTCACCGGTGATATCGTGGTAGCTGAACAGTGCAAGCAACATCCGCTTGATGGTCGGCACATCCAGGTCATAGAAGAGGTTGGCATTGTACGTCAAGCTGATGGCCCCCGTCTCCTCACTGACGATGAGGACCACCGCATCGCTCTCCTCGGCAAGACCGAGGGCGGCGCGGTGGCGGGTACCGAAGTTGCGCTTCATGTCCGTCTGTTCGCTCAGCGGCAGATAGCATCCCGCTGCCAGGATCTTGCCGCCCTGGATGATCATCGCTCCATCGTGCAGTGGCGTATCGTGGTCGAAGACGGTGAGGATCAAGCTGGTGGAGAGGTCTGCGTTGAGTCGCGTCCCACTGTCGATGATTGTCTTGATGCCCAACCGACGGGGAAAGACGATCAACGCCCCGCGTCGTTTGTTCACCAGGACGGTGCATGCGTTGAGGATCGAGTCGATCTGGTCGCCACTGGTCGCCTGCGTTCCGATGCGAAAGAGGCGGCTGCGGGTGCTCCACGCCTGGGTAAAGGAGCGTCGCAGCTCCGCCTGGTAGATGATGCAGATGAAGATTGTCGCCGGTACCGTGATCCGCTTGAGAAACCAGAGCAGGACCTCGAGCTGGAGGATATAGGAGAGGGCGTAGGTGGAGAAGAGGATGACCAACACCTTGATGATCTGCTGGGCCTTGGTCTGGGCGATGGCCACGTAGAAGCGGTAGAAGACCCACGCCAAGACCCCCACCTGTACGGTGGGTTTTACAAACCAGAAGATCGATTGCAGCCTGTCTACGCCCATCACGACTCCTTATCGTCAACCTGCACCCAATCCAAGGTGCGGTCCACCGCTTTCTTCCAAAAGGATATCTTTGCATCGCGCTCGGCGCTGTCCATCGTCGCCTCCCAGCGCCGCTCCTCCTTCCACTGTGAGGCGAGCACCTCAAGGCTCTCCCACACACCAACGGTAAGGCCGGCAGCGTAGGCGGAGCCGAGGGCGGTGGTCTCAACCACCAGCGGCCTGATGACCGGGATGGAGAGCAGGTCGGCCTGGAATGCCATCAGTGGGGCGCTGTTGGTCATCCCACCATCGACGCGAAGCTCGCTCAAGGTGATGTTGCCATCACGCTCAATGCCGCGGAAGATGTCCCACGCCTGAAAGGCGGTGGCTTCCAAAATCGCTCGACAGATGTGGGCGCGAGTTGCATATCCGGTGAGACCGGCGATGACCCCACGTGCATCGCTACGCCAATAGGGGGCGAAGAGCCCGCTGAAGGCGGGTACGATGTAGACGCCACCACAGTCCGGCACACTCTCGGCCAGCCTGTCCAGCTCTTGGGCGCTCTCCACAAGCTTGAGGCTGTCCCGGGCCCACTGCACCAGTGAGCCGGCCACAGCAACCGACCCCTCCAGCGCATAGACCGGCGCACACCCCGCTACCTGGTAGGCGACGGTGGTCAGCAGCCCCTCTTCACTGAGCTTGGCTTCAGTGCCGGTGTTGACCAAAAGGAAGCAACCGGTGCCATAGGTGGACTTGGCCATCCCCGCGGAGAAGCAGGCTTGGCCGAAGAGCGCCGCCTGCTGGTCACCGAGTATTCCAGCCACCGCTACAGGGGCCGCGAAGGGGCCATCGGCCACAGTCTGGGCATAGACCATCCCCGTCGAGGGAACAATGGTGGGCAACGCTGCTTCGGGAATGTTGAAGAGGTCCAACAGCTGACGGTCCCATTCGAGGGTGTTGATATCCATCAGGAGGTAGCGTGATGCGTTGGAGACATCGGTGACCACCGCCTGCTTGCCGCTGAGGTTGTAGACCAACCAGGTGTCGATGGTTCCGAAGACCACCTCACCCCGTTCAGCCTCCTCTCGCAGCCCTTCCACGTTGTCCAAGAGCCAGGCAATCTTGCTGGCCGAGAAGTATGGGCTGAAGATCAAGCCGCTCTTCTTCTGCAGGAACGTGGCATCGGTCTTCTCCTTCAGCTCATCAATCAGATCAGCGCCGCGCAGGTCCTGCCAAACAATGGCGTTGTGGCGCACCTCTCCGGTCTCTCGATTGAACGCGACGACCGTCTCACGCTGGTTGGTGATCCCCATCGCCGCGATGTCGCTGCCCGTCAGGCCAGCCTTCTCAAGCGCCCCTTCGATGCACTGTGCACACTTCTGCCAAATCTCCATCGCATCATGCTCAACCCACCCCGGTTTAGGGTAGATCTGACGATGCTCCAACTGGCAACTGGCGACGATGTCGCCCTCTTGGTCGAAGATGATGAATCTGCTGCTGGTCGTCCCTTGGTCCAAAGCTCCGATGTACTTCACTCTCCCCCTCCTATGGAGCCAGTATAGCTTCTCGCCCTCTTTTTTGAAAGGCAAAAAAGGCGTGCACCCACTGGGAAGGCTCCATCCTTCCATGCTATACTGCGCCCATGAGACTCAAAGACATTCTCACCTGTGTCAATGCAAAGCTCGTCTGCGGTGAGGAGCACCTGGAGGATGACATCAAGCGTGGCTTTGCCAGCGACCTGATGAGTGATGTCCTGACAATTCTGGAGGATGACATCATCCTCATCACCGGTCTCTCCAATGTGCAAGCCATCAGGACTGCCGAGATGAGCGACATCAAGAACATCCTTTTGGTGAGGAACAAGAAGCCGAGCACCGCCATGGTCGAGATGGCCAACGAGCTCTCCATCTCCCTCTCCTATACTTCGTACTCCCTCTTCAGGGCAAGCGGCTTGCTCTACCAAGCCGGCCTCAAACCCGTCTACTGACCGCCCCGCTACAACGGCAGACGAATCGCCTCGACGTCCAGCGCCGGGTCCTTTGCCTTCTCCTTCTCCAAAAGCTGGGCGCCTGCGATCACCACCCGGCTCTCCACATCCAGTGAGAGTTCGATCAGCGCTGCTGCTGCAGCAGCCACCATCTCCTTGTCGATGCCCAAGAGCTGTTCGCGACGCTGGCGACGGTAGTCGTCGCTGATGCGATAGAGGATGCGACGGAAGGAGAGCAACGACTCCTGGCTTGGTGAGAGGGGGCGCAGCTCGCTGCCTACCATGGAGATGAGCGCACTCGAGAGTGCCTTCTCATCGACGTTGCCCGCCGCATAGGAGGCCAGCACCTCCTTGAAGTCGTTGAAAGAAGCAACGATGCGCGGGTCACGGTAGGTGGAGAAGAGGAAGAGCTCCTCCATCACATCGACAGTGGCGTTGACCCCATATGATCCCCCTTGCCCGCGAATCCGTTCCCACAACTCGTTTCCACTCATCACCTGGGCAAGGAGGGCTTGGGCAGCCTGGAGCTCACTGCCCTTCTTGGCAGTACGCAGCGCATAGGCCTGGTAGCTTACACTCGAGGGCAGGCGATAGAGGGAGAGGGCATGAATCTCCTCCCCGCCGAGCTCTTTATACTCCCGTCGTTTCGTGAGAATGGGATCTCCCTGGGCAAAGGTGGAGACAAAAGCCTCCAAGAGGGTGCCCATCGACTCCTGATTCTCCTCATCACAGAGCAGGTGCAGCGTCAGGCGCTCTCGGTTGTCGAGTTTTCGCTGCAGCCCAACCATCCGCTTTGCAAGCGCATCCAATTCATCACGCTCGATACCCTCAAGGTACAGCCACTGGCTGAGTCCGCTGAGCAACTCCCCCTCCCACTGCAGCGCCCTCAACCGGGCGGCAGCGGCAAGCGAGGCGAAGCCGTGGGCCGTGTAGGTGACCGAATCGCGGAACTCCCCGCGCAAGGTGGTGAGCACCTGTTGTACCGCAGCAAGGTCGCCGACGGTGGTGTTTCTCAAGATCTCGGCTGTCAGGGTGAGGGCTTTCTTGGCATCGGAGGGCAACACTTTGATCCGGCACATCAGATTCTGTGCCGCCTCTCCCTCAAGGGCGCTGCCCATCTCCAAGAAGAGGCCAAAGTCACCGGTGAGGTCCTTCAATGCGGTGGCCACCTCAACGTAAGAACGCGTTCCCACCCCACTCATCTGCACCAAACGGAGGTAGAAAGGCAAGAGCAACAACTCATCGGTATCCAAATCCTCGATGTTGATGGCGATGTTCACATAGCTGACGGTGTTACAGAATCGGGTACGGACAAAGAGAGGGCGGGAGGCACAGTCTCGCTGCTCGTGGACGTTCTCCTTGACCTCGGCTGGCAGATCCTCGATGGCAAGGCGGGGGATGGTGGCAAGGGAAGCCTCATCATCCCCGCTCTGCTCGAAGCGGTCGAAGCGCTCGTTCTGGGCCATCACCTCGCGAATCCCCTTCTTGCCCAATTCATCGGCGACCTGTTGGGTGTACTTTGCGATCGCCTCAAGCTGGCGGTCGTGGTACGCCTCATCCCCCTTGACGGTGATGAGACAGCGGTGGGGGTTATTCAGCAGGTGCTGCTCGATCCACTCCTCGAAGTACCGCCGATTCTTCCTGACCGCTGCCTCCAGGCGGGCCAGCGGCGCAGCTACACCGATTGTGGCCGTCGGGTCGTCGCCGTAGATCCAGCCGCGCATCGCCCGGCTGAGCACCCTCAGCCCGTTGGGCGCACCGCCGGGGATCTCGAGCAGGCGAAAGCGTGCCCGCTTCAGTGATGAGGCGACGAGCTTTCGATCAAGCCCATCCTTGACGATCATACGGAGGGTGTCGAGGATGAACGCCCCTGCCTCTTGGGCGCGATCGGCATCGATGCCTTTGAACCCAATGATCATCGGCATCTGGCGGTAATCGGCGCTCATCCCGCTCTCAGGGGAGATGTCCTCACCGATGCCGCTCTCCAAAATCGCCTTGTAGAGCGGAGCAGCGGGGTTGGAGAGCAGGATGTCGACCAAGGTTGAAAGGGTGACCACAGCAAGCGAGTCGGCAACCGGCTCGGTCGCCCACGCCCAGACCACCGAGTTGCTCGCCCGCCCCTCTCCGTTATCGGTGGGGCTGTAGAAGGTCGCCGTTCGCTCCCGTTCCCACTTCTTGCTCTCACCCACGGTGGCGTTGATATTCAGCGAACCACGATGCAGCAGGTAGTGTTCATCGAGGAAGGCGAGCTGTTCGCCCACCTCAAGATCCCCGTAGAGGAAGAGCTTTGCGTTGGAGGGGTGGTAGAACTGGCTGTAGAAGGAGATGAACTGTTGGTAGTCCAGCTTCACGACCTCCTCAGGCTCCCCACCGCTGTTGTAACTATACGCGGTATCGGAGTAGAGGAAACGCACACTGCTTCGTCCCACGATCGAGTCGTGGTCCGATCCATCACCGAGCATTTCGTTGAAGACCACCCCCTCATAGTGGCACCCATCGTCGTCACAGACGAGGCGTACCCCCTCCTGCCAGAACGTCTCTTCACGTAGAAGTGGAGCGAAGACTGCATCGGTGTAGACGTGAAAGAGGTTGTCGAAATCCGCCTTCAGCGGACTTGATGCAGGGTAGAGGGTCTTGTCTGGATAGGTCATCGCATTCATGAAGGTGTTGACCGACCCCTTGAGCAGGCTCATGAAGGGGTCGCGCACCGGGTAGCGTTCGCTGCCGGCCAGTACACAGTGCTCGAGGATGTGGGCGACTCCGCTGTCGTTGGAGGGCAGCGTCTTGAAGATGTAGCTGAAGAAACGCTCCCGGTCGTCATTGACCAGCTGGAAGACCTCCATGCCCGTTTCGATGTGACTGAACGTATATCCTATCCCTTGATACTCATCAAGGTTTTCGATGGCGGTGATTCGAAACCCGGCAATCTGGTCGCCGACTGCCAATTGGCGCTTGTCCATGCGTATTGCTCCTTGTATCGTGAACCTAGCACGCGTGGTGCTCCTTGACAAGGGGATGTGGGCGCGCTAGGTTGGACCCATGCACACCATCGGACCACACACCAGCATTGCCGGAGGCTTGTACAAAGCGGCCGAACAGGCTGCATCATTGGGTGCAAATGGCTTTGGGATGTTCACAAAGAACCAGCGTCAGTGGAGGGCACGGGCCATCACCGCCGAGGAAGCGGACCGTTTCAAAGAGACACTTCTTGAGCTGGGATTCGAAGCAGGCCAGATCTTGGTGCACGACAGCTACCTCATCAACCTTGCAAACCCCGATGACGAGAAGTGGGAGCGGGCCCTCGGTGCCTTCATCGACGAAGTACGGCGTGTGGAGGCCCTCGGCTTGAACCTCCTCAATTTCCACCCCGGTTCACACCTTGGAGAGCTGGATACCCACACGGCGTGCCGGAGGGTGGCTGCAGCACTCGACCAGGCCATCGAGGAGACCGAATACGCCCACTTGGTCATCGAGAACACCAGCGGGGCAGGCAGCACCCTCGGCTCCACGTTCGAGGAGCTTGCCATGATCCTCGACGCCTCTCGCCACAGCGGACGCATCGGCTGCTGCATCGACACCTGCCACGCCCACACCGCTGGCTATGACCTCTCCTCCATCGAGCTCTTTGAGGTGGCCATCGCCCGCTTCGAAGCACTGGTCGGTCTGGACAAGCTGTGGGGGATGCACCTCAACGATGCCAAGAGTGGGGCGGGCAGTCGCCTCGACCGCCACGCGAGCCTCGGTGATGGAACCATCGGGTGGCAGACCTTCGACCACATCGCCAGCGACGAGCGCTTTGCCTCCATCCCGCTGGTGTTGGAGACCATAGATGAGAGCCGATGGGCAGCTGAGGTTGCCCGCCTTCGGTGGGGTAAGGACCATGAGCGCTCTCTTTGACCGACCCCGTCTCTTCGGCCATCGCGGGGACAGCGAACACCATACCGAGAACACCCTCGAAGCGTTTGAGGCGTGCATTCACCTCGGCATCGACGGCATCGAGCTCGATGTACAGCGTACCCGATGCGGGAAGTTGGTCATCTTCCACGATTTCACCCTCACCCGACTGGCCGGCATCGAGCGACGCATCGATGAGATGGCATGGGATGAACTGAAGGAGATCGAAATCGGAACGGGCCAACGAATCCCCACCCTACAAGAGGTCTTCTCCTGCATCGGCGACCAGCTGATGTACGACATCGAGCTCAAAGCGCAAGGCATCGGGCGTACCGGTCTTGAGGAGGGGGTGCTCAGCGCCATCGAAACAGCCGGCCTTGAGACGGGGGTACTCGTCTCTTCCTTCAACCCGATCCTCTTGTGGCGCTTCAAGCGCCTCGCCAAAGGCCGTATCCCCACCGCGGTGATCTACAGTCGCTCAGAGGAGTTGCCCTCCTACCTCCACGGCGGACAGGGACGATTTTTGGTGCGTCCCACCCTACTCAAACCTGAACGAGCGCAGGCGATGGAGATGATTGAGCGTGGAAAGGCGGTGATCGCCTGGACTGTGGACGATGAGGCGGAGGCGCAGCAACTCTTGAAGCACGGGGCCAAAGGAATCATCTCCAACCGCCCGGCACAGTTGGTACACCTCTTCAGGGAGTGAAGAGCGTGGCTGCACACCGTGATGCAGCGATGGTACCGAAGCGTTGCATCGCTTGGATGCGAGCCTCGCCGAGGGTGGCGGCGCTGCCCACCGCCTCGACATCCTCGGTATCAAAGAGCAGGCGAGCGGTTTCCAGGTCGTAGAGTTGCAGCCTCCCGGATGCCACCACCACCGCCTGGTCAGAGGCCCAATCCTCTACCACCACTCCGACGCTGCCCACATAGGCAAGGGCGTCTGCACCATAGCGGCTCCTCAGTTCGGCGATCTGCTCCTCACGCTCGGCTGCATCAAGATCGACCGCCGTCGCCTCGACGTTATATCGATCGAGGGTGGAGACGAAGGAGGAGAGGGCTACTGTCCCCGGTTGGATAGTCCCGTCGATGGCGTACTCCTGGATCTCTACGTGGAGGGGCCGGGAGGCAAGCGGCGAGGTACGCCGATAGGAGAAGGCCGCGCTGACGAGGGAGAGCGCGTCCTCGACCTGGGCGAGCAAGACTGGATCGAGGTATTCGCGGGCACTCTCGATGACCTGTGTGAGGTCAAGGGAGAAGGTGATCGACCCGTCGGCTACCAAAAGCTCACTGTGGGGGATGAAGAGGAACGAGCCTTGGGAGGCGGTATTGAAGGACAAGCGATCCTCATAGCGCTCTGCAAGGCTGTTGTACGCGGTGAAGGAGGCCACGATCGGGGCATTGACCACCCGCGAAGAGAGCAGGCGCCGATGCCGGCGCAGCTGCACCACTGTCGTCGCCGAGCCGGGATCGGTGGCCCTGAAGGAGAGGTGCAACGCCTTGATGTAGGCGATGGCTCGGTCGACCAAGAGGGAGCTCTCATGTTTCTTCTCAAAGACCGGACCCCTCGCGGCCACTGCCGCAGCCGTCAGGTAGCTGGCAATGGCCTGTGTATCGTCGTTTGCACGATAGGCGCGGTCAGCCTCTTTGATCAGCGCGGCAATCTCATTTTCCCGCTGCTGCGTCTGGCGATAGATGGTGGTCTGCCGCGCAGAGAGCAGCGCGGCGTCGAGGCGGGCCAGCAGGTAGACGTAGCTGATCCCCTTCTCACTTCGCTGGTGCTCGCTGGTCACCGAGAGGTTGAAGTCCGCGATACGGGAGGTGGTGGTAAGCTCGCGATAGTATGCAGTGCGCACGTCCTCTCCGACATAGGCGGATATCTGGTCAAGGATATCCTCATAGGCCGCCAAACGGGCATTGTAGGCGACGGTGCTGCTGCCCTTGCCGACGTAGGCGACCTGACCCCCGCGTACCTGAGGGTTGTACACCCAAGAAGGAAGGCCCTCCACCTGCGAGCGCACAAAGAGTTCGAAGGATGAGCAGGAGACGAAAAGGAGGGCGATGGCCAGCAGAATGGGTAGCAGACGTCTCATGGCGTATAAGTGTACGCTGTTCCCACCGTGAAGAACAGTCCCCGGTTCGCCATTCCATCGGCTGTGGCGGCGTGTACAGTACCGACCAATGCAGATATCTTCCAGGCGGCAAGGTGGTAGGAGAGGCCGACACGAGCCGAGGCTGAGAGGAGCAGGCCACTGGCCCACCCTGCCCCCAGATCGGCCCAGCCCACAATCGAGAGGTTGCGTCCCACCACGGTGCCGGTCCCCACGAGATGACTCAACGCCAGCGTAGCACCGAGGCCGACGCGCACGGTGAACGACTCCCCTTCACTCCAGCCAACCCCCCAGTGGGCTTCCATCGGGTAGAACGGTAAGCGCTGGTGCACCATGACCTCGGTGGCCACACTCCCCTTGGTGGAGACCGAACCGTACAATCCGTAGCCGAACGTCCCCATCTCCACCACACGCATATGGGGAAGCAACGCGCCTCCCGATGTCTGGGCCGCAGAGACGACGCTCCCATCACTGCCCACCACACGCATGGTACGCACACTGCCTCGCCGCCTGAGGTCGCTGTCTATGGCCCAGTACTCCCTCCCGACGCGCGGTTGGTGAAGCCCTTCGATGAGAAACCCGTAGGAGAGTGGATAGGAGAGGCGCGCGCCAGGTCCCAGGTCCATGAGTTCGATCGCATCCCAGCCAAGTGCAGAGAGGAGAACCGCCTCTACCGCTTCCGGTTCTGAGGGAAGGGTGAAGGCGAGCGAACCCGCCTCGGTCCTCAAACTCAACAGCAGATCTTCGTCCAAGTGGCCAAAGAGCGTCTCCTCTGCTTCCAGCCGGCTTGAGAGCAATCGGTGAAGGCCAGCGCGCAGGCTCGTCTCATACCCTGCCGGCAACGTACCCTCGACGGTGAGCTCAAGGTATGCCGCGCTCAGGGAGACAGAGAAGAGCACGAGCATGAGCAGCGTGAGGGCTCGTCGCATCAGCGGGCTCCGACCTCAGCGATCTTGGCAACCAGGCGAGCGGCATCGACCATCGCCGGCAAGGCTGCCCACTCATAGACGGAGTGGAGGTTGTAGCCGCCGGTGAAGATGTTCGGACAGGGAATATTGCGCTCGTTGGCCATCCTCGCCCCATCGGTGCCCCCGCGGATCAGCTCTTGGGAGAGTTCGAAGCCGAGCTCTGCTCCAGCCTGCTTGAGATTCTCCATGGCAAAGGGCTTCTTTTCGGCAATCAAGGCCATGTTGTAGTAGACGTGCTTGGCATCGACAGAGACCCGCCCCCCCTCATAGAGCGCCTCGGTGGCGAGCGCGAGCGCTTTGAGCGCCTCGATGCGCCGGTTGAGTACCTCAAGGTCGAAGTCACGCAGATAGATGGTCAGTTCGGTCGTCGTGGCCGTGCCATCGATGGCCTGGGCGCAGTAGTAGCCATAGCGCCCATCGGTAGCCTCCGGACTCTCGGCCTGCGGCAAGGCGTTGATGAAGAACGCCGCCATCGTCAGCGCATTGACCAGACGCCCACGCGCCATGCCGAGGTGGTAGCTGATGCCCTCGAAGCGCACCTTGACGGTAGCGGCATTGAAACACTCGCTCTCGATCACATGGCGCCCACCCCCGTCGATGGTATAGCAGTACTGGCAGCGGATCTTGTCGTAGGGGAAGTTGTCCATCCCTGCACCGGTCTCCTCGTCGGTGGTGAAGAGCACTTCAATTTCGCCATGCTCGATCTGGGGATTGTCGATCAGGTACTCTACTGCACTCATGATCTCAGCCACCCCGGCCTTGTCATCACTGCCCAAGAGCGTGGTCCCGTCGGTGACGATCAACGTTTGGCCGATATACTTCTCAAGTTCCGGGTTGTCGGCAACCTCAAGCGTCACCTCACTGTTCAGCGGAATATCACCGCCACCATAGGATTCGATGACCCGAGCCTTCACCCCATTGCCCGGTACGTCATCGGCTGTGTCGACATGGGCCATAAAGGCGACGGTGGGCACATCCTTGGCGGTGTTGGATGGCAGGCGGGCGATCAGCACCCCTTCGGGCACTACCTCGACATCCTCCACCCCCATCTCGCCGAGCTCCTTGGCCAAGAGGTGGAGAAGCTCCCACTGCCCCTCGGTGGAGGGACTCTTGGTCTCGACGGCGGTCTCATCGCTCATGGTATCGATGGCGACGTAGCGTAGGAAGCGGGCGAGAAGGTCGGATTCAAATGCATTGGACATGGTGATGGTTGCTCCTTTCCCCGTAGGGTACTGCAAGTATTTCACAAAGTGGGGGCAGGAGCAACCGCAACGATCAGACGGAGAAGTTGTATTGCTTGAGCATCGGCTTGATCATGTCGATGACGTTGTAGATGGCGAAGACACAGATGATGATGCCGGTGACCACCGGGCCACGCTTCATCGTGTTGCCCACCGCCATCATGCTTGCCGCCAATGCATACCCTGCCTCAGGTTCGGTGGTGACTTCCCCGATCCATTCAGCAAACGAATCATCGAGTGAGCCGCCGAACTGATAGTAGCGCCAGATGGACATCACCGTCGTTGCCACGATACCAGCTGCAACCGCGATTGCTGTAGCAGCGGCGATCTTGCCCCAGAGGACGACGGTGGGGATACAGGCGTAGACCACCCCGGCGGTGAAGAGCACCAGCGTCCGGGTGACCAGCTTCTGCATGTCCTTCCAAAAAGCTGCCCGTTGACTGGGTGCCAACGCCCGCGCCAGGTGTTCACCGCGTTGCATCAACAAAGCCCGTGTCTGGACCAATTGCTCATCGAGCTCGATCCGTGCCGACTCATCCAGCAACGAGTGTGCGAAAGAGACGACCTCTTCGTACTGCTCATCGCTGCTTTCGGCCCACCCGACGGTATACATGAACTCAAGGTACTCTCTCCCTCGCTCTTCAGATAAGGCATTAGCAACGATGATTGAACTGCTGATTTCACCACGGGCCAGGACCCGGGACACCTCCTCTTCGAGATAGGGCATGACCACCTGGCGCTGCTCCTCGATCATCTCTGTGACTCGGGGAATCAGATCCCGATCCTCAATCCGTGCCTTGCTCTTCGCCTCCCATCCCATCGAACACCCGCTGAGCGGGATGATGAGGGCGATGACCAAGGCCCATCGGCCTACACTGCGTATCATGAGACTCCTCCCTCTCCTGTTCTCCATACCCTTCACTCTCGCGTTGCCCTCGGCTGGCCAACAGGAAAGGTCCAACCGAACAAGAGCGAGCAGCGAACCATGGGGTAGTG
>Ga0265293_10010221_pt1 | contig 13173 bp, 13 predicted proteins | sample Munlanlewell138R_FD_192505 | JGI IMG/M metagenome (GOLD analysis project Ga0265293, IMG submission 192505) | Leachate microbial communities from a municipal landfill in Southern Ontario, Canada - Leachate well 138R | ecosystem: Engineered > Solid waste > Landfill > Unclassified | place: Canada... | reverse complement strand
CACGTTGTTGTCGGTGTTGGTGTAGATGACATCGACCTTGCCCACCAGGCTGCGCGCCGCCGCGCCGACGTCGACCGTGCGCGGAGCCGTGGCTTCGACGAGCGACATGCCGTGTTCGGGCAGCAGTTCGCGCATGGCCTTGACCACGACCACCGAGTTGGCCTCGCCGGGGTTGTACACCATGCCCACGCGCTTGGCGTTGGGCACCACCTTTTTGATGAGTTCGATCTGGCGCTCGAGCGCCAGCCGGTCGGACACGCCGGTGACATTGGTGCCGGACGCCTCCTGGGACGGCACGAGCTGGGCGGCGACGGGATCGGTCACGGCCGAGAACACCACGGGAATGTCTTTGGTGGCGGCCACCACGGCCTGTGCCGACGGCGTGGCGATGGCGACGATGACGTCGGGGCGGTCGCCGACGAACTTGCGGGCGATCTGCGCGGCAATGGCCGTGTTGCCCTGGGCGGTCTGGTATTGCCACTTCAGGCCTTTCTCTTCCGTGTAGCCCGCGTCGGCCAGCGCCTGTTTGACGCCATCGCGCACGGCGTCGAGGGCCGGATGCTCGACGATGGAGGTGACGGCCACCGACTGCGCCCAGGCTGGGGCGTGAGCCATGAGGCCAGCGGCAAGAAGGCCCGCCACCAGGGTACGGACAGAGAGTTTCGACTTCATCTTGAAGCTCCTTGGAACGGGTTGACACACGGCGTTCGGCCGCGAATGCGCGTAAGTGTATGTGAGAACGACAAGGTTGTCTGCGGGGAAATCCCGGGATGGCGGCGGGGCCGGCGCCCCCGCGGGCGGCCGAAGCCGTGAACCGCGCCGCCCGGTCAACCGCGGTGCTGCAACTGCTGCAGGATATCGCGCGCCCAGCGCAGGGCCGGCAGGCGGTAGCGCTTCTCGATGCCTTGCGCCCGGTCGAGGAAATCACCCACCGACACCTCGGGCAGACCGCCCTTGACCCCGATGGCCACGCGGTTGCCGGCATCGATTTCCGGCAGCACCACCAGACCCTGGGGAAAGGCCGCCCGCAGAGCCTGCAAATTGGGCTCGAAGCTGGCATGCTCGCCGAACAGATTCACGGTAATGACGCCCTGATCCGCCAGGGCATGGGCGCAATCCTGATAGAACGCCGGCGAGCCGCGCACCGGCCCCTGCGCCGTGGCGTCGTAGAGATCGACCATCAGCGCCGTATGGCGGCCGATGTTGCGGGGTTGCCGGACCCAGTCCGCCGCATCGCAATGGTCGATTTCCGAACGGGGCGACTCCGGCAGCCTGAAATGGCTGCGGCAGACGGCGGTCACCATCGGATTCCACTCGACCGTCGCCACCCGGGCCGGCGTGTGGCGCAGCGTGTAACGCAACAATGAACCGGCCCCCAGGCCCAGGATGCCGATTTCCGAATGCGGCTGAGGGTCGACGAACAGCAGCCAGGCCATCATCTGCCGGGTATACGCCAGCACGAGGTCATTGGGGCGGTTCAGGCGCATGGCGCCCTGCACCCACTCCGTGCCGAAATGCAGATAGCGTATGCCGCCCTGCTCGGAAATGGTCGGCTCGTCGGATTCCCAGGGGGCGTACGCCGAAGACGCGCCCCCCGGTACGGCGGACGAAGTGCTAGACACGTTCGAACACTGCGGCGATGCCCTGCCCGCCGCCGATGCACATGGTGACCAGCGCGTAGCGGCCCTGCACGCGCTCGAGTTCGTAAAGCGCCTTGGTGGTGATGATGGCGCCGGTGGCCCCGATGGGGTGGCCCAGGCTGATGCCGCTGCCGTTGGGGTTGACCTTGGCGGGGTCCAGCCCGAGTTCGCGGGTGACGGCGCAGGCCTGGGCGGCGAAGGCTTCGTTGGCCTCGATCACATCGAGCTGGTCGGCGGTGATGCCGGCCCGCTCAAGCACGATGCGCGTAGCCGGCACGGGCCCGATGCCCATGTACAGGGGCTCGACACCGGCATGCGCATAGGCCACCAGCTTGGCCATCGGCTTGAGGCCGCGTTCGGCGGCGGCGGAAGCGCTCATGAGCAGCACGGCGGCCGCGCCGTCGTTCAGGCCCGAAGCGTTGCCCGCCGTGACCGTGCCGTTCTCCTTGGCGAACACCGGGCGCAGGGCCGAGAAATTCTCGAGGGTGGCCCCCATGCGCACGTGCTCGTCGGTGTCGAACACGACTTCGCCCTTGCGCGTCTTCTGGACGACGGGCACGATCTGCGACTTGAAATGGCCGCTGGTGATCGCCTTCTCGGCACGCTGGTGCGAGTCGAGGGCGAGCTGATCCTGGTCTTCACGGGTGATGTCATAGCGCTTGGCGACGTTTTCGGCCGTGACGCCCATGTGCACACGGTCGAAGGGGTCGGCCAGCGCGCCGGTCATCATGTCGACGAGGGCGGCATCACCCATGCGGGCACCCCAGCGCTGTGCGGGAGCGATATACGGAGCCCGGCTCATGCTTTCGGCGCCGGCGCCGATCGCCACCTGGGCGTCGCCCAGCTGGATCGCCTGCGCCGCGCTGATGATGGCCTGCAGACCCGAGCCGCACAGGCGGTTGACATTCATGGCCACCGACTCGTGGGGAATGCCCGCATTCACCGAAGCGACCCGCGACAGATACATGTCTTTCGGCTCGGTATTGATGACATGCCCGAACACGACGTGACCGACATCGGCCGCCGACACACCGCTGCGTTCAAGCACCGCGCGCACCACGGTGGCGCCCAGTTCGGTGGGCGGAACATCCTTCAGGCCTCCGCCGAAATCCCCTACCGCTGTACGGCAAGCGGCCACTACGACGACTTCTTCCATGTTGTGATCTCCTTTCTGTGTTGTGCGACACGCGCGTCTTTGATCCGTCGATCATACCGCAGTGCAGCATGATGGCGCTCGCGGCGCGGTATGATTCGGATCATGAAACTCGCAACCTGGAACGTGAACTCTCTTCGGGTACGCCTGCCGCAGGTCATCGACTGGCTTCGGCAGAACCCGGTCGACGCCCTGTGCCTGCAGGAACTCAAGCTGGCCGATGAGCATTTCCCTCTGGAAGCCTTTACCGACATCGGCTACCACGCCGTGTGGGCGGGGCAGAAAACCTACAATGGCGTGGCCATCATTTCCCGGCAGCCCGGTGAAGACACCCATCGCAACCTTCCCGGCCTGGAAGACCCGCAGCAGCGCGTGATCGCCACCACCCTGCCTTCGCCGGCGGGCGGCGTGCGCGTCATCAGCGCCTACTGCCCCAACGGCCAATCGGTGGGCAGCGACAAGTACGAGTACAAGCTGCGCTGGTTCCTGGCACTGCGCGACTGGCTGGAGGCGGAACTGCGGGCACACCCCCGGCTGGCGGTGCTGGGCGATTACAACGTCGCGCCGGCCGACGAGGACGTGCATGACCCCGCGAAGTGGGAGGGCGACGTACTGGTGTCGGAGCCCGAGCGCGAGGCCTTCCAGGCCCTGCTCGAACTGGGCTTCACCGACGCCTTCCGTCTCTTTCCGCAAGCCGAGAAATCCTTTTCCTGGTGGGATTACCGGCGTTTCGCCTTTCGCCGCAACGCGGGCCTGCGCATCGACCATATCCTGCTGTCCGACGCCTTGCGGCCTCTGTGCACGGCCTGCGAGATCGACAAGGCGCCGCGCGCGCTCGAACAGCCCTCCGACCATACGCCGGTCGTCGCGACCCTGAACTTCGACTGAGACCCGCCATGCATATGGAAAGCCATGCCGTGCGCCGATTCGAACAAGGCATCGTGCTCGACGTCATAGCCGACGACCTGCCCGTTCGCGTCTACATCGCCATCTGCCCGCCGGACCCCGAGGCGGTCGCCGCCTTCGTGCCGCCGGAACAATTCGACCACGGCGCCAGCCTGCATGTCGCGGCGGTGGGCACCCCCGGCGAGGCCGCTCAAACCGTGGAAGACATATTGTTCAACATGGACCCTCACGACGCGGCGGCCTTTCTGTGCGCCGACCGGGAGTGCTGGCTCGCCACTGCGGAATCATTCGGATACGTGTCGGACGCGAGTCCGCTAAAATAGGCATTTTGCACCGCCCAAACAATGTCGCAACACTCAGGCAACGTCTTCATGGTAGTGGCGCCCAGCGGCGCGGGAAAATCCAGCCTCGTCAATGCTCTGCTCAAAGAAGAGCCGACCATGATGCTGTCGATCTCCTGCACGACGCGTCCGCCCCGCCCGGGCGAAGAGCAGAACAAACACTACCGTTTCGTCAGTATCGAAGAATTCGAGGCGCTGCGCGACGCGGGTTCCCTGCTCGAATGGGCCGAGGTCCATGGCAACTATTACGGCACCCCGCGCGACCGCATCGACGAGGCCCTGCATGCGGGGCGCGATGTTCTGCTCGAAATCGACTGGCAGGGCGCCCGTCAGGTACGACGGTTTCTGCCCAACGCCATCGGGGTGTTCATTCTGCCCCCCTCCATCGAAGCGCTGGAGTCCCGACTGAAGAAACGCGGGCAGGACGAACCGCATGTCATCTCGCGCCGCCTCCTGGCCGCTGGCAGCGAGATGTCGCATGTTTCAGAATGTCAATATGTTATTATTAATCAAGAATTTAGCGTTGCCGTAGAAGAACTCTGCCACATCGTCAAGGCCGCCCGCCTGCACTATGGCTCACAGGCCGCGCGCCACGCCGAGCTGTTTTCGCAGCTGGGCATCAGCAAAACGGGCAACTGACCGCACCCCCTCCCCCGCAATCAAAAGGAATACCATGGCCCGCATCACTGTCGAAGACTGCCTCGAAAGAATTCCCAATCGCTTCGCCCTCACGCTTGCGGCCACCTACCGCGCCCGCGAACTCGCCCAGGGTCACGAAGCCCGCATCGACAGCAAGAACAAGCCCACCGTCACGGCGCTGCGTGAAATCGCCCAGGGCCTCACCGGGCTCGAAATGCTGCGCAAGGTCCCGACCTGAATCCACACGGGCGGCGACATGGCGTTCACCACTCTGCGCGGCGCATCCTCGGGGTTGCTGGCCGTACTGAAGAAAGGCCCGCGGCTGCGGCGTCGGCGCAGTTCGCCGCCCGTATCCCAGCCTGACGCCGCGGCGCCCGCCAATACCATCGCCTCGCTCGCGCCGCTCACCGAAGTCATCCGGCACTACATCGAGCCCAAAGACATCGAGCGGGTCAAAGAAGCCTACCGCTTCGCCGATCAGGCGCACCTGGGCCAGTTCCGCGCCAGCGGCGAACCCTATATCTCGCACCCCATTGCCGTCACTGAAATCTGTGCCGGCTGGAAGCTCGATGCCGAGTCGCTCATGGCGGCGCTGCTGCACGACGTCATCGAAGACCAGGGCGTGGCCAAGCAGGAACTGGCCGAGCGTTTCGGCGCGGATGTCGCCGAAATCGTCGACGGCCTGTCGAAGCTGCACCGGCTCGAATTCGCCTCCAAGGCCGAACAGCAGGCCGAGAGCTTCCGCAAGATGCTGCTGGCCATGGCGCGCGACGTGCGCGTCATACTCATCAAGCTGGCCGACCGGCTGCACAACATGCGCACGCTGGGTGCCGTGGCGCCCGAAAAACGCCGCCGCATCGCCCGCGAAACGCTCGAAATCTACACCCCCATCGCGCATCGCCTGGGCCTGAACGCCCTGTTCCGCGAACTCCAGGACCTCTGCTTCCAGGCGATTCACCCCAACCGCTACCGGGTGCTGCACAAAGCCATGCTGGCGGCGCGCGGCAACCGGCGCGAGGTGCTGAGCAAGATCAACGACGCCGTGGCCGCGGCCCTGCCCGCCGCCGGCATCGAAGCCGAAATCACGGGGCGCGAGAAGTCCCTCTACAGCATCTACAAGAAGATGTGCGAGCAAAAGAAGTCGTTCTCCGACGTGCTCGACATCTACGGTTTTCGCATCATCGTGCATACGCTGCCGGAATGCTATCTTGCGCTGGGCACGCTGCACCAGCTCTACCGCCCGGTGCCGGGCAAGTTCAAAGACTACATCGCCATTCCCAAGATCAACGGCTACCAGTCGCTGCACACCACCCTCATCGGCCCTTACGGCACCCCGGTCGAATTCCAGTTCCGCACGCACGACATGGATCACGTCGCTGAAGAAGGCGTGGCCTCGCACTGGCTCTACAAAGACGCAAACGTCTCGCTCAACGACCTCCAGAAGCGCACCCACCAGTGGCTGCAGTCGCTGCTCGACATCCAGAGCCAGACGGGCGATTCGGGCGAATTCCTCGAGCACGTCAAGGTCGATCTCTTCCCCGATGCGGTCTATGTGTTCACGCCGCGGGGCAAGATCATCTCGCTGCCGCGCGGCGCCACGCCGGTCGACTTCGCCTATGCGATTCACACCGACATCGGCAACCAGGCCGTCGCCGCCAAGATCAACGGCGAGTTCGGGCCCCTGCGCACCGAACTCAAGAGCGGCGACACCGTCGATATCGTCACCTCAAGCGCCTCGCGCCCCAGCGCCCAGTGGCTGAACTACGTGCGCACCGGGCGCGCCCGCTCCGAAATCCGCCACTACCTGCGCACCGTCAAGTACGAAGAATCGGTGGCGTTCGGGCGCCGGCTGCTGCAACAGGCCTTCAATCAGATCAATCTGCCCTACCCCGCCGACGACGACCCCGAGTGGGAAAAACTCGCCAAGGGTTCCGGCGCCCAGTCGCGCCACGAGATTCTGGCCGACATCGGCCTGGGCAAACGGCTTGCGGCCGTGGTGGCCCGGCGCTTCGCTCCGGAAAACGCCCTGCTGGCCACCACGGCGGCCGTATTCGACGAAATCTCCAGCACGGCCGCCGCACCCATTCTCATACACGGCAACGAAGGGCAGGCCGTGCAGCTCGCCCCCTGCTGCGGCCCGTTGCCGGGCGACGAAATCATCGGCGGCATCCGCCTGGGCCACGGCCTGGTCGTGCACATGGCCGAATGCTCGGTCGCCCAGCGCCAGCGCGCCCGCGAACCCGAGCGCTGGCTGCCCGTCGCCTGGGACACCAAGACAGCCCGCCACCTCACCACACGGCTCGACGTCACCGTCATGAACGAACGCGGCGTACTGGGCCGCCTGGCCGCCGAGGTCACCGACGCCGATTCCAACATCCTGCACCTCACCATGCAAGACGACCCGGGCTCCACCACCGTGCTGCACCTCACCCTGCAGGTCGACAGCCGCAACCACCTGGCGCAGGTCATCCGCTCGATCCGGCACGTCCCGCAGGTCAGGAAAATCGTCCGGGTGAAAGGATGAGCCTGGACATAAAAGAGTCCTGAGGACTCTTTTATGCCTGGCGAATCCGAGCCGCATGCAAGCGGCGAGGTGGAGAGATGCCTCAAAAAATTGTAACGCAACCCATTCGCGGTAAATTGTTCAAACCTCTTCATTTCAAAGTGTCGGCGTCCAGTTTATCGGGGAAGTGCACGTGCTGCACGCCGGCAATCTCGTTCCCGCCAACTTCGGCATCAGCTCAACCCTGGCCGGCCCTTTCAGCCGCCCACTATCGGGCTCGGGCCCGCCTGCGAGCGAAAAAAAACGGTGCGATGATTGACTCGGAGCACCCTTAGTTCTTTTTCAGGAAAATGGCCGGGTCGACGCGATTGCCGTTCAGGCTCACATTCCAGTGCAAATGTGGCCCGGTTGCACGGCCCGTGGCGCCGACCTTGCCCAGCACCTCGCCGCGCCGGATTTCCTGCCCCTTCTGCACCGACACCGAATCCAGGTGGCAATACATGGTGATGAAACCCTGGCCGTGATCGACGAATACCGTGCGGCCATTGAAGAAGTAATCGCCCACGATGGTGACCACGCCATCGGCCGGCGCGCGCACGGGCGTGCCGCGCGGCACGGCGAAATCGAGACCCGAATGCGGGTTGCGTTCCTCGCCATTGAAGAACCGGCGCAACCCGAACGGGCTGGACGTACGCCCCTTGACCGGCGCGTCGAGCAGCACATTGCTGGGCCCCAACGGCCTGAACCGCGCATACGCCGCCACCTGCTCGGCGTGCTCGCGCTCATAGCGCTTGAGCTGCTCGGGGTCGGGCGTGACATGCGCCTGGTTCTTCAGCTTGATGTGCTGGCTGGCGTATTCCTTGCCGCCGACCTGGAACGGGATCTCACGCGCCCCTGACGCCACCTGCGCCTGCACGACGTGCCGCCCGGGCTTCGCCTTGAGGTCGATGCCCACCACCGCAACCCAGCCCTCGTTGCTGTCCTTCACGACCATGACCGGTGCGCCCTGGTAATGCGCCTGCGGCTTGGCCGGGGCGGCGCCCAGCGCCACCACGGCCACTCCGCCCGGCACCGCCTCATGCAGCGAGCGTGCGATATAGCCGGCTTCGGCCGCCATGCCGGCCGCGCCGAACGCCAGGCCACAGATCAAGGACGCCCCGGCCAGCGCACGGCGCAGCCGTCTCGTGGCAGGCCGCACTCGCATCAGCCACAGCCCAGGACCCGGCCTGCGTCCCGGCCCGGACCCTGAACCGACGCGGCGGAACCCCGCCACCGTGTCAGGTGACGCCGCCCTGCTCCCCTCACTCGAAAACCCGCTCATCCCGCCCATCCTGAACCATCGAAACAGGCAGTTTACCTGCCGTGCGGCGGCGCTTGAAGGCTCATGGATTTCCCTGAAGAACTCCAACAAGCCGTTGCGCGCGAGGCGCCGACCTCTACAATCAGTGGCCAGCACGATGCCGTTCCCTGCATGAAGTACAGACAAAATCAGTACCGCCAACCCCAAGAGGATTCAGCATGAAACGAGCTTTCCTGATGTCGGCCCTGGCCGCCGCAGCCATCTCCATGCCCGCCCACGCCGATCCGGCCAAGTGGGATCTCCCCACCGCCTACCCGGCATCCAACCTCCACACCGAGAACCTGCAGCAGTTCGTGAAGGAAGTGAAGGAGCTTTCGGGCGGCGATTTCGACATCACGCTGCACATCAATGCCTCGCTGTTCAAGGCGCCGGAAATCAAGCGGGCGGTGCAATCCAGCCAGGCACAGGCCGGCGAGATCCTGCTCACCAACTTCGCCAATGAAGACCCCATCTACGCCCTCGACGGCCTGCCGTTCCTGGCCACCGGCTACGATGCGGCCTGGAAGCTCTACCAGGCCCAGAAGCCGGTTCTCAGCAAGAAGCTCGAATCCCAGGGCATGATGCTGCTCTTCACGGTGGCCTGGCCGCCTCAGGGCATCTACGCCAATAACGAGATCGACACCGTCGACGACCTGAAAGGCCTCAAGTGGCGCGCCTACAGCCCGGTCACGGCCCGCATCGCCGAACTCGTCGGCGCACAGCCCGTCACCATCCAGCAGGCCGAACTGGCCCAGGCCATGGCCACCGGCGTGGTCAACGCCTTCATGACCTCGGGCTCCACCGGCTGGGACACCAAGGTGTACGAATACATGAAGCGCTTCTACGACACCCAGGCCTGGCTTCCCAAGAACGCCATCCTGGTGAACAAGAAGGCCTTCGACGCGCTCGACCAGAAGTGCAAAGACGCCCTGCTCAAGGCGGCCGAAGCCGCCGAGAAGCGCGGCTGGGCGCTGTCTCGAGAAAAAACGCAGTGGTATCTCGACAACCTGGGCCAGAACGGCATGGAGATCGTGAAACCCTCGAAGGAACTCATGGACGGCCTGAACAAGGTGGGCGAAACCATGCTGGCCGAGTGGCTCGACAAGGCGGGCGCCGACGGCAAACAGGTCATTGACGCATACCGGGCCCAGTAAGCCATGCGCCGTCTGCTGGACACGCTGTACACGGTGGCGGGTGCGCTCGCCGCCGTCTTCATGGTCGGCGTTCTGGTCTGCATCGGCATGGCCATCATCGCGCGTCAGCTGGCCATCCACATTCCCGGCCTCGATGCCTACGCCGGCTATTGCATGGCCGCCGCCGGGTTCCTTGCGCTGGCCCATACTTTCAAGAGCGGCGAACACATCCGCGTGACCCTGCTGCTGGCCTCCCTGCCGGCCAGAGGGCGCGTGCGCCTCGATATCTTCGCGCTGGCCGTCGGCACGCTCATTGCCGCCAGTCTGGCGTGGTTCAGCTGCAAGCTGGTCATCGACTCCCGCAGCTTCAACGACATTTCCACGGGCGAAGACGCCACGGCGCTCTGGATCCCCCAGCTTTCCATGGCGGCGGGCACCGTGCTGTTCTTCATCGCCCTGCTCGACGAAACCCTGCGCCGGATACGCGGCGTGCCCGAAGACACCACACAGGACACCGCGCTGCATGAGTGAAGTCCTCGTCATCACCATGCTGGTGGTCTCCATCGTCGGCTTCCTGGCATGCGGCGTCTGGGTCGGCCTCACCCTGGCCGGCGCCGCCTGGCTGGGCATGGAACTCTTTACCGCCCGCTCGGCGGGCGACGCCATGGCGATCACCATCTGGGGCGCCGCCTCGAGCTGGACCCTCACCGCCCTGCCTCTTTTTCTGTGGATGGGGGAAATCCTCTTCCGCACCCGCCTGTCGCACGACCTCTTCAGCGGCCTGGCGCCCTGGCTGAACCGCATTCCGGGCCGGCTGCTGCACACCAACGTGATCGGCTGCGCGATTTTCGCGGCGGTATCGGGTTCGTCGGCCGCCACGGTCGCCACCATCGGCAAAATGACCATCCCCGAACTGGGCCGGCGGGGCTACCCGCAAGACAAGGTTCTGGGCACACTCGCGGGGGCCGGCACGCTGGGCCTGATGATTCCCCCCTCCATCATCATGATCGTGTACGGGGTGGCCGCCGACGTCTCCATTTCGCGCCTGTTCATCGCGGGGGTGTTCCCCGGGCTGATGCTGGCCACACTGTTCATGGGCTATATCGCCATCTGGGCCATCATGAACCCCACCCAGGTGCCGGCATCCGACGAGCACATGCCGCTCATCGACAAGCTCAAGGCGTCGCGCAGCCTGATTCCGGTGGTCATGCTGATCGCCGCCGTGCTGGGCGCCATCTACAGCGGCTTTGCCACGGCCACCGAGGCCGCCGCGCTGGGCGTGGCCGGCTCGCTCGTGCTGTCGCTGCTGCAGGGCTCGCTCACCTGGCGTTCATTCACCGAATCGCTGATGGGCGCAACCCGCCTGTACTGCATGATCGCCCTCATCCTGGCCGGCGCCCAGTTCCTTACCCTGTCGATGGGTTATATCGGCCTGCCCCGGGCGCTGGCCGAATGGATAGGCTCACTGGGGCTTTCGCAATTCGGTCTGATCGTGGCCCTGATGATCTTCTTCGTCATCCTGGGCTGCCTGCTCGACGGCATCTCCATCGTCGTGCTCACCATGGGCGTGCTGCTGCCCACCGTGCAGGCGGCGGGCATCGACCTCATCTGGTTCGGCATCTTCCTGGTGCTGGTGATCGAAATGGCGCAGATCACGCCACCCGTGGGCTTCAACCTGTTCGTGCTGTCGGGCATGACCCGCAAGGAACTGCCCTACCTGGCCCGGGTGTCGCTGCCCATGTTCCTGCTGATGGTGGCCGCCACCTTGCTGCTTTACCTCGTACCCGAAATGGCCACCTGGCTGCCCGCGCAGATGCGCGCCCGGGGCCTTTAGGCGCGGCGGCCCCGCGGGCGAACCGGCCGCCGTGGCGAAAGGAGCGCCTTCCCTGCTTCCACATTCAGGCCGCGGCTCCGCCATGTTCGGCCACGGGCGCAACCAGCCGGCCGCCGGCCAGCCTGAGTTCGCGGCCGCAGCGGGCCGCCAACGACGGGTCGTGGGTCACCAGCACCAGCGAGGTGCCCACTTCATTGTGCAGGCCGAACATCAGATCCGTCACCCGCCGACCGTTCTGCTCATCGAGGCTGCCGGTGGGCTCATCGGCAAACAGAACCGCCGGCTTCTGCACGAAAGCGCGCGCAAGCGACACCCTCTGCTGCTCGCCGCCCGAAAGGGTGCGAGGGTAGTGATCGAGGCGGTCTTGCAGCCCCACCCGCTCAAGCATCGCCCGGGCCGGCGCCTGAGCCGGCTCGCCGCGCAGTTCAAGCGGCAACATCACGTTTTCGAGCGCGGTGAGATTCGGCAGCAGATGAAAGGCCTGGAAGACGAAGCCGACATACTGCGCCCGCAGACGGGCACGGGCCTCTTCATCGAGCGAGAAGAGATCATGGCCCAGGAGCCTGACGGTGCCCGACGTCGGCACATCGAGCCCCGCCATGAGGCCCAGCAGCGTGCTCTTGCCCGAACCCGAACTGCCGGTGATGGCCACCGCCTCGCCGTTTTCGACCGAGAAACTGACCTTGCTTAAAATATCGAGCACACCGGAGCTGTCGGCGACGCGCTGGCAGAGGTCCACCACTTCGATACTGGGAGTTGATTGCATGCGTTGGGGAAAATCGGTTGCCTTGTTGCTGGGATGTGTACTGCTGGTGTGGCTGCGGGCCGCCCATGCCGAACCCGTGCCGCACGCCATGCAAGCGGCGTCCGGCAGTGAGCCGGCGGAACCGCGGCATATTCTGGTGCTGGGCGACAGCCTGTCGGCGGAATACGGCCTGCCCCGAGGCAGCGGCTGGGTGCACCATATCGAACGGCGGCTTCAAGCCCGCGACCAAGCATACCAGATACGAAATGCCAGCATCAGCGGCGACACCACCATCGGCGGCCTGCAACGCCTGCCGCAGGTGCTGCGGGAATTCCGGCCCGGCATCGTGATTCTGCAGCTGGGCGCCAACGACGGCCTGCGCGGGCTGCCGCTGCGGGACATGCGGGCAAACCTGCGCAACATGATCGAATTGAGCCGCACGCAAGGGGCCGAAGTCCTGTTGGTGGGGCAGCACATTCCACCCAACTACGGCCCGCGCTACACCCGCGAGTTCCATGAGGTGTTCAGCACGCTGGCCGACGAAACAGGCAGCGCGCTCGTGCCCTTCATGCTGGAAGGCATCGCCACCGATTCCGACATGTTTCTTCCCGACGGCCTGCATCCCACGGCGGCCGCCCAGGCGCACATCGCAGACACGATCTGGGTTCATCTGGAACCCATGCTGAAATAAGCGCCACCCGGAAACGGATACGCCGCCCGAAGGCGGCGCATGAACCCGGATCGTCAAAAAGGGCCGGCACGGCTCCTCTGAGATCAGTCGGCGGTTTCGCCCGACAGCGCTTCTTCGGCGTCGGCGGTGCGCTGCACCCCGGCCTGTGCCCGCATCTCCCGCATGACCGCGCGTTCCTCGGCCCGGCCCCATGAGCGGGAAAGCTCCGTGGAGAGCCCCGCCACGAGCGGCGAGTCGGCCTGCCCGGGC
>Ga0265293_10010219_pt1 | contig 13173 bp, 10 predicted proteins | sample Munlanlewell138R_FD_192505 | JGI IMG/M metagenome (GOLD analysis project Ga0265293, IMG submission 192505) | Leachate microbial communities from a municipal landfill in Southern Ontario, Canada - Leachate well 138R | ecosystem: Engineered > Solid waste > Landfill > Unclassified | place: Canada... | reverse complement strand
GATATTGCATACCATAACAGATGCCTAGGATGGGAATCGTTAATGAAGATAGATCAATGGATAGTTTAGGAGCATCGTGATCTAAAACAGAGGAGGGTCCTCCGGATAGCACGAGTGCACCAACTAGAGACATCTGATCAAGAGTGACTCTATCTGGTTCGACAAGTTCAGCATAAAATCCCAGTTCACGGATGCGTCTGATGATCAGTTGGTTATACTGAGAACCAAAATCAACCACCCATACGATTTTATTCATGATAGTTTGGAGAATCTTGGATGTTATCGACATCGTGTGGGTGAGATTCTTTGAGTCCAGCATTTGATATTTTTACAAACTGTGCTTTTTCCTTCAGTTCCATAATGGTTTCACATCCGCAGTATCCCATACCTGAACGAAGACCTCCCATCATCTGATGGATGACATCTTTGATTTCACCTTTATAGGGTACTGTTGCTTCAATGCCCTCAGGAACAAGCTTCTTTAACTCCTTGATGCCACCTTGAAAATAACGATCTGATGATCCCTTTTTCATGGCAGTCAGTGATCCCATACCGATATAACTCTTAACAGCTTTGCCATCTAATTCAAAAACATCTCCAGGTGTTTCTTTTGTCCCTGCTAAAAGACCACCTAGCATCACGCAGTCTGCACCAGCTGCCAATGCTTTGGTAATATCACCGGATAGTTTAATCCCTCCATCAGCAATAATGCCTATATCGTATTGACGAGTCACCTGATAAACATCATTGATCGCGGTTAACTGAGGAACACCAACACCTGAAATAACACGTGTCGTACAAATCGATCCAGGTCCAACACCTACTTTAATCGCGGATGCTCCAGCATAAATAAGATCAATGGCTGCTTGTGCTGTTACCACGTTTCCACCGATAATATCAAGGTTAGGAAAGAGCGCACGAATCTGCTTAATCGTTTCAATCACTCCTATGGAGTGACCATGTGCACTATCGACTGCGATAATATCAACACCAGCTTCATAGAGTGCATTGACCCGCTCATACGTATCCTTTCCGACACCAACAGCTGCACCGACTTGAAGATGACCTTCACTATCGATTGATGCATCTGGATGTGAACCGTTGATATCCGAGTGCTTGACCTTCTTCACCATCTCGACCTGATGTTCAATGGATAGATTCTTATGGATGATTCCAAGGCCACCCAGTTTAGCGAGTGCGATGGCCATTTCATCTTCGGTTACGGTATCCATTGCTGCTGAAAGAACAGGTATCCCAAGCGTCATCTTTTTCGTCAGCTTGGTCTTCAGTTTCGTATCGATAGGTACCACCTTCGAATAACTGGGTACAAGCAAAAGATCATCAAATGTAAATCCTTCTTTGATAACTTTTCCATTCATCATTTCTTTTCACCTCTTCATTTAATAAATAAAAAAGAAAGCATAGGAGACTATACTTTCTTCCTTTGATATAAATAGACGGGTAAATAGGTTATCTGCAAAAGTAATGCAATCGAGATAACAAAACCGATAACCCAAAAGTTTCCTAAAAAAGCATACATAGGTGCGACTTCATGAGGTACTTCTCTCAAGAAGAGATGATTTGTCCCCAACCAGAAGTTGATAGGATAGATCAGTGCTGCATAGATCAACAAGATGAGACTCGATTTGAGAAGATCACGATAACTGATCCGAAATCTTAAGACAATGAGCATATAGAGATTGCCGATTAAAAATAAACCATGGTTACCAAAGTAATGGATGTATCGAAAATGAGGGAAGGTATAACCAAGATCGGCGACAACCAAACTGATCAGTGAACCGATGATTGCCCAAGGAAAGATCAGTTTAAATACCTTTTCTGATTTTGTCCATAGTGCATAAGCGCTCAGATACATCGAGAGTGCACAAACACCGAGTGGTAGGAGTGTAGCAATCCCACTTCCACGCGTTAAGCTCCAAGTGTAGAAGGTCCATTCCATAGCAATCATGAGGACAGCTACACTGCGTCTTAAAATAAGATCTACTTTGGGTGTGATGCGTTTTTGATAGAAGAGCATCACACAAAAGAGGATAACAAAAAAGAGGATTGCAAATCCATGAGCACTACCAAACCATGTAAACCCTTGATACGATTCGCTAAACATAGAATCCCACCTTTACTCCTATTATAAAATAAAAAAGCAAGATTTCAATCCTGCTTTTTTGATAAAAACGTATTCACGAGATGTTCATCATATGTTTTCTTGATGTAACCGATAAAATGAAGGGATCCCGTGATGATCAAGATCACATGATCTGTCATCTGTCTCTTTAGTTCCAAAATAGCTTGATGTGGATCATCTAGGTAGATGTCATCACCTATATAGGGGCTTAGATCAACAAATCTGGGATCAGGAAATGAGGTAAAGACCACTCTTTTAGCAAACGTTTTGATGCGTTTGATCATCCCCAAGATATCTTTATCACCTAAAGCAGAAAATAAAATCCAAATATCTTTATCCCTAAAGGTGGTCTTAGCTGTTTCTACAAGTGCATCCATGGCATGGATATTGTGCGCACCATCGATATAGATGTTTGTATCAATCATCTCAAGACGTCCATACCATGTCGTCTTTTGGATACCTCTATCAATGATATCGTATGAAATCGATGGATAAAGATATCTGATACCTTCAATACTTAAAAGTGAATTTAAGATTTGATAGGAACCAACAAGGGGTATTGTGTAGATCTTTTGATCATAGGTATAACGGATGGGGTTTTCAGATAGCAAGTGAATATCTTTTTTCGTTAAGAAATGATAGGTAACATCATTATTTTCTAAATACTTATCAAAGTAGGGATGTAGGGTTTCATCAACGGTTGTGATTAAATGATTACCTTTTTTTAAAATACCCAGTTTATTACTAGCAATTGATTCAAGTGTATTTCCAAGCTGTTTCATATGATCAAAACCAATTGATGTGATCAAAGAAAGATCATAGTTCAAGATGTTCGTTGCATCAAGTAATCCTCCAAGACCGACTTCTATAATCATTACATCCACCTTTGATTGATAAAAGTGACGCATGCTCATTAAGGTGAGGAGTTCAAAAAATGAGAGTGTTTCACCATAACTTTGATGAAATTGGTTATTGAACTGATAGATGAAATTGATCTGATCCAATAAATCTTGGTCGTTAATCTCTTTCATCTGAACGCGAATGCGTTCATTAAAGCGCACGAGATAAGGCGAGGTATAGGTACCCACCTTATACCCCGCTTCAATCAATATGTAAGACATATAACTACAGACTGAACCTTTACCGTTCGTACCTGCTACATGTATTTTTTTGATACCGTTTAAGTCGACATCAAGAAGCTTATAAGCTGCTCTCATACGCACTAAATCGGTTTTTGGCTTAAACTTGATTTGACTTTCAAGCCAATTTGTTGCATCCAATAGCACATTAAACATAGTCTTTAAGTTTTTTTATCACGCTATCATACTGTTTTTGATAGGATTGATATTTCTCCTTTTCGAGATCAAGCTTTTCTTTTGGAGCTTTTTGAACAAAGTTTGGATTGTTTAAAATTGTTTCGCTACGTTTGAGTTCTTTTTCGAGCATGTCTTTTTGTTTCACTAAAGCCTCTTGTTCCTTCTTGGGATCAATGATATCCTTCTTCTTGATATAGGTCATCATATCTTTACCGACAAGAAGAATCGTTTCATCCTTAGAAGATAATGAAGACTCAATGATCAGTTCACCTGTACACATGAATTTCTCAAAATAGGGTCTTAGAGGTTGATAACTAGCAAGTAGCTTTTGATTTTCAATAACGAGATGGATATCGAGTGGTTTACTAGGTGCTACATCCGATTCGCTTCTTAGGTTTCTAACACGCGTAATAGCATCCATAACCTCTTTAAACTGTTCAATCGCCTCTAAATCAATCCATGAAGCTTTTGGCCAGCTAGAAATCATAATCGAAGGTTCATCAGATATTTCTAAGAAGAGTTTTTCTGTAACAAAAGGAATAAAGGGATGCATCATTTTGAGGACTGCTTTTAGGACATAGAGTAAAACAGCTTGCGTATTTTGTCTCGTATCAGCGTCGTTTAAACTCAGTTTTGCACATTCTAAATACCAACTTGCAAATTCATCCCAAATGAAATTATAGAGAGCCCTTGATGCTTCACCAAATTCATATTTGTCATAGTTATAATCCGCTTCTTCAATTACTTGATGTAATCTTGAGATAATGTAGCGATCGATCATTGAGAGTTTTTCTTCATCCATGTTGACATGAAGATCATCTAAATTCATCGTGATAAACCGTGTGATATTCCATAATTTATTGATAAAGTTCCAAGAGGATTCAACTTTCTCTTCTTCATATCTTAGATCAGCACCGGGTGCTGAGTTGGTTGCAAGAAAATAGCGAAGCGCATCGACACCATAGGTTGCAATAACATCCATGGGATCCACACCATTACCCAGTGATTTACTCATCTTACGACCCTCTGAATCACGAATCAATCCATGAATCAAAACATCCTTAAAGGGATCAATACCGGTGAATTCAAGACCTTGGAAGATCATTCTAGCGACCCAAAAGAAGATGATATCATAGCCTGTAATCATGACATCTGTTGGATAGTAACGCATGTAATCTTCACTGATATCAGGCCAACCCAGTGTTGAAAATGGCCATAAAGCAGATGAAAACCAGGTATCCAGGACATCTTCATCTTGAATCCAACCTTCACCTGGTGAATCAATTTGTACTAAGACTTCATCACCTTTATACCAAGCAGGAATTCTATGACCCCACCAAAGCTGTCTTGAGATACACCAGTCTTGAATATCGGTCATCCAATTGACGAATACTTTTTTGAAACGTTGTGGATAGAAGGTTGCATCTGATTTTTCGAGTGACATCTTAGCAAGTTCATCCATTCTGACAAACCACTGCAAAGATAATCTTGGTTCAACAATGACTCCCGTACGCTCACTATAGCCGATATTATTGGTATAATCTTCAATTTTTTCAATCAGATCGAGTGCTTTTAAATCTTTAAGCAGTTCTTCTCTGCATAAAAAACGTTCCATGCCTTCGTATTGAAATGCTTTTTCATTCATGGTTCCGTCTTCATGCATACATAAAGGCATCTCTAAATGATGTCTTTTTCCAACTTCAAAGTCATTGGGATCGTGAGCAGGTGTGACCTTAACTACACCGGTACCAAAGGATAGATCGACGTAATCATCAACGATAACAGGAATTTCTACCTTAGTTCCTGGTATATAGACCTTTTTCCCATGATAAGCTTGATAGCGATTATCTTCGGGATGAACCATGAGTGCAACGTCACCAAACATCGTTTCTGGTCGTGTGGTAGCAATCACGAGATAGCCGTTATCATTTACAAAAGGATAGCGGAAATAGTAGAGTTTACCCTTCGTTTCGATATGTTCAACTTCGATATTTGAAAGAGCGGTTTTCGCTTCAACATCCCAGTTGATGATGCGGTATCCTCGATAGATATACCCCTTTTCATAGAGTCTAACAAAGACATGGTTAACCGCACGGTTTAGATTGTGATCAAGGGTAAAGCGTTCTTTGGAATAATCGAGTGAATTGCCCAAAGCTTTCCACTGTTTACGGATATGAGACGAGTATTCATCCTTCCAGTCCCAAGCAATCTTTAAAAAACCTTCACGACCTAGATCATAGCGTGAAATACCTTGTTGTTTGAGACGTTCATCAACCTTTGCTTGTGTCGCAATCCCTGCATGATCCATCCCTGGCAAATAAAGTGCATCAAAACCCATCATGCGTTTTCTACGAATGACGATATCTTGAAGGGTATTGTCCCATGCATGTCCTAAGTGTAATTTACCGGTGACATTGGGAGGTGGAATAACGACCGTGAAAGGGATCCGATCTTTCTTACCACTTTGGAAGTAATTATTTTTTAACCAGATATCATATCTTCCTTCTTCGACTTCTTTAAAATCATATTTTGTTTTGAGTGTTGTCATGAGATAACTCCTTATATGTTTTCTTTGTGAGTTCATACATCAAGATGTTTATTTTTGTATGATCATAGTGTTCGCGTTCTTCTTGATGGGTGTATCTAAATCCTGTCTTTTCGATCACACGTTTCGATCCAAAATTCGTTTCTGCGTGTCCACAGAGCACTTTATCGAGTTCGAGTGTGTTAAATGCATATGCTAAAACAGCACATACGGCTTCTGTCATAAGACCTAATCCCCAGTAGGGTTCATCGATGACATAACCCAATTCCTTTTGGTTATTGATGGCGTTATCGAAGGTTCTTGCATGCAAGGTGATCGTACCAATCATCTGATCAAATGGTTTCAATGTAATCGCCCATGTTTCATTCTCTTTGATCATCAGTTTTAAGATATCATAGGTTTTTGCATAGCTTTCATGAGGAGCCCAACCAGCCATCGGTCCAATATGTGGTTTTTTTGCATAGGCGTGAAATGCTTCGAGGTCATCTGGGGTCAAACCTCTTAAGATTAAACGTTTGGTCACAAGTGTTTTCATGATTCACCTAAAAAAATAAAAACGCCCTTTATCTAAGGACGTCAAATAACGCGGTACCACCTTAGTTCTGAATTGCTTCAGCCCTCAAATACCTTAACGCGGTTAACGAACTTTATTTTCATAAAGTTAGCTCCAAGGCGACCTTCCTTAAATCAACTCAGATTTTACACCAACCAATCTGTCTCTAAAAAGTTAACGTTAAGTACTCTTCCTCTTCATTGCTGATAGTGATATTTTATCACGTTTTCATACCATCTTCAAGTGCTTGGTTTTTTTTCGGTTGTCTTTTCTTAAGATATAACGGATGAGAAGGTATCCAAGTGTACCTCCTAAGAGATCAATCACGATATCCATTAATTCAAATGCACGTCCAGGGGTATAGATTTGAATTGTTTCATCCAGTAGTGCAATCACTAAAATGACGATCAAGAGCTTATACCATGGATAATGCAGTTGTCTAAAATCGATGGCAAGTAAGATACCTAAGATCATAAATTCAACAAAATGTGCAGTCATGCGAATAACCTGATGCAGGGTCATGATATCGGGTGTATAGCCAAAGAAATCAAAAATAGAAATCATCACATCAACGACATAACCGCTCTCTAAAGACGATAGATCACCCGGTAGTAAGGAATTGATTAAGATGACACCTATCCATAGATAAACAAGTAGACGGATCATGCGAAAAGGTTTCATATTATTCAAGTTCGCTCAAATGAGCCAATAAAATATCGATTTGAATCGCAAAGTGTAATCCTTCAATGCCTTCACCGACTTCGGTATCGACATAGCTCATGTTGTTTAAACCGACCAAACGTCCATAGATATCCACTAAAGCACCACCACTGTTTCCAGGGTTGATAGCTGCGGTATGCTGAATGGTGATCGTATCCATACCATAATCATCCCACATCGGACGGTCAATCGCAGAAATAAGTCCCATCGATACAGAATTAGGTAAATCAAGTGGTGAACCGATAGCAAACACGAACTCACCTACTCTAATATCTGTTTTTTGAGCCATCTCAATCACACGAAATGAACGTGTTGAGGTAAATGTTAAAACCGCCATATCATGTTCTAAAGAGGAACCTTTGAGTGTAACTGAACCTTTTGGTATGAGGACCTCTCCACCACCGTCAAAGACGGTGATGTAAAAATCATTGGAGTCATAGCCATAAACGACGTGTTCATTGGTTAGTACGTAGTAGGTGTTACCCACTTTCTTATAGATAATTCCTGAACCGCCACCATCATCGGTTTCGATCATGACAACCGATTGTTTGACATCGTCTAACATGGTGGTTATCCGAGATTCAAAAGCTTCGATGATATCGAGACGTTTGAAAATCTCATCAATGATTGCTTCTTCATCGACTTCGATGGGTATGATCTGATCATCAATCCATTTCGCATAGAGCGTGAGGGCTTCATTCGTTCCCGCATTAAAGCTCATGGGATAATAAAATGCTTCATCCAAATACCAACCACCAAACGTATAACCTTCTTTAGTGGGTACCTCTTCTGGCAAGAAGGGATCAAAGGATTCAACAGTCATGGAATCGATGGATGTACCTCCATTTGAATCAAAGGTGATGAGATAAGGACCATCATCACTCGTCACTAAATGACAGGATGATAATAAAAGCATTAAACTTAAAACAAAACTGAGTTGTAAGATTCTTTTCATGAATGACTCCTTAATCTGATGTTTGTAAATAGGCAATACCAAACGCATTTCTACCCACTTGAGCACCGAGAACACAACCAATAGGTGCGCTTGCTACTATTCTGGGATGAAGACGTTTAGTGAGTAAATCGATACCCTTTTTTGCATAAGCTTCTTCACAACTATAGGTGATAACCAAGTGATCAACCTTTTGACCTCTGGTCTTCTTTTGAATCAATTTAACAAATTTAAGCATTGCTTTATCGATTGTACCCATCGGATGATGGATCATTTCAATCCGATCATTGATCATGGTAATAATGGGTTTTGTCTTGAAGAGATTCGCAAAGAAAAAGGAAATAGGTCGTATTCGATAGGTTCTAGAAAGCAACTCAAGATCGGATAACATATAGTATAAATGGATGCGAGGAACCAGTTCATCGAGTGCTTTTTTAATTGATGCTCCTGATTTTCCTTGATTTTTGAGGTCAACAGCACGCATGACAAGGATACCTAATCCTGCAGAAATCGATTTGGAATCGACGATATAAACTTTCTTGGTCTCCAGCTCCTGTTTTGCAATCAAAGCGGATTGAATCGATGAAGATAGATTTGATCCGATACCGATATAAACGATATCAAATCCACGTTTAATAAATTTATTAAACGCATTATGAAAATCACCTGATCTAAGACCCGTTGATCTGGCAACATCTTTGGATGATTCGACTTTATGATAGAGATCATTGGCATTAATATCGATGCCATCACGATAGACTTCATCTTCAAAACGAACGAAAAGTGGAATCTGTTGGATATCGTTATCGATGATGTATTGAGGATCTAAATCGACCGTAGAATCGGTTAGAATGAGGACATTACTCATGTTCCATCACCTGATTTCTGATGATTTCTTCAATGATATCTAGTTGATGTTTGGTCACACTGGATGTGCTATAAAACATGATGGGATGTTTGAGTTTTTCCTTAATCATCTTCTCTTGCTTCATCTGGTGTGTTTTAGGAACTTTATCTTTTTTGGTCGCAATAACCATCACGTTGAGGTTGTTTTCGAGTAAGAACTGATAGGTTGCGATATCATCTGTTGTGGGTCCAACTTTGAAGTCAATGAGCAAACAGATCAGTTTTAAGTGTTTTGATGCGTTGATATACTTTTGAATCATGATTAAAAATTGATCCTGCATCACCTTTGAACGCTTCGCATAACCGTAACCTGGAGCATCCACTAAATAAAAGGATTCATCGATTAAATAAAAATTTAAAGTGATCGTCTTTCCAGGTGTATTCGAAATCCGCGCAAGATTCTTCCTGTTGGTCAGTGAATTGATAAATGAACTTTTACCAACATTTGAACGACCTAAAAGGAGAATCTGAGGTAAAGCATCAGGTTCATCTTTGAGATCTGTTATTCCTTTAATGTAGATAGCTTGTTTAATCATTATTCACCTGTATAAAAAAGGTAGTCCATAGACTACCCCTCATTATAAACTATTTAAGTGCGATTTGGAAGACATCATTTACATTTTCAACGGTGATGATATCTAAAGCACTTTTCACTTCATCGGGTATATCATCGACATCCTTTAAGTTATCCTTTGGAATGATGATGGTCTTTAGACCACTTCGATGAGCCGCAATGCTCTTCTCTTTTAACCCACCGATGGGTAGTACGTAACCACGAAGTGTGATTTCACCGGTCATACCAACCTCACGCTTGATAAAGCGCTGTGTCACTGCTGAAAAGATCGCAGTTGCCATCGTAATACCTGCAGATGGACCATCTTTAGGAATGGCACCTTCGGGGACGTGAACGTGGAAATCATTGGTGTTAAACATATCTTCATCGATGTGGTACTGTTTTGCTTTGGATTTCACGAAGGATAATGCGGTCATCGCGGATTCCTTCATGACATCACCCAGTTTACCGGTTAATACCAGTTTACCTGTACCCTTGTAGTAAGTCACTTCCACAGGAAGTGTATCCCCACCAAATGCGGTGTAAGCTAAACCTGTAGCAACCCCAATTTGATCTTGACGATCGGATTGATTATGGGTATATTTGGGCTTTCCGATAAACGATTCGATCGTTTCGATATCGATATGGACATGTTCTTCTTTTTTCATTAAGATGTTTTTAATCGATTTACGAATGAGCGATCCGATGTATCTGTTAAGTTCTCTGACACCCGCTTCTCTCGTATAATGACGAATGATGTAGTAGATAGAATCATCATCGATTGAAAATTCTTTATCCGTTATACCGTGAGCTTTGAGCTGTTTAGGCACTAAGTGCTTGACAGCAATCTTATGTTTTTCCTGTTCGGTATAAGAAGATAATTCAACAATTTCCATACGGTCTCTAAGCGGTGCAGGAACATTTTCAAGATAATTGGCTGTTGTAATAAACAAAACCTGTGAGAGATCATACGATTCTTCTAAGTAGTGATCGCTAAAACGTGCGTTTTGTTCGGGATCTAAGACTTCAAGCATCGCTGATGCGGGATCTCCCTTATAATCGCTTGCCATCTTATCGATTTCATCGAGTAAGAAGACAGGATTGATGGTTCCAGCATCCCTCATACCTTTAATGATACGTCCTGGAAGCGCACCGATATAGGTTCTTCTGTGTCCTCTGATCTCAGATTCATCTCTGACACCACCTAAGGACTGCTTAACAAATTTTCTACCTAAAGCATCAGCAATCGAAATCGCAAGCGATGTCTTTCCGACCCCGGGAGGACCTGCGAAACATAAGATCGTCTGCGGGTTACGCTTGGTCATGATCTTTACCGCGAGGTATTCGATGATGCGTTCTTTAACGACTTCTAAACCGTAGTGTTGTTCATCTAAGCGTTCCATAACCTTCTTTAAATCATAGTTGTCGCGAGAAGCCTTTTTCCAAGGAAGATCACAGAGCAGATCAAGATAGTTTTTAATGATCTGTGATTCAGCCATGGATGCAGGAGTGCTCTGATACTTTGAGAGCTCAGCTAACGCTTTTTCTTCGATATTTTTAGGCATTTTAGCTGCTAAAATGCGCTTTCTATATTCATCGATTTCTTCTTCTTTCTTCGCTTTATCACCGAGTTCATTTTGAATAGCTCTCATCTTTTCACGAAGATAGTATTCCTTTTGGTTTTCATCGATCGATTTTTTGATTTCATCATTGATCTTCTGTTCAAGATCAACGATCATCTTTTGCTTATTGATATCCTCAAGGAGCATACGAAGTCTGATGTTTAAATGATTTTGTTCTAAGTATTTATATTTTTGTTGATCCGGAGTTTTTAAGTTGAACACGATGATATCACAGATCTTTTCAGTAGATAACCCCTGTTGAACTTTTTCTAAGACCTGATTGTTGGGTAGTAAGATGGTCTGTGCGTGATTGGCAACCTCTTGAACGATCATCTTAATCAACGTGACCTCTTCATCAATATTACTGCTCACAGTGGGGTGTTCTTCGTATTCACATACAAAATAGGGGTCCGTTAAAAAATACTCCTTGATCTTGATACGGGAGACGACTTGTAATTTAACTTTATAGGCATCATTGGGCAACTTGATCTTCATCTGTACCTTCACTAAAGCACCGTAAGCTTCGATATCATCGATGGTCGGTTCTTCAATGAGTGGATTCTTTTGAATGAGAACAAGTGCGTAGGATCCGAAGTTCTTTTCCGCTTCTTCCAAAGCCTTGAGGGAGACCTTACGTCCAACTTCAATACGAAAATCGTTGTTGGGAATGGGTACGGTACCTCTTACGACAATAGCGGGCAAGCTTTTTGACATTTCCATGTGGTTTCACATCCTTTATCTGGTTTCACTAAAATTATAGCACACTTTTTTGGATTTGCAATCGATAAGCAAGAGTGCCAATCGATTGTGGGAAAGAAAGGGACAGACGTCCCTATCATTTATTTTCTAACCGCTGAATCTAAGATGAACTGATACGCTTTATTGAGGATGACATCATTTTCAAGTGCTGATTTTGGAATGTATTTTTTGATGTCTTCAACAGGCATGTTGTAACGCTTTGATAATTCGTCATATTTGACGGTTAATTCATCTTCAGTTGCAGTAAATCCTTCTCTTTTGGCAACTTCTTCAACAACGAGTGTTGTTTTCACACGTTTTTCTGATTCAACCTTCAGTTGTTCTTCAAACTGGTCTGGCTTTATGCCAGAAAGTGATAAGAACATGTCCAGTTCAAGTCCGTATTGTTTTGCCTGATTGATCACGTTTTCTTTTGCTTGTTTGATCTCTTCATCGATCATTTCCTGTGGAATATCCATGGAAGCATCCTTTAAAACAGCGCTAAATACTTGTTCTGTGATCGTATTTTCAGCATCACTCTTCTTTTGATCTTCTAACGTTTGACGTGTTGATTGCTTAAGTTCATCAACGGTTGTTACACCTTCACGGTTTAATGATTTTACAAAGTCATCGTTTAATTCTGCTTCTTTTTTTACTTTGACTTCATGTAACTTCACTTTAAAGACTACGGCTTTTCCTGCTAAGTTTTCTGCTTGATACTTTTCAGGGAATGTCACATTTAAATCTCTTTCTTCACCGGATTGCATACCGACCATCTGTTCTTCGAAACCGGGAATAAATTGGTTTGATCCAATTTCTAATGAATAGTTTTCTGCTTTTCCACCTTCAAAGGGTTCATTGTTTAAGAAACCTTCAAAATCAAAAATAGCGGTATCGCCATAAGCTAATGGACTATTCTTTAATTCAAGCTCACCTTTGGATGATAAAAGCTGTTTGATCTCAGCATTGACTTCACTTTCTGAAACGTCAGTCTTAATGGCTTTTACTTCAATGCCTTTATACTGACCAAGGGTCACTTCAGGTTTCACAGGGGCAAGTAAGGATACCTGAAAGGTTTCACCACGTTTAATCGTTTCAAAGTTGACTTCAACCTGTGGCTGACCA
>Ga0265293_10010215_pt1 | contig 13176 bp, 9 predicted proteins | sample Munlanlewell138R_FD_192505 | JGI IMG/M metagenome (GOLD analysis project Ga0265293, IMG submission 192505) | Leachate microbial communities from a municipal landfill in Southern Ontario, Canada - Leachate well 138R | ecosystem: Engineered > Solid waste > Landfill > Unclassified | place: Canada... | reverse complement strand
GACTACAAAACTATGCAGTATCTTTATGATGATGGCGAGATGTACCAGTTTATGGATAACGACACTTATGACCAACTAGGTCTATCTTATGAGCAGTGCGATGATGCTGCAAAGTGGTTCAAAGATGGCATAAGTGTAGATATCATCTTTTATAAAGGTGCAGCTATATCTGTTGCGGCTCCTGAAGTTATGGAGCTTATCATCACAGAGACTCCTCCAAACTTCAAAGGCGACACTTCTAGTGGAAGTAAAAAACCTGCAACACTAGAGACTGGTGCAGTTGTTCAAGTTCCTTACCATGTACTAGAGGGCGATCTCATAAGAGTAAATACTGTAGATGGCGAGTACTTAGAAAAAGTAAAATAACCCTATATACGGCTCTTGATTTACTCAAGAGTTGTATTAGTTCATATTAAGATAAACCGACTATAATCACTCACTAATTTATACTTTTTAAGGGCAATTATCTTGAGTGCAAAACCTTTCACACACCTACATCTTCACACCGAATACTCACTACTAGATGGTGCAAACAAACTAACAAACTTAGTATCAAGAGTTAAAGAGCTTGGCATGACAAGTGTTGCTATGACAGATCATGGAAATATGTTTGGGGCGATTGACTTTTACCATCAGATGAAAAAAGCTGACATAAAGCCCATCATTGGCATGGAGGGTTATATCCATAATGGTGCTACACTTGATGATAAGAGTACGAAGCAGAGATTTCATATCTGCCTTTTTGCTAAAAATAAAAAGGGTTATGAGAACCTAATGTATCTATCTTCAAAGGCTTTTATAGATGGCTTCTACTACTTTCCACGCATCAACAAAAATGAGCTTAGATCTCATAGCGAGGGTATTATCTGTACTTCTGCTTGTCTTCAAGGAGAGGTTAACTGGCATCTAAACCTAGCAAATGATAGAAATGTAAAAAATGGAGCACTTGGATATGAGGGTGCTAAAGCAGTAGCGCTAGAGTACCAAGATATCTTTGGAGATGACTTTTACCTAGAGCTTATGCGTCACGGTATAGGTGATCAACTCTATATAGATGATAGCATCTTAAAAATCTCTCAAGAGACAGGGATAAAGATAATAGCCACAAACGACACTCACTACACATATCCAGGAGATGCACAGTATCATGAGGCTTTTATGTGCATCGGGATGAATAAACTCTACGATGATCCAAATCGTATGCGTCACTCTGTGCATGAGTTTTACCTAAAATCACCAGAGCAGATGGCAAGGCTTTTTGCGGACATACCAGAGGCGATAACACATACGCAAGAGATTGTAGATAAGTGTGAAGATTACGAGCCAATAGTAAAGACTCCAACTCCGCCAAACTTTAAGTTTACTCCAGAGTATGCAAAAAATGATGGTTTAGAATTAAGCAGTGATGACAAAGATATCATGGATGCTGAGTATTTTATATACCGTTGCAAACTAGGGCTTGAGGAGAGACTAAAGATAGTCCCACAAGAGAAACATGAAGAGTACAAAAAGAGACTAGAGTTTGAGATGAATATCATAAACTCCATGAAGTTTCCAGGTTATATGCTTATAGTTTGGGACTTTGTAAAGTTTGCAAAAGAAGAGGGCATAGCAGTAGGCCCTGGACGAGGCTCCGCGGCTGGAAGTTTAGTGGCATATTCACTAGATATTACAGATATAGATCCTATGAAGTATGACCTACTCTTTGAGAGATTTTTAAATCCTGAACGTATAAGTATGCCCGATATAGATATGGACTTTATGCAGGCTCGCCGCGGTGAAGTTATAGACTATGTAGTGCAAAAATATGGACGAAATCAAGTAGCTCAAATCATAACCTTTGGTTCACTTCTAGCAAAGGGAGTTATAAGAGATGTGGCTCGAGTTCTTGATATGCCACTCTCTCAAGCTGATAATATGGCAAAGCTTGTTCCTGATGAGATTGGCATCACACTAAATGGAAGAGAGAAAAATGGAGAGTTCATTAAAGGTGCTTTTCAAAAAGAGCCGAAACTCCAAGAGCTCATCGGGACTGATGCAAATGCTGCAAGAGTTTGGGAGTTTGCTAAAAAGTTAGAGGGGCTAAAGAGAAACTCTGGTATCCATGCAGCTGGTGTTGTTATATCAAATGAAGAACTTTGGTATAAAACTCCTATCTATAAGCCATCAGGCGAGGATACTTTTGTAACGCAGTACTCGTTAAGTTATCTTGAAGATGTAGATCTCATCAAGTTTGACTTCTTAGGGCTTAAGACTCTTGATGTTATAGACAATGCTATAAAACTTGTAAAACATAGATATGACAAAGATATAGATTGGCACAAGATAGATGAAAATGACCCTAAGGTTTATGATGTTATCCGCGGTGGAGATACTGTCGGGATGTTTCAGATAGAGTCAAGCGGTATGCAAGATTTAAACAGAAGATTAAAACCAGATAGTTTTGAAGATTTGATTGCGGTTTTAGCACTTTATAGACCTGGACCTATGGAGTCTGGCATGTTAGAGAGTTTTATAGAGAGAAAGCATGGAAGAGAGGCTATAGAGTACACCTTTGAGCCAATGCAAGCCATACTTGGAAACACTTATGGAGTCATCGTATATCAAGAACAGGTTATGCAGATAGTTCAGACTATTGGTGGATTTAGCCTTGGTTATTCGGACATTATCCGTCGTGCTATGGGTAAAAAGTCAGATATGTCAGCATATAACGATGAGTTTGCATCTGGCGCACAAAAGCTAGGCTATGACTATGCACAAGCTTCAAAGCTTTTTGATCTGATTGAAAAATTTGCTGGATATGGATTTAACAAGTCTCACTCCGCAGCTTACGCAATGGTTACCTTTCAAACAGCATGGCTAAAGACCTACTATCCAAATGAGTTTATGGCGGCCCTCCTTACATCTGATAAAGACAACATGGATAAAGTTGTTCGCTATATCGATGAGGTAAAGAGGATGGGGATAGAGTTATCGCCTCCTGATATATGTGACTCTCTTTTAGAATTTTCTGCCATCAGTAAGGATGACAAAGAGGTTATACTTTTTGGTCTAGGAGCCATCAAAGGTGTTGGTAATGCCGCCATTGAGGCGATGTTAGAAGAGAGAGTGCAAAATGGAGACTATATAAGTTTAGAAGATTTTGTAAACAGAATCGAGCCTAGTAAGGTAAACAAAAGAGTTATAGAGTCCATCATAAAAGCTGGCGGTTTTGATAGATATGGACACTCAAGAAAAGCATTACTTGACCAAATAGAACTTATCATAGATACTGCAAAAGATGCCTCGATGGCTAGAAAAAATGCACAAGGAAGTCTCTTTGGAGATGATGCAGAGATAACAAGTGTTAAGCTTGCTTTGAGTAACTCTGATGAGTATAGTTTAAAAGAAATTTTAGAGTTTGAAAAAGAGATTTTAGGCTTTTATGTCTCAGGACATCCGCTTGATGAGTTTAGAGAAAAACTAGAAGAGTTAGACTACTCTTTGTCTTCTGAGATTAGTGGTATCAAAGACGGCTCTCACGCTATTTTTATAGGTAAAGTAGAAGACATTGTAAAAAAGACTTCCAAAAAAGGAAATCAGTTTGCAATAGTTTCTTTAATGGACTTTCATGGAAATATAGAGATAATGCTCTTTAGCGATAAGCTAGAACAACTCCAAGCCATGGATCTAAGCGAGCCAATTGCTTTTAAAGCAAAAATCACTCATACAGATATGTTTACAAGAATGGGTGTAAGTAAAATCATGACACTTAAAGATGCTAAAAAAGAAACAAAAAAGGTAAAAAAAGAGATCAGAGAAATCCCACAAGAACCTATAAACTTATCTATAAGACTAGATGAGAGTACAACTATTTTAGAAGAATTATATAGACTTATAAGACAAAATCCTGGAAACAGAGAGCTTAAAATTACCATCATCTCAAAGCTACAAAATGTAGTAATCGACTCAGCTATCAGAGTAGATAGCAAAATCATAACAGCGCTTGATGGTAATGAGGCTGTGGATATTATAATATAAAATATAGTATCCATTTAGATGCTACAAAGAGCACTGGATAGTGGCATTGAAAAGGCAGTTGGAGATGGTAAATTAAAATTTACTTTTTCAGTTTTTATTAATATACATTAAGTTAAACTCATCTTATAAAAGATCTGCGTGTCAGATAAACATCCTAAGTATTCCCGCTTTAAATGATGTTATTTCAAAATATTTTGGATATACAGCATGAACATCTCAAATAATCACTCAGGCGTTATTTTTCTTGGAAATCTACCCATAGGTAAAGCACTATTTCTCAAGTTAGAAAATGCTTTTTTATTCACGAAAGAACATGAGATAATAGAAATTGTATCTACAAATCCTAAAATTGAATTAGAACTACAGAGTTGGTGTAATCTCAAAGGTTACAAACTTTTTGATAAAAAAATACTCAAAGATCAATACTGCTACAAAGTACTAAACACTAAACCTTCTCATTTTAACACTCAGGCAATTTCTGAGTTTACTATGAAGGGCATAGATACAAATTCTCCTAAAATGTCTGATTGGAATTATCACGGTAATGATTCTTTGTTGAACAAAGCACCTCAAAATCATGGATTGATGGGGAGAGACACTGTCGTAGAAAATGGAAGTATAGAGTATAATTTTGGCATAAATCACAAAGAACAACTCTGGGCAGAACCTGTTTCAAAACTATATGAAGAAGCCAAAAATGCCCAATGGAATGCGACTTCTGATATTGCTTGGAATGAAATACCGGATTTTGATCCAAAGTTCGAACAAGCAATTTGCCAAATTATGACTTATCTTATTGAAAATGAATTTTCCGCTCTTTATATCCCAGGTAAATTTATTTCACAGATGAACCCTTACTACATGGAAATTCCACTTTTTCTAGGTTCATTAATGAATGATGAGGCAAGGCATATAGAAGTTTTTACAAAACGGGCAAATGCTAATGGCGGTGGAATGCAATACTCTTCAAGCGTAACACAAAGATCTCTCTATTCACTTTTTAATGAAGATGATTATGTTAAATCATCATTTTTATTACATGTAATGGGAGAAGGTACTTTTATAGATTTACTAAAATTTCTTGAAGAATATATGCCAGATGCTACAACAAAAAAGATACTCCAATATGTAAGACGAGATGAGTCAAGACATGTGGCTTATGGAATGGCACATTTAAAATCTGTATTAGAACAAAATCCTAAAAAGATAAATGCTCTCAAAGAGACAGCATTTAAAAGAAAAGAATTTATGGATGAGCTAAATGGAGAATCAACACTACTAATTGAGGCGATGTCTATACTTGTTGGTGGAGACGATTCTATAGCAAGCTACAAAAAGGGATTTGAAGCGGTAACAGAGTTGAAAATAAGAATGGATATTAATCGTGTTAAACGCTTGATTGATATTGGAATAGATGAAGATTTAGCGCACGACATTTCAAAAGTGCATACACCAAATTTTATGTAAGGATAATTATGAAAAATATATATGAACAAACAATTCAATTTGCAAAAGAGCATATTGAAATCAACACTTTAGAAGCTGATATCAAAGCACAGTTTCCTAGCAAAAGCTACGATGCTTTAAAGAATAATGGTTATATGGGTCTTCTTGTACCAAAAGAATTTTCGGGTCAAGGCTTAGGTCTAGTTGAGCATGTCGAAGTTATTCAAGCCATAGCTCAGAGTTGTGCAACAACCGCTCTTTCTTACATGATGCATAATGTTGCAACAATGTGTATTGTTTTACATGGGACAAAAGAACTTAAAGAAGAGATTCTTCCTAAAATTGCAAAAGGAGAGATTACTCTCGCATTAGCCTACAGCGAAACAGGGACTGGAACACATTTTTACCAACCAGAGATAGATTTAAGTAAAAGTGGCGACACATTTATTTTAAATGGCAGAAAAAGTTTTGTTACAGCCGCTGGATTTGTGAACTATTACCTAGTTTTGTCTTCAACTCTAAACAAAGATGGATTAGATAACTGGTTAGTTCCCCATACAAACAAAGGCGTAAGTTTTGAAGAAGGTGCTTGGGATGGATTAGGAATGAGAGGTAATGTTTCTATGCCGATGAATTTAACGAATGTTCAGCTAAGTGAAGATAATAGAATTGGTGTTGAAGGAAGTGGATTAGAGCAGGTTTTTACTGTTGTAGCTCCATTTTTTATTACAGGCTTAGCTTCTGTATCTGCAGGTATTGCACTAAATGCTTGTGAGGTTGTGAAAAATCATGCAATGCAAAGGAAATATACAAACGGAGAAAGCTTATGCTTACTTCCAACTGTTCAAAATGATTTATCAAAAATATATTTAAAAGCACAAAGTGCAAAACATTTCACAATGGCTGCTGCAAATGCAGGAGCTTCAGGTCAAGCAGATGCTCTAACACAAATAATAGCCGCAAGAATCAATGCTTCTGAATTGGCGATAGAAGTATGTACCCTTGCTATGAAAATTGGTGGAGGAACAGCTTATGCGAAGAGATTGCCGATAGAAAGATTACTAAGAGACTCTTTAGCATCTCAAATAATGGCACCAAGTGTAGATGTTTTATCTATTTGGCTTGGAAAAGCAATTACAAATCAACAAATTCCTTAAGGAGAAAAAATGAAAAAAACAATAATGTTAGGAGCCGTTGCTTATGATGCAAAAGTGGTTCCGATATGGGATATTATAAGAGACTACTCAAATGAGTATGGAGTAAGGTTGGATTATGTGTTGTTCTCCAACTATGAAGCACAAATCGAAGCTTTGCAAAAAGGTATGATTGATGTAGCATGGAATACAAATGTAGCTTGGGTTAGAACATCACACGCTACACAAAACAAAGCTAAAGCATTAGTTATGAGAGATACTGATATTGATTTCAGATCAATCTTTATTGCAAACAGCAGTAAAAATATTCATTCTATTGAAGATTTAAAAGGTAAAAAATTTGGATTGGGTAGTTCAGATTCGGCTCAAGCTTCTATTATTCCTTATGCGTTTTTACAAAAAGAGGGATTGAACCCGCAAACAGATTTAGAATTAGTTAGATTTAACTCAGACTTAGGAAAACATGGAGACACTGGAAGAAGTGAGTTTGATGTTTTAAATGCAATTATGAGTGGTGAGATAGATGCAGGTGCTATAGGAAGTACAACTTGGATAAGAATCATTGAAGAAGGTCTTTTCCCAGAAGGAGAGATAGAAGCTTTTTATAAAACTGATGGCTATTGTCATTGTAACTTCACAGTAATGCCAGATGCAGATGAAGAGATGTGTGAAGTTTTTACAAATATGATTTTATCGCAAGATCCGCGTGAACCTATAATCAAAAAAATGATGATTATGGAAGGTCTTAACAAATGGGTTAAAGTTACTTCCGAAGAACTAAAAGGGTATGATTTTTTATACAAAGCCATGCAAGAACAAGAACTTTTAGAAAATAAAATTTAAAAAGCGTTAAAATTTTGTAACAAATACAACTCTTAACATAAAATTATACTTTCAAAACTCTAAAGAATCATCTTAGAGTTTTGTCTCTACCAATACTTCAAGAATAAAAATCTTTAATATGCTTCTCATAGCAGTTTCTATATAATTTCTAAATTGTATAAAATAGCCTTTATTATTGTGGACTGTAGCAATGTAACCATAGTAAAAAGTGGCTGTTCATGGATTTTTATACTTAAATTTGGTTCGTGAATTTGATGGAATTTATGTGCGAAAGTTGAGTAGTAATATATTAAAAAGAGAGTATTAAAAATGAACAAAAAAGATTTTAACGAGGGTTTACTAGGGTTTTTAGATGCATCACCTACGCCTTTTCACGCTACACAAAATATGGCTGCGATGTTTAGCAATGCTGGGTTTAAAGAGCTTAAAGAGAGTTCAAAGTGGAACTTAAAAGAGGGTGAGAGGTATTATGTCACCAGAAATGACTCATCTATTATCGCTTTTACTTACCCAAAAGGTGAGAAAAACTATACAATGCTTGGCGCTCATACTGACTCGCCAAACTTTAGACTAAAGCCAAATCCTGTGCTAAAAGCTCATGGATCATCAAAGCTTATGGTTGAACCTTATGGTGGAATCCTTCTAAATCCTTGGTTTGATAGAGACCTCTCAATCGCTGGACGTATATCTTATCTTGACAAACAAGGTGAGATAAAAGATGCCCTAATAGACGTTAAAAAGGCAATTGCAATCATTCCATCTCTTGCTATTCATCTTGATGAGTTTGCAAACAAAGATAGAACCATCAACAAGCAGACTCACACCTCTGCAATATTAAGCTCAACAGAGGATTTTGACTATGATGAGTTTTTAAAGTCAGAGTTATTTAAAGCTGGAGTTGTAGATGTAAAGGATATTCTAGCAACAGAACTTAGTCTATATGATGTCCAAAAAGCCTCTTTAATTGGGCTAAATGATGACTATGTCTCTAGTGCAAGACTTGATAATCTTTTGAGTTGTTATGTTGGAATGCTTAGTATCTGTAGTATTGAAGATGATAGAGCTATGCTGTTTATTGCAAGTGACCATGAAGAGGTTGGAAGCGCATCTCTCTCAGGTGCGGCAGGTTCATTTTTAGAAGACAGCTTGCGAAGAATGTTTAGTGATTATGAAGAATTTTTACAGATGATAAGAGCTTCCATCATGATATCTTGTGATAATGCTCACGGTATCCATCCAAACTATCCAGAAAAACATGACCAAAATCATGCTCCTAGGATAAATAAAGGCGTGGTTATAAAGGTAAATACAAACCAAAGATACGCTTCAAACTCTACAAGCATTTCTAAGTTTAAAAGCGTTGCTTCAAGATTAAATGAGCCTACACAGTACTTTGTAGCAAGAAGCGATATGGGATGTGGTACAACTATAGGGCCCATCACTGCTACAAGATTAGGGCTAAAAACTCTTGATATTGGACTTCCAACTTATGCGATGCACTCCATCAGAGAATTAGCTGGAAGTGATGATGCACTCTCGCTTTATAAGATACTTTTAGAGTACAAATAAAGATGTCATCTAAAGATATGATAACTCCACAAGAGTTAAATCTTTTGATAGAGCAGACCTATAAGGTAGAGGGCGAATTCAATGAATTAAAAGCATCTTATATCCATCTGCAAAACACCATAGAGAGAGTTGTTGAGTTTTTACCAAATGCTATATGGATAATAAATGATGACCATAGTGTCTTTTTACAAAACTCAAAAGCTAGAGAACTATTAGAACTTCTAAAACTAATAAAGCTTAAAAATGATGACTATGAGGTAGCATTTAACTCAAGGTTTTATCTTATAAAAAGTTCGAGTTATAAAGATAAAACTATGATAAGTGCGACTGATATCACAGAGCAAAAAAGAAAAGAAAACCTAGCTACTATGGGGCAAATGGCTGCACACCTATCTCATGAGATACGAAATCCCATAGGCTCTATCTCGCTTTTAAGCTCAACTTTGAAAAAAAGAGTTAAACCTGAGAATGTAGCCATAGTAGAAGAGATACAAAAGTCAGTTTACCGCATAGATAGGATCATAAAAGCTACTTTGATGTTTTCTAAAGGTATAGAGATTAGCAGAAGAAAATTTTTGTGGAGCGAACTAAAGGACTCTATAGATATGTCTATAGGATATTATGGTTATTCAAAAGAGATTATTTTCATTTTTCCTCAAATTGATTTTGAGCTAAATGCAGATAAAGACCTACTAGAGATGCTCTTTTCTAACTTTGTAGCAAATGCAATTGATGCCATAGAAGCAGATGACAATGATGGCGGAGTTGTTGAACTATCTTATAAGATGGATGAGGCATATCACATATTTACAATACATGATAGTGGTGTTGATGTTGAAAATAAAAATGAGCTCTTTGAAGCTTTTAAAAGTACAAAGTTAAAAGGAAATGGGCTAGGGCTTGTTTTAAGTAGAGAGATTGCTGAGGCACATGGCGGAAGCGTTGAACTGTTAGATACAAAAAAGAAGTCATTTGAGATTAAGATAGCCCTATAGTATTGGAATAATTATTGCTTTAGTCGATATATTGGTAATATATTTGATTTGGAGGCAGAAGATTATGGATATAAAATATAAAAATATAACTCCTCTTTTAGAGTTTGTGAAAATTGATAGATTTTATGTTGTTTGTCATTTTAAGTGCAAAGTGACAAATAAAATAGTGATCTCAACAGTTCCATTTGAGCCTTATGATGGGAAGATTGAAATATCTTGGCAAGATATGTTACTTCGCCCTATAGAGTCATACAATAGATATTATCACACCCCAATTACAATCTATAATCATGACTGTAAAGATACAATTGTTCTTAAAGCTTTTGAAAAAGTTTCAAGATATTTTGAATGGAATGAGAATTATGGCAGTTATGTATATATAGAAAAAAAAGGTCTAGAATTTGAACGAAAAGCTAGTTGAAGTAGAGGGGACTACACTTCCCTTTTATACTTATGAAAAAGATGGTTTAGTGTTTTATAAGTTTGATGCATCAGGGTGTACTCCACCAGAACCTATGGTAAATACCATCAGAGGACTTAGCCTTTTAAAAACAACTACTCACAGGCTTGTAGGCATCTACTTTCATGAACCATTTCCACTATATGAGAGAATCCCAATAACTATACTTCATGATGTTAAAGAGCTTGAAAATGGAAACTTTGAGATAACTTTTTATAAAGAAAATTGATAATTTTTTTTTAAGTAGAGCTATGCAATAATAATAAATTGTAATATTTAAAAAGGAATTCAATGTTCGATAACTTCTCTATTAGTAAAAAGATTTACATCCCGCTCTTGATATCTATCTTATTTGGTTTTGTTGTAATACTTATAAATTACTACTACTCCATGCAAGATATGAAAGAAAATGTCTACAAAAATCAAGAAAAAACACTTCGTTCCTCATATAAAGAAGCTATAAATTCAAAAGAGAGCATAGGCTTAACAAATGCTATAAATATAGCTAAAAACTACGATGTTGTTCGCGCTTTAAAGTATAACGATAGAGAGATAGCTATCAAAGGACTCAATGTAATATCAAAAGAGTTTAAAGACTTTACTGATTATAAAAATATAAAGATTCATATACATGATGCAAAAATACATAGTTTTTTAAGAGCATGGAGCCCAGATAAATTTGGAGATGATTTAAGTTCATTTAGAAAAACTATAGTTGATGTGAAAAATAATAAAAAACCGATAGTAGCTATAGAACTAGGTAGAGCGGGGCTTATACTTAGAGGACTTGCTCCTATAGTTGAAGACAATACTTACTTAGGCTCAGTCGAGTTTATGCAAGGACTAAACTCTATAGTTGCTCAAATTAGAAATAGTGAGAACTATGAAATGGCAATAGTCATTAAAAATGACTATCTCTCAACTGCTACTGCACTAAAAGACGCTCCAAAAGTTTCAAACTATACTCTAGCAATAGATGAAAAAGTTATAGATAAACACTTCTTTAAAAGCTTAGTAAATACAGATTTGTCAAAAACAGCTACATTTGAGTTTGCAGATGATTACTTTGTAGTTAGTGAACCTATAAAAGACTTCTCCGATAATATAGTTGGATATGCAATAATTGGTAATAAACTCTCAAATGTCAATAGCGTTATAGATAAATCTGCTAGTTCATTGTTGAGGCAAGTTTATATCATGGCTTTTGTATTTTTCCTTATCTTAGTATTTTTGATGATTATTATAAAAGTAGCAGTAGTAAATCCTATAATAAATCTTGATAAAGTTGCTCAAGAATTAGCACAAGGTGATGCGGATCTATCTAAGAGACTTCCCGTGAAATCCAAAGATGAATTAGGAGAGGCAAGTAATAGTTTTAATGAGTTTTTAAATAAAGTTGAAAAATTATCAATAGAAGCTAAAAATGAGACACAAAGAGCTATAGAGTCTGAAAAGGCTGTTAAAGATAGTATGGATAAAAACAGACTAAACTTAGCACTATCAGATGAGATGATAAAAGGAGCGATAAATAACGCTCAAAACTTAAGTCATAGTATGCAAGAAAATGTTCAAAATGTAGAAAATGTAAATAAGCTAAATAGAGAAACAGAAGATGTTATATCTAAAGTTACACTCTCAACGGATGAAGTAATTAGCACTATTTCAAATATTACACAGATGATAAGTGAGTCAAGGCTCTCATCTGAGCAGTTAAACTCAAATGTCCAAGAGATATACAATGTTATATCACTTATCAAAGATATTTCAGACCAAACAAATCTTTTAGCACTTAATGCTGCTATAGAAGCAGCAAGAGCAGGGGAACACGGACGTGGTTTTGCTGTAGTTGCTGATGAAGTGCGCAAGCTTGCTGAGAGAACTCAAAAAGCTACAAGTGAAGTTGAAGCCAATATTAGTGTGTTGAAACAAAACTCAACAAGTATGGCTGAAAATAGCGAACTAATAGAAGAACATGCTCATTCATCACAAGAGAAACTAGACCTATTTAAAGAGACTCTAAGTGAACTTATAAAAAATTCTGAGCAGATTACAAAGGATAACACGAGTATAGGGCATGAACTATTTGTAAATATGGCAAAATTAGATCATATGGTTCTAAAAAACAACACTTACTCAGCAGCATTTGAGGGAAAAGCAGACGTTTATCAAGGCGACCACAATACTTGTAGGCTTGGTCAGTGGTACCAAGCAGAAGGTAAAAATAGTTTTGGAACAAGCCCTGAGTTTGCATCTTTACTAAAACCTCATGCTCAGATTCATAAAAACATTACTAGCATAACTAAGATGATTAAAGATGGGAATGTTGATTCTGATGAACTTGTAAAATATTTTAAAGAAAATGAATATATTTCTAAAGAGATGTTTGCTATACTTGACAACATAGTCGTACCGAGGTAGGTATAGGCCTTATAAAAACATTAGGACTTTAAAGAATGTTGAAGTATTTAGTTATTTTTGCAGTAATGATTTTATTTACTGCTTGTAGTGTCGAACCATTAAAGCCTATTAAGGTAGATGTTACAGCTCCTAGAGTTGATTATTTAGAAGATGTTAAACCTATATTAGACAGAAGATGTGTTATTTGTCACTCATGCTATAACTCTCCATGTCAACTAAAACTTAGCTCTTTTGAAGGACTTGATAGAGGTGCTTCAAAAGATAAAGTTTA
>Ga0265293_10010213_pt1 | contig 13177 bp, 14 predicted proteins | sample Munlanlewell138R_FD_192505 | JGI IMG/M metagenome (GOLD analysis project Ga0265293, IMG submission 192505) | Leachate microbial communities from a municipal landfill in Southern Ontario, Canada - Leachate well 138R | ecosystem: Engineered > Solid waste > Landfill > Unclassified | place: Canada... | reverse complement strand
AGCTACATACTTATACAATCCCGGGGTGAGACCAGTCACATTGTTGATGAGTAGATACGTCTCAAACGAGTGACGTGCCCCTGCCGAAGGCACTGTGCGCAAGGTAACTGGGCGCGGCGTCACGCGCTGAACGCCCTGCGTGTACCAAAGTAGATAGGCCAACTCCTCAAGACTAAGGGCCCCTTGGCCATACTTCCTTACCGTTCTTCTTTCATCCATGGCCAAGGTCAGATCGAGTTCCTTAACTCCTATCTCCCCTATAGCCGGTAAGTCCAGTAAGACAGCATCGCTAGGGCAAGCAAGCTCCAAAGGAGGTTGGGGTAAACCCTTGTCTTGGTCAGATTCTCCCAGATACCTATACTTTGTCTTTTCCATAAACTCTCTTCCGATAGACTTCAACCTTTACTCCTCCTCAGACTCGCTGTAAATGTTCTAGCCGATTAGCAAATATAATTCTTCGACCCCGAGGGGTCATACTCCAGAGATGAATTCCCGTATCGCCTGTACTATAGACGATATCACCGACGACTGGCAGAGCCAGGAAAGAATGGAATAACATATTAATCATGCCGCCATGGGAAACCAAAGCCACCCTCTCATAACACTGGGGATGCACATACGTATAGGTGAACTCCGACCAAAACGTCTCAGCCCTGGCCCGAAAGTCAATCAACGATTCTGTTTCGGCACAGGTATCATGGGGTTTTCTCCCTCCTTCAGGTAAGGGAAAACGCTGAGCGGCTTCGCTCCTGAGTAGCCCTGCCAAGAGCCCATTGTTCCATTCCATCAACGCAGGATCAAACTGAATCGGCACTTGGACAGCCTCTCCGATGATTTCAGCCGTCTTGCTAGCTCGTTGCAGGGGACTGGTGATAATCAAGTCCGGAGGGTAATGCTCCTTGATCCATTCCGCTGCGGCCCTGGCCTGGCGGACGCCGAGTTCAGTCAAGGGAAAATCCGCTCTGCCCTCATGCCTATCTTCTAGATCGGCTTGGGATTGCCCGTGTCGGATCAAGAGGATCTCCATGTATCTGTCGCTCCCTTCTCATATAGGGGTGCATGGGGTTTTCGAACTCCTTGAGAATAACTAAAAGAAAAATGGTCAATATAACGGGCTAAGCCTACAAACTCGAAGACATCCTCGAAAATCTCTCCGTAAAGCGTACAGTTGGACACGATTCCAACCATCTTACCTCGCTCACTTAGTGCCTGCAGGACCTTCTCAGCATGGGAGTTCACGAATACCTGATTCTTATACTCCGAAAACCAGATGCGCATGGCATCGAGGCACTGAGTTGGCTTCAGCTCCAAACCAAACGGTGCTAGAGCGCGATTGAGATAGAGGGAAACATCTAACTCTCTTCCTTGCTCTCTCAGGGGGAAATCACCAAGCCAAGGGTTCAAAAACTCCTCTTCTAGATACTGCTGGGCAATTGCCAGACCATATACATCACTTAGATGTCTAGCTAGCCTCATTACTCCTACCCTATCCTTTTCTGTGTCACTTGAACCCTGATGAAAATCTAAGAGGGTGTTTCCCATATCAAACAGGTAGCCTCGGAAGTCAGGGATGGAGTTCATTTGTCTCTTGGCCTCTTCTTTGCATACTGCATGCTCCTCTTCTCTGCCATAAAGACATAGTAGCCATCGATCTCGGCGACTTGTACACCACCGAAAATGGCAACGAGTTTGTTCTTATACCATTTGTGTCGCTTGGTGACCATGTACATCTTTCCGCCCATAGCCAAACGATTGAAGCCCTTTTCAATAAAAGCTTTGGGCACAGAAAAATCCACATGATATGGTGGATTCGATAAGATCAGATCAAAGCCAGTCTCAAAGAAATCCTTGAATCCATCACTCTGGTAAACCTTAACTCGAGAGACTCCATTGAGGAGGGAGTTCTCTCGCGCTAACTGAACCGCTCGGGGGTCGTTATCGACCATTACTACATTCTCTTCTCCAACCATCTTCGCAGCCACGATGCCAACGATGCCATAGCCGCAGCCCAGATCAAGTACTCGTTGACCTTCCACAAATACCACCTGGGAGAGCATGGCCTCAGTACCAGCATCTAAACCTTGGGGAGAAAAGAGCTTGGGATCGGCCTTGAAGACTAGATTATTGTCTTTAACTTTTATGCGTAACATGTCTCCCCCTCTTCTTTTGGGCTTGGTATTGACATTAATCGAAAACGGGATTAGGATTAGATCAGTATTTCGAACAAGGAGCCTTGGCGGGCTTCTGTTTTTTATCATAAGGAGGTTGTTTATGGCCAAGATGCAAGGTCTGTTTGCAGCTCATGACATGACTGAAGGTACACCTTGGAAAGGAATCGTACAGTTCACAATCCCCCTATTACTCGGCAACATCGCTCAGCAATTTTATAACACAGCGGACTCCATCATTGTCGGACGCTACATCGGCGACAATGCCTTGGCAGCGGTAGGTAGTGCCGGCCCGATTTTGAACCTTCTTCTCGTACTTTTCGTGGGAATCGCTGTTGGAGCAGGGATTATGGTCTCGCAGTACTTCGGTGCAAAGGACCGGGAACAGCTGTCAAAAACCATCGGCACATGCATTGTCCTGACCGCCTTCACTTCCATCATTATCATGGTCGTAGGTCCATTGGTGAGCCGTCCACTTCTAGAGATGCTAAACACTCCTGCTTCTATCATCGACTGGTGCACGAACTATTTAAACATTTTCTTCTGGGGAAGTGCTGGTTTTTCCTATTACAACATCCTAGCAGGGATCTTGCGCGGTCTAGGAGACTCTGTTTCTGCCCTTATTTACCTACTCCTCGCGACTGCAATCAATATCGTCCTCGACATTTTGTTCGTGGCCGTATTTGACATGGGTGTTCCCGGGGTAGCCTTAGCCACAGTAATTGCACAAGCCATTTCTGCCGTCTTTTGTCTGCTGAGACTCTTAAAAATGAGAGAAGTCTTCGATCTGAATTGGTCGATGCTGAAGATCAACCGTGAGCTTTCCCTCAAGATCATCAAACTCGGTCTGCCCTCAGGCTTCACGCAGGCAATCTTTTCTATGGCAATGATTGTAGTTCAGTCTCTAACCAATAGCTTCGGTGAGTTAGTGATTGCCGCGAATGTGATCATTATGCGAGTTGATGGATTTGCCATGATGCCCAACTTCTCATTCGGAAACGCCATGACCACATTCACAGGGCAGAACATCGGCGCCAACCGCATAGATCGTGTCCAAGAGGGTACCAGGGATGGAGTCAAGATTGCGGTAGGAGTCTCCACCGTAATTACCATACTCCTGCTTCTCTTCGGTCACTATCTGATGCACGTATTTACGGACACTCCTGAGCTAGTTGACTTCAGCGTACGCATGCTACGGATCTTGGCTCTGGGCTATATCGCCGTCGCGGTCACTCAATCTCTCTCAGGAGTTATGCGTGGTGCAGGAGATACCATGACACCGATGTGGATCTCACTCATTGTAACTGTTGGTCTGAGAGTACCCATCGCCTATGGTCTAGCTCACCTAACCCGCAGTGACCTTTATCCGACGGGACGACCCGAGTCGGTATTTATCTCGCTCCTCATTTCTTGGACTCTAGGCGCTGTCATCACCTACGCCTTCTTCGCCAAAGGTACATGGAAGACAAAGAGTGTTACGCGTAATAGCGAGCTTGAGGCCGCTCAAGAAGTGGCCTCAACATAAGGTCTTCTCAAAGGCAAGCCTAGGAGCACCGTCTAGCAGATAGATGATTCCGCAGTACTGAAAGCCAGTCTTTTGCAGCATTCGTTGCATGGACTGGTTTTTCTCATGCGTGTCAACCCTGAGACTGAAGACTCCCCGTTCCCTACAGGCTCTCTCCATCGCCTCCGTCATGATCCCGGCTAATCCCTTTCCCTTGTGTCCCTCAGCAATGGCAATCCGATGGATGGCCGCGTAAGGCTGGTTGGTAGCCCATTGACCTTCATAGATCTTCTGGTAATTGGGATCCTCGCCGAACTCCAGGGCGGTCGTTGCTACAACCTGACCATTTCGAACCAAGACATAGCTATTCCCCCGCTTGATGTCTAGTTCAACAACTTCGTGGCTTGGATAGCCATTTTGCCATTGCGGAATTTCCGATCGCTTCAAGTATTCTTGCCCCTGGGCAATGATCGCCATGATCTCCGGAAGATCAGAGTATGTAGCCCGTCTAAACTGCATCTATATTGCACCTCACTCAAAACGGTAATCCGATGAAGATAAAACGTAGATAATCGACGATGGTGTGAATAAGCATGGCCGCAGTCAGATCACGTTTCACCATGGCCAGCGTCATAGGCAAGCCAAAGAGCAAACTAGCCACGAGTGGACTGATGATCACAACTCCAAGGTCTAAAGTAAGCACGCCATCCACAAAATACTGATCGGGAAAATGTAAGAGCACATGTGGAACGATCATCAGCACATAGATCCAGAGAGACTCTCTACGGCTCTTGATCTTACCTCCCAAGAGATAGACGGAAAAGGCGAACATGAAAAGACGAAAGATGATCTCCTCTGAAACTCCTGGGTTGAGGGAAAGAACCAAGGCGTCAACCGTCGGTGCGAACCCCTTGGGGGCTTCCGACAAAAACAAGTTGACAACGCCCAGTACAACGCCTATGCCGACCCCAAGGACGAAGCTCTTGGTGGCAGGAAGTCTTAATACGACTAGCTTCTCTTCTGTGGTTTCCATCATCCGCATGGAAGCGAGAAAGGCAAGGAAGGTGATGATCCCTGTCCAGGCCTGAGTAAGCCCAGCCAGTAGCGCAAGAAAAAGCCCAATGAAAAGCTTGGATCTCTCCGGGATTCCTGTTTTGATTAGAATCACCAAGGAGAGAAGGCCAATCATCACCGAGCTTGAAAGCCACATTCGCTCCGTATGTGAGATAGCACCAATCAAGGGCACACAAAGATTAGCGAAGTAGAGGGCCACAAATAGGAGAAAGATGCCTCGAAGCGTTCGATGATCCTTAGGCAGTATGTATGCCCCCAGTTTCTTAGTCACAGGCACTGCTCTTTCCTCCGTTTTTCTATCATGTAAGGAACTTGGCCATGAGCAGACAAGGGGCCTCGGGTCCCCAGATCGCCGTTGATTCCTCTAGTGGTAAGAAACCCGAAGAGCGATAAAACCGTCTGGTTTGTTCATAGTCAGGGTCAGGATGACTATCGCCCAAAGTCTTTACCGTCAGAACCTTCTTGCCATCCTCGCGCAACTTCCTTTCCGCAGTTTCTAGCAACTCCGTTCCCAGTCCTCGGCCATGAACCTCTTCGAAAATCCCCATGCAATAGACTTCACTTGTAAATTCGTTGTGTTCAAGCATGCTGACAAACCCCACAGGTCTCTCACCCACGTGGACGGTGAAGAAGTCTGTTTCCGCGACTCCACTTACATAGCACTGTAAAGCTTCTTCAATGCCAAACCAAGCAGGTAAAGAACGCAAGATGGATTCAGCGATCTTTGACTTTTCACCCGCATCCTCAGTTTCCTTTGTATAGACTCCTTCATAGTTTCCCTCTTCCACAGCCTTCTGCATTACATCACAACGTCTGTGCCAGAGGCGACGATAGGTGGAGTGATCGACGACCCTATTCCGAAGACCGGTAATATCTCGAATTCCGGCTTCATCACACCAGGCCAGACAAATGAGGTATTGGAGCCAATCAAGATCATCTTGGTCCCAATAGACAGGAACTTCCTCCACTCCGCGTTCCGCGAGTGCAAGAGCCCGAGTATGGCCATCGGTAAAGAACGTTGTATCTCCAATTCTCTTAATTGGCAGGGGTTCAAAAGACCTGGGGTCTATTTTATCTAGGTAGGTTTCCACCTTCTTGAGTTTTACCTCGCTAATATACAGTTGACTGGGTTGAATCTCCCTAAGTGACATCAAAAGGCTAGACATAAGACACTTCCTCTTGCATGTTTTCTATGTTCTTGATAACTCTGGGAACTTGACATCGCCCAGGGCGCAGGTTACTCCTCGTACGAAGAGGGGATCACCTTCAGCTTCTTCCCAGACTACTTGAAGATCCCTCCACGGAGGTACGAATCCGAACTCAACCCGCTCTACATTGGAAAAAGGCAAATGCATCAGAAGATCCGCAAACCCGATGTGTTGAAGAGAGAAAACACCTTTCAGAACTAGTGTAGTCCCCTCTTGTTCGGCGATCACCATAGTTTTCAGCGCAGGAATCTCGTATAGACAGTCCTTTAGATAACCAAAATGAATGTGAAAGAGATTAATGCAAGCGGTGTTCAGACAATCGAGTTCTTCTGAGATGTTCACTCGATGATAGACATAGTCCCGGATTCTCGGATGATCGTAGGGGAGCTTGCTGGCCGAAAGGTGGTCATTATCAATCGTGCATGTAGCTACTGGTAGCTTCTCGATAACTCTTTCGAAGCCAAACTTGGGATAGAAGTCTAGTGCCGAATCGTCGGCATATAAGTACATAGGCACGCCGTCATACTTGGCGATTAAGTGTTCCATGAGAAAACGAGACAGCCCCTGCTTCCGAAAGCCTTCTTTCGTTGCTACCGCCCCAATGGACAAGGCCAAGTGTGTTTGACCGCTGAACATCACTTGAGTTTTGTAAACACAAATATTCGAGACGATCGTGTCTCCATTAAAGATGGCATAGCTCTCGTAATTGTCATCCCACAAATTCAAGTCATACCAAAACTTGAAATCAAAGAAAACTTCCTTCAATAGGACGTTTAGCTTCGCCTGGTAGTCTTTGTCGTTTCCGTTACAAAATGCAATTTCCACGTTCTTCATCCCCACCCATCGATCGCAAGAGTGACGAGATTCTGTTCCCCTCCCGCCCGAGTACATCATGTATTTCGCTGGCCTCTGTCTTAATCCTCTAATAGAACCAGGCAGGATTAAGGCAGAAACCACAGAATGGTCTAAAATGGATACAAAGAAGAGGCGGATACATGAGCCCAAGGAGTTGATCTGATGACCATAGCCCAGGCAATGCTCTGGACCCTTACGTATCTTGGGGTTCTTGTCATCGCTACCACTCTGGATCTTGTTTTCTGGAGATCAAGGTCTGGTGACTTGGGACCTTGGATGAACCTGTTTACTCTGACCGGACTGAGTGTCGTCTTCTTCGTTTATATGTCCAATACCACAGGTATCAGGCCAGAATTTGAGTTGTCGAGCTTCAGGGAGTTGTTCCTTGCCCTTATCACTCCTGGTGTATTGTATATTCTATTGGACAAGGTTCTTGATCCTCTCCTCGAAAAGAGGTTTCCCGGGAGTGAAGATGCGTATCAGAAAGGACTCGCGTCCCTCAAGAAATCCCCGTTGGTGGGTTTGATTCACATCGGGCTGATTGCGCCGATTGTGGAAGAACTGCTCATGCGAGGCCTTATTCTAAACGGACTTACTGACATGCATGGAGTCTACCTAGCCCTGCTGGTCTCCTCCGTTCTGTTTGCACTACTACACTTCAATAAGGTACAGACTGTATCAGGCTTTGTGGCAGGAGTGGTCTTGGGAACACTCTACCTCTACACTGGCTCCATCGTAGTCAGTATCATCGCGCACAGCCTTTACAACCTACTTTCCTACATCCGTTCCACCCCAAGCACTTCCTTAAAGACTTCCCGTAAAGATGCTTCTTGAGAATGTACGCGTACGATGCGCCCCACTGAGCGTAAGCGATCTATCTCATGTCCTAGAGTCTCATGAGTAAGATCCATCTGCACCGAGATGAATTTGCCATCTTGCTCCATCTTGACGGGTCGAACTGTGTCAATCACGTCCATAAACTCTTCCATAGATGCAGTGAGGAACAGGTCAAGCTGAACGTATTCCTTCCCATAACGCAGCTTCAAGGCTGCGGGATCACCTTCCGCAATAATCCTTCCATGATTCATGAAAGCTACCCTACCGCAGAGTTCATCGGCCTCTTCGAGGGAATGGGTGCTCATGAAAACGGTCTTGCCAGACTTGGCGAAGGCCTGAATGTGACCACGAATGAGCTCCACAGATGCAAGGTCCAGGCCGCTTGTGGGTTCGTCCAGGATCAAAAGATCGGGATCACCAAGTAGGGCCCGGCAAATGAGAAGGCGCTGTTTCATACCCTTCGAAAAGTTCGCCACTGGCTTTTTCCCCGTCTCGGAGAGCCGAAATTCCTCGAGTAAGTCGACAACTCTTTGCTTCTTCACCCCGTACATGGCGGCAAAGAATTGAAGATTCTCCTTGCCAGAAAGGCGCGCATAAAGATTGGGTTCCTCGAAGACCACACCAACCCTACCACGAATTCCCTTGTTATCAGGAGTCATTTCCTCCCCGAGGATTCGGCAACTACCTTCCGTAGCGCGACTCAAACCGGTTAGGACGCGTATGGTAGAGGTCTTTCCGACCCCATTAGGCCCTAGGAAGCCGAAGACCTCACCAGCGGTCACAGAAAAGCTAATGTTGTCGACTGCCGTAAAGGCACCGTATCGCTTCGTTAGATTCTGCACCTCAATCACTTTCATGTGCCCGTCTCCTCTTCCTGCATCGAGTTTGGATCCCAGAGCAAGTACAACTCCTCGGCTGTGCCAGAATCAAGAAGAGCAACATAGACTGTCTTCGATATACTCTGTTTGTGCCTTCCCGCCCGGACAAACTGTGCATTGTAGCTTATCTCAACACCGTAGGTCTGAACATTCCCTTGATCCTGCACAAACGGCCGAAGTGTCCTAGGAAGCCTCGGGGTTTCCCTTACATCTCCAACCTCAATGTCAGTCAGTTGAAGACGAAGCTTCGTAAAATGACCTTCCTGAAAGCTAACATAATCCTCTTCCGTGACGACGTCTCTAATAGTGGGGTACATGACCCCATAGACTTCGGCAAATGACTCCGCTGCATAGTCATGATAGACCTCTGAGACAAAATCTTTCAGACGAGTGGTAATCCCATCTTCTCCATAAGCAACACCAACTGGCAATAGACAGACTAGGATGAGCAAGATCAGGAGCCTCTTAGTCATATGAGTTCACCATCCTTCTATAAGCAAAGAACGTCACTCCCATGAGGAGTACTAAAAAGGATAGCAGTGCCAATAACGTCGCCCAAATCTCCCCCACTCCCTGACCGTGTAGCAACACAGCTTCGAGTCCGGCAAATACGTGGAAGGTCGGGAAGAAACCCGCTAGAACACGGGTAAACGAGGATAGGTCGGAAAGCAAGGTGGGAAAGAGCAGAGGAAAATAGACCACGGTTGCCACTGAGCGGGCTGCCGATTGGCCACTAGCTAAGACGCCGATTAAAAGCCCAATAGCCGTGAAACATGCGGCACCTAAAAGAGTTAGGACCCCCAAAGCTAGCCAACCCGAAAAACCGAGTCCATATAAGCGATTAAGACCAGACATGATCCCTACCGTTACAATACTCAGTACCACCCCAAACAGACCTTTCCCGAAGAGCAGTTCTCCGTATCCAGCCGGCGAAACACCAATGGCGTCTATCGTCTTCGCATCCTTTTCTTCGGCGAAGGCCCCTGAGACAACCATAACTCCAATCATACTCATGGTCACTGTGATCCAGACGGGCAGAACAGAACGACTGACTGTGGTGTCCCCTACAGGAATCACTTCGAGGTCATAATAGAGGGGGACGGCCAAATGGGTCTCTACAAGTTGCTTGACACTTTCACTCAAGGCGAAGAAATAGACAGGACGTCCGCTATCTAGGAACACGGAAAACTCATCCTCACTATGAACGTGCACAAAGCCATGGACTTGTCCGCTCTTCACTAACTCGAGACCTTCATCACGGTTCGAGACTATGTCTAGGTTGATGTTAAGCGCACTGCCTTCTACAAATCGCGTAAAGCCCGCACCTTCCTCTTCGAAAATGGCGATGATAAACTCCTTCGGTGTTTGCACTTGATCCAAGACGCCGAATAAGAGCGATGCCACGATCGGAAGGATGACGGCAATGAGTATCGTTCTGTTTTTCACCGATTCAATGAGGTCCTTGCGCACAAAAGCCCAAATACGATGACATTTTGCTCCCATAGTGTTTCTCCTCAGTAAAAGAATAAAGGAGAGACGCCGCGAGGGTTCTCTCCTGCGCTGCCCGGATGCAGGGCCAGCATGCGTTTCCAAAGAACACGTTTTACTTAGGGCGTTATTCTACCAATCAAATAGATGAGCACCCAAATCACTACAACAGCACCAATTAGCTCGAGCATACACCTTACCCCCTTAGATACTAAGACTGTGACTAATACAGATTATTCGGCACGCCAAGGAAAAATCCTACATATCTCAACAAGATGTCTATGCGTTTAGAATACCATAGGTTTCGGCGACGGATTGAACGAAGATAATACCGTTTCCTGGTTCATCGATTTTCAGATTATCACGTACCGCCTTCACAATACCTTCTGTAGATTCTGTCTTCGTTAGCATGAGGACGATTTCTTTTTCCGGCTCAATCTCCATATTCAGAAGCTTGGCCGTCTCATGGATACCCGAGCCTCGGGCGTTGATGATTGTTCCCCCTCGAGCTCCAACTGACTTGGCAACGTCCATGACTTCTTCAGCCAGGCCCTTTTCAACAACAACAAAAATCGCTGAATACATGCTACTGGCACCTCCGTCTTCAGCAGTAAATTCGTACTCATAGTTTCCTGTACCGATGAATGCTCCCACTGGCATCACAAATGCGATACCGTGATTGGGCCTGCTAAAATCCAACTCAGCATCGAGCACCTCGAGTGTGTTGAAAGCCAAAGACTTCTCAGCAACCATTAACACGATTTCTTTTCGGATATCGGTCAGTTCTAAGAGCTTTAACAAACGATTATGAACAGTCCCCCTGCCAAGGACAATTGTGCCACCGGACACACCGTTCTTCTTGGCCATTCCAAGAACTCTGCTTCCTAAACCGAAATTGACAATAACACATATGAGCTCATAGTGCTTTGTCTCAGGATTTGCTTGCGACATCAGATTCAACCCCTTGCTTTCTAGACTTCACTCCGAAGACAACACCGAGGCCTAGTAAAGTGATAATCCCCATCATAGCCACAAGTGCAATCATGCCTAGTCCATCACGCAATAGGTCTGCGCCAGGAAATGCACTAGCTGCTCCTTGCGTAAACGCTAGAATAAAGGTTGTTGTCAGAGGCCCTGTAGCAACACTGCCAGCATCAAACCCAATCCCTACAAAGAGGTTGGGGGCAAAGTACGTCATCACAACGGCAAGGAGATATCCGGGTAACAAGATGTGCCATAGGCTGAGCCAAGGAACTAGCACTCGGATAGCCGAGAGCAAAATGGCGCTTCCGACGCCTACGGACAGAGATGCCGCAACCAATTTTCGTTTCACGTAGCCGCTGGTGACTTCTTCTATTTGGTGCGTGAGCACATGAACAGAAGGTTCGGCCAAAATCGTCACAAATCCTAAACCAAAGGAGATAACCAACAGCCAAATTTTATTGTCTAAGGAGGCTAGGTAATAGCCAAGTTGGCTGCCAACTTCCATAAATCCACCATTCACACCCATGAAGAAGAGGAATGTGCCAAGGAGTGTATAGACAAATCCTTTTAAAATCCGTGAGAACTGCCTCTTCTCGAACTTCAGCATGATCCGTTGTAGGACCAAGAGGGACACTGCTAGAGGCAAGATCGCCACCACACTGTCTTTCATCGATGTTGGAACTATGCGCCAAAACGGGCTCATAATTGCGCCCACCTCTGCCATAGCAGGTTCGAGACTAATCACCGGATAGTCTTGTGTTGGTGTGAACATGTTCAGAATCATTACAGCCAAAATGGGACCAATGGCTCCGGCACCAATTAGGCCGAAGCTGTCTTCTTCAGCTTGCTTGCTATCTTTCCGCATGCTTGAAATTCCAACTGCCAAGGCCATAATAAAGGGCACCACCAAGATCCCTGTAACAGACCCAGCTGAATCAAAGCCAATGGCTAGAAATTCCGGCGATGTCCGGGAAGTAATCCAAGCCAAAAGTATGATCAGACCATACCCAACGGTGAAGAACACCTTAATGGATAGACCCAGAAATACCCGTGCAAAGCCCATGGCTACCATGATGGCAAACCCTGTAGGTACCCAGGCAAGTAGCGTGGATGCTTTGATGCCTCCCGCCGTCACATACTCAATTTGATTGACCAACACCAATAGGCCAGGCTCTGCCATGGAGACGAAGAGACCAAGAAGACCGCCCCCAAGCAAGAATAGCCATAGCTTATTGGTCTTAACCAAACTCGAACCCGTTCGGGCTCCCATTGGAGTGATCCCAATGTCTACACCAACAAGGAAGATAGAGAGACCAATGATTAGTGTCAACGCCCCGATCAAAAATCTCAATACAACAGGGACCGATAAGGGAACCAAAGTGAAGTTCAGTAACATAACGATTATAACAATGGGAACAACCGCCTGCGTGTTGTCCTTTAGATAGCTAACAAGTATGTTCAACTAATCACTCTGCCTTTCTGTAGGGATATTAGACCACTATCGATTATACCATAACTGGCAGGTGTAGTGAACCAAACAATAACATCGAAAACCCGTCCCGTCTCTGGATTTCTAGAATTCGAATTTCAATGGGCGCAGGAATAAACCAAGGAGTTCGTCTCTTGCCTCCTTGTCCTCAAAGAGAATCGAGTGAATGGCGTTGCAGATTGGCAGTTCTAGTTCATGCCTATGGGAGAGAATTCTTAGCGCCCTAACCGTCTCAACACCTTCAGCCAACTTATCAAATCTCTGACCGCGAACAAAGGCCTCGCCAAAGCGCCGATTGTGGCTATGTGGTGAAAACAAAGTTGCCTCGTAGTCACCAAGATGACTTAAACCGTAGACGGTTAGCTCATTTCCGCCCATGGCCCGGACTAGACGTGAGATCTCTCGGGCCCCCCGAGCCATCAAGGCCCCTTTCAGGCTACTACAGTCCAGACCGTCCAACATACCAGCGGCTATACCCATTACATTCTTGGCCGCCGCCCCGATTTCGTTTCCTATCAGATCTTGTCCATAATAGAACCGAATCAAGTCGCTGCCAAATTCCTCAACGATGGTCTTTGTAGTATCGATATCTTCAGATCCGATTACCATACAGTTAGGCGTTCCTGAGACAAAGTCCTGTACATGCCCTGGACCCAACCAGACAGCGGTAGAACAACTCGTACCAATTTCTT
>Ga0265293_10010211_pt1 | contig 13179 bp, 9 predicted proteins | sample Munlanlewell138R_FD_192505 | JGI IMG/M metagenome (GOLD analysis project Ga0265293, IMG submission 192505) | Leachate microbial communities from a municipal landfill in Southern Ontario, Canada - Leachate well 138R | ecosystem: Engineered > Solid waste > Landfill > Unclassified | place: Canada... | reverse complement strand
TAAGCATGATTACCTCCTTAATTATGAATACCATAAATGTGATTGGAAATGCAATACTAATATATGGAGCTGGTATGGGAGTTGAAGGCGTGGCTATTCCAACCTTAGTTTCAAGGGCAGTGGCTGCCATAGTGATTGTTTTATTACTTAGAAATGAAAAACTTGTTATACATCTTTCAAAGCCATTTAAATACAGCTTGGACAAGACTTTGATTAAGGATATACTTCAGATCGGTGTACCAAATGGAATAGAAAATAGTATGTTTCAATTGGGAAAAGTAATGCTTTTAAGCGTAGTAGCCACATTCGGAACAGCCTCAATTACAGCCAATGCTGTGGCAAGTAATGTGACTGCATTCCAGTTTCTACCTGGAACGGCCATAGGATTAGGACTGGTCACCATAATTAGCCAGTGTGTGGGGGCAAAGGAATTTGAGGAAGCCAGATATTATACTAGACTACTAATAAAATATACTTATATAGCTATATTATTGGTAAATATAGTCATAATAATATCTACTCCCTTTATTCTTAAAATGTACAATCTATCTTCAGAAACCATGGCTTTAGCAAAGAAGATTATCATCTCATATGGAATAAACTCTAGTATTGCTTGGCCCCTTGGCTTTACTTTACCAAACTCCCTAAGGGCTGCAAAAGATGTGAGATACACTATGATAGTAAGTGTTGGTTGTATGTGGATAGTAAGGATAGGTCTGGGAATATTATTTGCGAGATACTTAGGGTTTGGTATGTTTGGTGTATGGATGGGAATGTTTTGCGATTGGTATGTAAGAGCAGTATTTTATGTCCTACGATATAGGGGTGATAAATGGCAACTGAAAAGTATTATATAAAATAAAAAGTACTTATTAAACAAATGTATCCATTGACAAATTTAAACCATAATAATATATTGATATTAGATATATTGAATATAGATATAAAGGGTGATGGTATGGCACGAGAACAATTACAAAATCTAACGGAGCCAATGTATTATGTACTGTTGACTTTGACTAAGGAAAGATATGGGTATGAAATCATGCAGACTATTGATGAATTAACTAATGGGCGGGTAGTTGTAGGGCCTGGTACTTTATATGCATTGCTATCTAGATTTGAGAAGGAAGATATTATAAAGCAAGTATCAGATGACGGTAGAAGAAAAAATTATATCATTACATCTAAAGGGAGAGAAATACTAGAGGAAGAAATTAATAGACTAAGGGAATTAATAAAAGATGGGGAAAGAATGACTAAAGGAGAGAAGGGACTCAATGAAGAAAAGATTTCTAGAGTAGAAGCTCCCATAAAGAAAGACAAGACTAGAAGAGGAAGTATATTTAAAAGGTCAAGGGATGAAGAAATTCTTTAATCACAATTGTTGAATTATTCATTTTCATGTATTATAATTTATTTAGATACTCGAATTAATTCTAAGGAGGGGTAAAATGCCAAAGGTTTTACTGGAAAGAAAAGATGTAAATGAAAATCTAACTTGGGATTTATCAACAATGTTTAAGACAGAAAAAGAACTTGAACAAGCAATAGAAAAAGCAAAAAAGCTTACAGAAGAAATAGAAAAGAAATTCAAAGGGAAATTAAATACAGAAGAAGCAATTAACAGTTGTTTAGATGACTTAAGAAATTTAATTCAACCAATTACCCTTGCAGGAGCATATTCTTACCTTGCAGTTGCAGTTGACCAAACAAATGTGGAAAGTCAGCAAAGACAGATGAAGCTTTCTAATATATCATCAGATATTCAAAGTAGAATATCTTTTATCGAATCTGAAATAATAGAAGCAGATGAAGAAGTGATCAAGAAAGCCATGGAGAATTCAAAGGAAAATGAAAATTATCTTAAAGAAATTATGAGAAAAAAAGAACACGCCCTTCATCCAGAGGTGGAAAAGGCCTTATCAGCTCTTTCTAGTACTTTAGGTGCACCCTATCAAATCTACAACAGGGCAAAACTAGCAGATATGGACTTTGGCACATTTACAGTAGATGGTAAGGATTATCCCCTAAGCTTTGGGTTATTTGAAGATGAGTGGGAATATGAACATGATATTAAAATAAGACGAGCTGCTTTTGAAGCTTTTTCTAAAAAGTTAAGGGAATATCAACATACCATAGCAGCTGCTTATCAAACTCAAGTTCAGAAGGAAAAGACTATGGCCACATTAAGAGGCTTTGACTCTGTAATTGACAGTCTGTTATTTCCTCAAGAAGTAAGCAGAGATTTATATGATAGGCAAATAGATTTAATAATGGAACATTTAGCACCCCATATGAGAAAGTTTGCAAAACTGCTTCAAAAAATCCATGGCATAGAAGAAATGACCTTTGCAGATTTAAAGCTAGATGTTGATCCAGATTTTGAACCAGAAATATCTGTAGAAGATTCAAAAAAATATATTGAAGGGGCACTGGGAGTCTTAGGAGAGGATTATTTAGAAATAGTTAAAAGGGCCTATGATGAAAGATGGATAGATTTTGTTCAAAACAAAGGAAAATCTACAGGAGCCTTTTGTTCAAGTCCCTATGGAAGTCATCCCTTTGTATTGATTTCATGGACTGAAAGAATGAGAGAGGTATTTGTACTGGCCCATGAATTAGGCCATGCAGGACATTTTTATTTAGCTCAAAGAAATCAAAACATATTTGATACAAGACCATCAACATATTTTGTTGAGGCACCATCAACTATGAATGAGATGCTTATGGCAAACTATTTAATGAAAAACACTGAAGATAAAAGAATGAAGAGATGGGTATTGTCATCCATCATATCTCGTACCTATTATCACAACTTTGTAACCCATCTACTAGAAGCCCATTATCAAAGAGAGGTATATAAGATAATAGATGGTGGAGGAAGTGTTCAAGCCACCACACTAAACAAACTAAAGAAAGAAACCTTAGAAAAGTTCTGGGGAGATACTGTAAAAATCAACGAAGGTGCAGAGCTTACTTGGATGAGACAGCCTCATTATTATATGGGATTATATCCATATACTTACAGTGCAGGACTTACTGTGGCAACAGAAGTAAGCAAAAGGGTTTTAACAGAAGGGCAAAGGGCTTTAGATGATTGGAAGAAAGTATTAAAGGCAGGAGGAACCAAGACACCAGTAGAACTAGCCAAGATGGCAGGTGTAGACATTACAACAGATAAACCTTTATTAAATACTATTGAACATATTGGAAATATAATAGATGAGATAATCCAGTTAACAGAGGAATTATAGAAAAACCTTGAGTGAACTCACTCAAGATTTTTTGTCATTATTTAGACTAAGTATGGTATACTAGACCTAATAAATGATTTAAAGAGGTGTTTTTTTTGCTAGTCATATTACTTAAAAACTTGGCAGATAGAGTAGGTATTATATTAGTTTTAGCTCTTTTTCTATCTAAAATTGGATTGTTTAGGAAATTGGTTTCAAAACAAAATATTAATCTAAAGGATAAAGTTTACTTATCAGTCATATTTGGGGCCTTTGGTATAATAGGCACCTATACAGGAATACATTTACAGGGAGCAATAGTTAATTCTAGAGTAATAGGTGTTTTTGTTGGAGGACTCCTAGGTGGACCCTTTGTCGGACTTTTGTCTGGAATTATTGCGGGAGGCCATAGGTATTTAATAGATATAGGTGGTTTTACTGCCGTAGCCTGTGGAATATCTACTTTATCTGAAGGGATAATGGCAGGGTTGTTGAAGAAAAAATTTGAGAACAGCCCATATAGAATAATGTTTGCCCTAATATCAGGAGCTGTGGCTGAAGTATTACAGATGATTATAATTCTTTTGGTAGCTAAACCTTTTCCCGCTGCTTTAGACCTAGTAAAGGTAATTGGTATACCTATGATAGTTGCCAATGCCATAGGTATTGCAGTATTTATTGCTATAACAGACAGTATTTTCAAGGGAATAGAAAATGAAGCTGTTTACCAAGCTCAATTGGCACTAAAGATTGCCGATAGAACCTTGGCTTATTTTAGAAAAGGATATAATGAAGACACTGCACGAGATACTGCTCATATCATTCGAATTATGACAAATATTGAAGCCGTTGCCTTTACTGACACAGAGAGAATACTAGCCCATGTAGGAATTGGTGAAGACCATCATTTAGCAGGAAGTCATATAAAGACTAATTTAACTAGGGAGGCCTTACAAACTAGGAACTATATGGTGGCAAACTCAAAAGAAGAAATAGGTTGTGACCATGGTGATTGCCCATTAAAGTCTGCAGTAATTGTGCCAATTAGAGAAGAAGACAAGGTAATAGGCACATTGAAGCTATACAAAGGAAAAGAAAACTCAATAACAAAGGTAGATACAGAATTGGCCTTAGGCTTAGGAAAATTATTTTCTACACAAATAGAACTTAGCAAAATAGATTATCAAAGGGAATTATTGGCCAGATCTGAATTAAAAGCTTTACAGGCCCAGATTAACCCTCATTTCCTATTTAATGCCATAAATACCATAGTATCCCTAACTAGGACCCAGCCAGATAATGCTCGTAAGCTTTTGCTGCATCTAGGGAATTATTTTAGGACAAATTTAGAACAGGATATAGAAGAGGTTGATCTTTGTAAGGAAATAGAGCATATTAATTCATATATAGAAATTGAAAAAGCAAGATTTGGAGATAAGTTAGAGATAATATACGATATACCAGAAGATATAGATTGCAAACTCCCACCTTTAATACTTCAGCCTATAGTTGAGAATGCAATAAAACATGGAGTTTTAGGGAAAATAGAAGGTGGTAAGGTAGAAATAATTGCAAGGGAAAACGGTATTGGCACAGAGCTGGTGGTTAAGGACAATGGCATTGGAATACCTGAAGAGCTTTTGAGTTCTTTGCTTAAGGAAAGAAACAATAAAGAAGGTATAGGACTTAAAAATGTAAATGAAAGATTAAAAAACAAATATGGTTCCCAGTACGGATTAAGGATAGAGTCAGAATTTGGTATAGGTACTATAGCCACAATGGTGATCCCTAAGTGTGGAGGAGGAATTTAATATGCTAAGATGTTTAATTGTAGATGATGAAACTCCAGCACGAGAAGAGCTTTTATTTATTCTAAGGGGCGTTAAAGATGTGGAAGTTGTGGGGGAAGCATCCCATGGAGCGGAGGCCTTAGAGTTAATAGAGAGTCTTAGTCCAGATCTTGTTTTTTTAGATATTCAGATGCCACAAATGAGTGGTATTGATGTGGCAAGAAGACTGTTGAATAAGGAATACAAGCCAATGATAATATTTGTTACTGCCTATGATCAGTTTGCATTAGAGGCCTTTGAAGTAAATGCTATAGATTACTTATTAAAACCAATCAGTGAAGAAAGACTAGAGAAAAGGTTGAAAAAAATAAAAGTCATGAAACAAGATAGGGAGTTCATAGACTATAGTAAGTTAAGTCAGCTTATTGAGTATATGAAGTTAGGCACAAAATCAGGACCTCAATGGATATCTTTATATCATAAAGAAAGATTAGTTCCCATAGATATAAAGGACATTATATATGCTACTATTGAAGACAAAAACACAGTAATTATCACAACCAAAGGCAAATTTGAAACAAATCATACTTTAAATGAACTTATGGATAAATTAGATTCTTCTATCTTTCTTAGAAGTCACAAATCCTATATAGTAAATTTGAATTTCATCGAGTCTATAGACCCTTGGTTCAATTCTACCTACAATATCAATTTAAAGGACCTTAAGGAAATAGTTCCAGTTAGCAGGAGTTATGTGAAAAAATTCAGAGAAATGATGAGTATTGATTAGATTGCATATTAACCCTAATATATGCATCTTAGACCCTAAATAATTCATTTCATCCCAAAAACCTCATATATTACTTAGCGTTGATATATTATTTAATATAAGTAAATAATAAAGGAGGGTTTTAAATGACACAATTTATTATCGGAATTATTGTACTTATAGTAGGCTATGTGATTTATGGAAAAGTAGTTGACAAGCATTTTGGCATTGACGACAGTAGAGAAACACCAGCTACAAGATTAGAAGATGGTATTGACTTTGTTCCCATGAGCTGGCCAAAAATCTTCTTAATCCAATTCCTAAATATTGCAGGATTGGGACCTATCTTTGGAGCTACTCAAGGAGCTTTATTTGGACCAGTAGCTTTTATTTGGATTGCTTTAGGTAGTATATTTGCAGGAGGAGTTCATGACTATTTATCAGGTATGCTTTCCTTAAGACATGATGGTAAGTCCATATCTGAAATAGTAGGTATTTATCTAGGAAATGGTGCTAGACAGGTAATGAGAGTTTTCTCAGTTGTATTACTTGTTTTAGTAGGAACTGTATTCATGCAAGGACCTGCAGGACTCTTAGCAAATTTAAAGATTTTTGGACTAGCTAATGTAAATGTATGGTTAGGAATAGTTTTGGTGTATTATTTCCTAGCTACAATTTTACCAGTAGACAAAATAATTGGTAAAATATATCCAGTATTTGGTTTATCCTTACTGATTATGGCATTTGGTATTGGTGGAAAACTAATAATTGATGGATATCAATTACCAGCTTTCACCCTATCAAATCTACATCCTAAAGGATTACCAATATGGGCTATTTTGTTTACTACAATAGCTTGTGGTGCCATATCTGGATTCCATGCTACTCAATCTCCAATGATGGCTAGATGTATAACTAAAGAAAGCTATGGTAGAAGAGTATTCTACGGTTCAATGATAGCAGAAGGTATAATAGCTATGATTTGGGCAGCAGCTGCTATGGCATTTTTCAATGGAACTCAAGGATTACAAGAAGCCTTTGCTACTTTAGGTGGTGCAGGTGGAGTTGTAAACAAAATATCAGTTGAGTTATTAGGACCTGTAGGTGGAGTCTTGGCTATGTTAGGAGTAATAGTTTGTCCTATTACTTCAGGAGACACTGCTTTTAGATCTGCAAGACTTACAATAGCAGATGCTATGAACTATGATCAAGGACCTATAAAGAAGAGATTAATAATGGCAGTTCCACTATTTATAGTAGGATTTGGGTTAACAAGAATTGACTTCAATATTATCTGGAGATATTTCGCATGGTCAAACCAAACCTTAGCCATGATTGCATTGTGGGCAGGAGCTGCATATTTAGTTAAGAATGGTAAGAGTCACTGGATGGCAAGTGCTCCAGCTACTTTCATGACTGCAGTATCTATAACATATTTAATGCAGGCACCAGAAGGATTTAAACTACCTACAACTGTTGCTTATCCAATAGGAGCAATTGCAGCAGTAGCAGCCATAGTATTCTTCTTAATGAAGGCAAAGGGTGGAAAAACTGCAGAAGCATAATATCATATTAATATATAAAACAAGTCAGAAATTTTCTGACTTGTTTTTCATTGTATCTCTTGATTAGTATTTGGAAAAAATATATATTAATAATAGAAAGAACTTTACAAAGGAGATAATGCCATGAATCTAGTATATAAAGGAAAAACAAAAGATGTTTATGAATTAAAAGATGGAAACTATTTACTAAAGTTTAAGGATGATGTGACAGGATCTGATGGAGTATTTGATCCAGGAGCTAATACTGTAGGTTTGACTATTGAAGGAGTTGGTAAAGCAGGGCTTAGACTTACTAAGTTCTTCTTTGAAAAATTAAATTATATGGATATACCAACCCATTATGTAGATGCAGATATAGAGAATGCCACTATGACAGTATTACCTGCAAAAATGTTTGGAAAAGGTGTAGAGGTAATATGTAGATACAGGGCAGTAGGTAGCTTTTTAAGGAGATACGGAATGTATGCAATAGAAGGTCAACCGTTAGATGCCTATGTGGAGGTTACCTTAAAGGATGATGACAGGAACGATCCTTTGATAACAGATGAAGGATTAGAGATGCTAGAAATCATGACTAAGGAAGAATATAGAATTTTAACAGATTTGACTAAACAAATTGGAAAAGTTGTAAAGGAAGAGTTGGCTAAAAAAGGAATGGAACTATACGACATAAAATTTGAATTTGGTAGAGTTGGAAAGGATGGGCATATAGCCTTAATAGATGAAATATCTGGAGGAAATATGAGAGCCTATAAAGATGGAAAATATATTGAACCACTTTTATTGGAAAAGTTAATGCTAGAATAAAAAAGAGGGGATATTTATTTATCCACTAAAAATTCTTCTAAAGTAACATTCTTTTCATAGATTTCAGTAGCTACTTCTTTACCCACATATCTAATATGCCAAGGTTCATAACTATAGCCTGTTATTTCTGTAGCTTCTTTAGGATAACGGATTATAAACCCAAATTTATGGGCATTTTCCTTGACCCATATACCCTCTGGGACTTGTCCAAAAACTTCTTCCAAGGATAGATTTGCAGATTTTGATGATATATCCATGGCAAGACCAGTTTGATGTTCACTTTGCCCTGGAAATGCCACTAGCTGATTAGCCTTTTCAAAACCAACACTTTTCTCCTTTCTATCAAAAACACCTTTCTGTGTATTATAAGATCTATAACCTGAGACTGCATAGAGAATATGGTTGTTTTTCTCTGCTTCTTCAAATAATTCTTCTAGTCCAAGAGCAGCCTCTTCCCTAAGATATCTTTTTTCTAAATCTTCCTTAAAGGAAAAACTTACCTTAGGAACTACTAAATCCTTCGGTTTATAGTCAGAAGGCAGATTTCTTCTCTTATTTACTAAAACTAACATATCTTCAGTATTTTTAACTATGATTTTACCATCTTCAGTTTCATAGGTAGTATCTTTTAAAAGATCAATTTTTTCATCTAGAGATTGAGTGTCTACTTCAACATCATTAATATCTATATTAGCAACAGGCACAGATGGCTGGTCCACCATATTTCCAATAGCAATGCTGTTGTTTGATGAATCCACCATATCAACTTTATTATATAAAAACATATTAAAAGCTATAAACCCAATAAAAGCCAAGATAAAAGTTCGAGTAAATGTCTTTTTCATATTTTAATCAACTCCTAAATTCTTATATAATACTACTTGTCCATTATATAATAAAAACACAAAAAAGTACATAAAGAGACAAATTGTGTCAAATAATTAGAAGTATTATATTTTATTTGTGTTTAGGGACTCTAAATATTATAATAGTATAATGATACATAAGGAGAGAGTTGAAATTATGAAAACAAAATATCTAAAAAAATATATGATAAGATATAAAAAGGAATTTTTTGTAGCTCTCACTTTTCTAATACTTGAAACCTTAGGTGATTTGATTCAGCCTACAATTATGTCAAAAATAATTGATAATGGAGTAAGAAAAGGTGATTTAGAATATGTATGGAAGCTAGGTGGGTTAATGATATTCATGACCATCTTAGGTGCCACCTTTGCAGTAACTAGAAATATAGTGTCTTCAAAGGTAAGCCAAAGTTTTGGTGCAGACCTTAGAGAAGACTTATATATTAAGATACAAGGATTTTCCTTTGATAATGTAGATGAATTTCAAGATGCATCCTTGATTACTAGACTGACTAATGATGTAAATCAGATTCAAAACTTTGCCCACGGAATGATGAGAGTGTTTGTGAAGGCTCCCGTTCTTGGAGTGGGGGCTGTTGTTATGGCTTTTTTATTAAATCCTAAGATGGCCCTTATACTACTAGGAGTAATTCCCGTAGTCGGTATAATTATTTATTTGAACCTTAATATTTCCTATCCCATATTTATAAAGATTCAAAGGGCTTTAGATAAAGTTAATGGAGTGATGAGAGAGTATCTAGCAGGAATAAGAGTAGTAAAAGCCTTTAATAGGTTTGACTATGAGAGGGATAGATTTAAAACAGTAAATGAGGATTTAAGGAATATTACCCTTAAGGGTATGAGGATTGTTGCCTTATTTAATCCCCTAGTGGCCTTAGGAGTTAATATTGGGATAGTCTTAATCCTATGGTTCGGAGGAGTGAGTGTCAACAAGGGAAATATGGAAGTCGGCAAAATCATGGCTTTTATCAACTATATGACACAAGTACTCTTTTCTTTAATGATAATGAGTAGAGTATTAAATATATTTATTAGGGCAAGGGCTTCTGCTGATAGGATAGGAGAAGTGTTTGATACTGAAGATACAATAACAGTTAAAAAACAGCCTCATTTAGGTAAGGATATAAAGGGAAGAGTAGAATTTGAAAATGTATATTTTAAATATAATACCAGTAGCAAATATATATTAGAAGACATAAGCTTTTCTGTAGAACCAGGGGAAACATTGGCTATCATAGGCTCTACAGGTTCTGGGAAATCAAGTTTAATTAATCTTATACCTAGATTTTACGATGCTATTGGGGGAAAAGTTAAGTTAGACAATATAGATGTAAAGGATATGGACCTTAATGACCTAAGAGAAACCATAGGCATAGTACCTCAAAAGTCATTGTTGTTTACAGGAAGTATAAAAGAAAATATCAAATGGGGAAATGAACAGGCAACTGAAGAAGAGATAAATGAAGTTTTAAAAATCTCACAAGCCCATGATTTTATCAGTTCTTTTAATGATGGCTATAACACTTATTTAGGACAAGGTGGTGTAAATCTATCTGGAGGGCAAAAACAGAGACTCTCCATAGCTAGGGCCCTTATTAAAAAACCAAAAGTATTGATATTAGATGATAGTACATCAGCTATTGATTTAATCACTGAAAGAAAGATAAAAGAAAAACTTAAAGATTACTTAAAAGATACTACAACCATATTGATTGCTCAAAGGATAACATCTGTAATGGATGCAGACAAGATTCTTGTCATGGATAAAGGAAAAATAGTAGATCAAGGTAAACATAGTCAATTAATGAAAACATGTCAAGTATATAAAGATATTTATCATTCTCAACTTGGGAAGGAGGTCATAGCTAATGGACTCTAGACAGAGAAAAGGACAACCTATGGGCATAGCAGGAGGAGGGCATGCTAGACTATCAGGAGAAAAACCAAAAGATGTAGGCCATACAATAAGGAGATTAATAGATTTTTTCAAAGGAGAAAAAAAACACCTATATATTACCTGTATGTTAATATTTGTCTCAGGTGTATTAGGTATATCAGTTCCTTTTTTAATTGGAAAGGCCATAGATACAATATTTCCAGGTCGGTTTCTTGTTGAATTTGAGAATTTAAGATTTATAGTATTGGTACTATTGTCTATATATATATTAGACAATATGCTTACTTTCCTGCAAGAATTTATTGTTGCTGGTATAGCCCAAAGGGTAGTCTATAATTTAAGGGAAAAGCTATTTGAAAAACTCCAATCACTTCCTGTTATGTTTTTTGATCTTCATACCCATGGAGAGATTATGAGTAGATTAACAAATGATATAGATAATGTAAGCACAACTATATCCCAGACAACAGTACAGCTTATGACATCTGTAGTAAATATAGTAGGTTCTTTAATTATGATGATTTATCTAAGTCCATTAATGACAATTGCTAGTTTAATAACTGTACCTATGGTATATGTAATGACTAGATTTGTGACCCATAAGACTAAGCTATTCTTTAGGGATCAACAAAGGACACTGGGAAAATTAAATGGACATATTGAAGAGTCTATAGCAGGAATACATGTAGTGAAAGCCTTCAATAATGAGGAAAAAATGATAGCAAAGTTTAAAGGAGAGAATGATATATTAAGGGATATAGGGGTAAAGGCACAAATATGGTCGGGATTCATCATGCCCCTTATGAATGTAATTAATAATTTTGGATTTGGAGTTATAGCCATATTTGGAGGAACACTGGCTGTGAAAGGAGTAATATCTGTAGGAGTGATTGCCAGCTTTATTTCTTATTCCAAGCAATTTTCAAGGCCCTTAAATGAGTTGGCAAATACCTTTAATACTTTACAATCTGGGATTGCAGGAGCTGAAAGGGCCTTTGAAATTTTAGATGAAGAGGAAGAGAGAAGAGATAAACCTGATGCAATAACTATAGAAGAAATTAAGGGAGAAGTAGAATTTAATAATGTAAGCTTTGAATATGAAAAAGATGAGCCAGTTCTAAAAAAAATTTCCTTTAAAGTAGAGCCTGGGACCAATATTGCATTAGTGGGACCTACTGGAGCAGGCAAGACAACTATAGTCAATCTTTTGACTGGATTTTATGACATAGAAAAAGGTGAGATACTAATAGATGGAATAAATATTAAGGACTATAAAAAGGATTCCTTAAGAAGAATATTTGGTATGGTAATGCAGGATACCTATCTTTTCTCTGGCACCATAAAGGAAAATATCAAATATGGGAAATTAAATGCCCTAGATGAAGAAATAGAGAAAGCAGCTCAATTGGCAAGAGCCCATGACTTTATAAATAAACTGCCAAAGGGATACGAAACAAACTTAAATGAAGGAGGAACCAATTTAAGTCAAGGACAAAGACAGCTATTAGCTATATCAAGGGCAATTCTATCTAATCCGTCAATACTAATACTAGATGAGGCAACTTCTTCTGTAGATACAAGAACAGAGTTAAAAATCCAAGAAGCAATGGTGAAATTAATGGAGAACAGAACAACCTTCATCATAGCCCATAGACTATCCACCATAAAGGATGCGGATATAATTATGGTAATAGACCATGGAGAAATAGTTGAAAAAGGTAATCATGAAGAACTATTGGAGAGAAAAGGACATTACTATAATTTATACCAAAGTCAATTTGCTAATTTGGATGTATAAAGTTAATCAAGAAAACTATTTCTTGATTAACTTTTTTCTTTAAATTAAATAGACAACTAAATAAATATTCATACTATAAAATATTAAAATTAAACATTGACAAGTATTATCTATGGTAGTATTATATATAATGTATTTAGACGACTAACTAAATTGGAGGTTTAAAATGGAGATTATAGATAGGAATTCCTTATACTATGCTTTTTTAGAAATACAAAGACTTCACTATTATCGTTCTCACAAACTTCTTGATGAAATAGGAATCTACCATGGGCAACCACCTATGCTTTTTATTTTAAATAAAAAGGATGGTCAAAGCCAGAAGGAATTGGCAGATAGATTGAATGTAAAACCTTCAACCATTACGGTGATGTTAGGAAGAATGGAGAAGTCAGGTTTAGTAGAGCGTAGACAAGATGATGAAGATCAG